>Ga0153933_1000023_pt1 | contig 100487 bp, 94 predicted proteins | sample TSNJ017MetaG_FD_102275 | JGI IMG/M metagenome (GOLD analysis project Ga0153933, IMG submission 102275) | Attine ant fungus gardens microbial communities from New Jersey, USA - TSNJ017 MetaG | ecosystem: Host-associated > Fungi > Mycelium > Unclassified | place: USA: New Jersey, Wharton State...
CGTAATCGTATTTCGGAAAGCTCGTCCGCATCACATCCGACGGTTTCGAGGATTTGCCGTGGCCGATGCCGTCGGGGATGATGATGTAGTATTTCGTGGCGTCGAGCGGCTGGCCGGGGCCGAACAATTCGCCGGCAAAGCCCGGCGTCAGCATGCTGGCGGCCGAGCCGCCGGAACCGTGCAGCACCAGCACCGGCTGTCCGGTCGCAGCGCCGATCGTGGTGTAGTGCAGGCGCAATTCCGGCATGACCTCGCCGGTGTGGAACTTGAAGTCCCGCGCGATCCATTCGCCATCCTGCGGCGCCGGATAATCCGCAGCCATGGCCATGACCGGTATCGAGACGAGAGCGACTGCGAGCGCCGCGCACAAACGGATCATGGTGTTTCTCCCCGGGCGCGGCGCGTTTGTCCGGCCGCCTCGGCTCAGCCTATCATGACGGGCGGGATCGTCCGAGAGGCTGCGCGCGGCCGGCGGGGGATGTGGCCTAGCTGTCTCGGAGCACGTTGAGGGCATACCACCCCCAATAGACGCGGTGGCGCTGGATCAGTCCGTCGACGATCTCCATGACCTCGACCAGATCCATCTGGTCGCCGTCCGGCGACTGCCGCGGATATTCCCAGGTGATGACCTGGCCGTCGCTGAAGAAGCCCTGCTTGAAGCGCTTGCGCTGCGGCGGATTGGTGCGGAACACCCGCGTGATGAACTCGCGCAGATTGTCCGTGCCGCTGACGACCCCGTGTTTCGTTTGCATCAGGTGCTGCACCAGCGGGCTCTCGATCGACGCATCCGGTGCATAGAGCGCCAGCGCGGCCTCGAGATCCTTGTTGCCGAGGGCTTCGTCCCAGAGCCGGTAGATTCGTTCCGCATCGTTCCTGTTGGCCGTCATGGCTGATATCCTTGCCTTGATTTGAGCTGCGCCCATTTCAGCCCTTGGGAGGGGTGCGATGTTTCAGGAAAATCTGAAATGAGTTCCGCAGCGTCGCGATTGCGGGTAGGACATTCCCGGTCGAATGGGAGAATGATGCCGTGGGATCATCCCGGTCGGTGCAGACAGGTTTCGCGCGGATCGCCGAAGCGTTGGGCGATCCGGCGCGCGAGGCGATGGTCAGTGCCCTCGCCGACGGCAAGGCGTTGCCCGCGGGCGAGCTTGCCGCCGTCGCCGGCATCTCGCCGCAAGGCGCGAGCGCGCATCTGCAGAAGCTCGTCGATGCGCGCGTGCTGTCGGTCTGGGCGCAAGGCAGGTTCAGGTACTACCGGATCAGGGACGACGACGTCGCGGCGCTGATCGAAAGCCTGGTCGACCTGGCGGCGAGGACGAGCGCTGCACGCAAGCGTGCGATGCCGGCCGAGCAGCTCAGGCAATCGCGCACCTGCTACCATCACCTCGCGGGCCAGCTTGGCGTGCTGTTGTCGAACGCGCTGATCCGCCGTCAGCTCGTCACCGTCGATGGCCGCATGGGCTGCGTCACCGAGCAGGGGCTGGCATGGTGCCGGGCCGAGCAGATCGATTTCGACCCCGTGCGGCAGCCGCACCTGCGCCTTTGCAACGACTGGACCGAGCGCGTGCCCCATCTTGCCGGCCCGTTCGCCAACGCCGTGCTGGCGCGGCTGCTCGCGACCCGCTGCGTCGCGCCGCATCGCTTACCGCGTGCGCTGCGCGTGACCGACAAGGGGCGGGCGTTCTTCGATCGGCTCGGCGTGCAGGTTCCGTTCTGACTGAACTAGCGGCCGTCCTCGACCTCGGTCTCCGGACGATCATCGCCGGCGGCGGTCTCGGTCAGCCACTTGCCGTCGGAGGTCTCGTACTGGATCGCCTCGGTGCGCCCGGGCACGCGCTGCTCGTTGGCCGCGCGTCGCGCGGCGGCGAGCGCTGCGGCATGGGTTGAAAATGGTTCCGAGAACACCCCGTTGACGGTATAGGCCCAGCCGCCGTCGTGCTGGACGACCTTGTAGGTCACGTGGCTCATCGGGAACCTCGCAGCGCCGTGGAGATGATCCTGCCAGAATAGACCACGATGTCGTATTTTGCAGCAGCCGAACGTCTTTTAGGGAATAGCTCCGTCACCGGGCCTGAGGAGACCATTATGTGCCGTAACATCAAGACGCTGTTCAACTTCGAGCCGCCCGCCACCGAGGACGAGATCCACGCCTCGGCGCTGCAATTCGTGCGCAAATTGTCAGGCTTCAACAAGCCGTCGCAGGCCAACGGGGCGGCGTTCGACCTTGCCGTCGCCGAGGTCTCGGAGGCGGCGCGCAAACTTCTGATCTCGCTGCAGACCACGGCGCCGGCGCGTGATCGCGAGATCGAGGCGGAGAAGGCCAAGGAGCGCTCGCGGCTGCGGTTCGGCTGAGGCGGGCGGCCGTCCGTGACCTGGCTCACAGAACCGAGGCGCGACATCAGGCAGCATCGCCGTTCACCCCGGTCCCCGGAGCGCCGCCATGAAGCCTGCCGTCCCGCTCACTGTGTGCTCGATCGCGTTCGCCGTGCTGTGGACCGGCGGCATGCTGTGGTCGAGCGGGACGATCGACTGGACCAACGTCATCATCCTGTCGATCTGCGGGGCCTTCGCGGGCGTCGCCTGGTACTACGCGATGCGCTGGGTGTTTCAGCTGATCCGGCACGGCCCGCCGCGTGATCCATAGGTCTGCGCGGCGCTTGAGGATCGGGCGTTACTTCTTGTCCTTCTTGTCCTTGCGGTGCTTCTTCTTTTTCTTGTGATCGTCGTCCTCGCCGTCATCCCCGTCAAAGTCGACGGCATCGCCCTCGTAGGCGATCGCCTCCGCCGCCGCGCGCTCGACGGCCTCACGCTCGGCCTGCTCGGCGGCCTCGCGCTCCCTGGTGCGCTTGTGGTCCTCCCAGGCGTCGAAGATCATGTGCAGCCACGGCATCACCTGCTCGATCGACGGCAGCTGTCCGGCTGGCCCGGGCTCGCCGCGCGGACCTGCCGGTCCCTGGGGGCCTTGCGCGCCGACCTCGCCGCGTGCGCCTTGCGGGCCAGCCTTGCCCTGTGCACCGGGCTTGCCCTGCGGCCCGGCCTTGCCGACCGGTCCGGCCTTGCCCACCGGACCTGGCTTGCCGCGCGTGCCTTCCGGCCCCGGCCGCCCCGGGTGTCCCTGGGGACCGGGACGGCCCGGCTCGCCCTGGCGGCCCTGCGGCCCCTGCTGTCCCCGTTGCCCCTGGCGGGAAGTCGTGTCGTCAGCCACTGATATGCTCCGTCGCGATGTGAAGCCGCTTGTAACAGAGGTTGGATGACCGCTTCAATTCTGCCGGCCGGCGCTGATGCAAGCGATCAACAGTCATAATTCGATCGATGAATGGCGAAGGGAGAGCGTGTTGCGGGTCCTGAACGGGTTCAAGCGTCCGCTCGAGATCGTGGTGACGCGCGACGACATCTCCGACGACGCGGCGTTTCGCGGCAGCGGCGTGCTCGATCTCTACGCAGAGCTCTTTCCTCCGCACGAGCGCGACGATCCCGACGATCTGGTGCGCTGGGTGTTGTCCGACGATGTCGGCGAGCCCAGGCACCTCACCATCGACGGCCGCGAGATCTCGTACCGGCTCGACTCGCGCTGCTTCATCCTGCTCGCGAGCGGATACGCGATCGGGCTCGGCTTCTTCACCTATGACCACGCGAGCCGCCTGATCTTCTGCAACCATGTCGGCATCGCCAAGGCCTGGCGCGGCAGCGGCCTCGCGCAGGCGTTCTATCGCGAGATGGTCGACATGCTCGACGCGCTGTTTGCGGAGAACATCGGCGTGACCCTCGAGGTCGAGCGCTTCGACCTCGACAGGATCGCGGCTGTCATCGTTGATCTCGAGCGTAGCCCGCAGCGACAGCCAGATGCGGATGACGCGGCCGAGATCCGGAAATTCCTCCGCGTCGGCTGGTACCACAAGCTCGGCTATCGCTTCATCTGCGACGCGCGTAACGAGCAGCCGCTGCCGTGCCGCTCGCCGTGTCTCGATCCGTCGCTGCCGTCATCGCGCTGGGCGGCCGGGGAGGAGGACTACTGGCTGATGTGGCAGCCGCGGACCGGCACGCCTGCACGCGACGCCGGCGAGCTGTGGCGCCGCGCGGTCGAGGCTGTTCATGTCGAGATCCTGGCGAAGTCGCTCGTCGCGGACGATCCGGTTGGCCGCCGCGGTTACTGGAATTATGCGACTGCGCTGGCGGCGCGGACGCTGCGCGAGAGCGCGACGACGGAGATCTGCCTCGCCCGCTATCCGCCCACCGATGATCTATTGGCGCGCTGGCGACGTCTTGCGATCGATTTGCCGATCTGACCGGCCGTCCGCCGCGTGCTCGTAAGACGGCACGTCGATGCCGTCGGCGGAGTATTCGCGGATCTTGTTGCGCAGCGTACGCACCGACAGCCCGAGCACGCGTGCGGCGCGGGTGCGGTTGCCGTCGCAGCGCGCCAGCGTCTGCAACACGAGCTCGCGCTCGACTTCGCCGACGGTGGCGCCGATCAACATTGGAACGATTTCATGAGGGGCCAGCGACGGCAGCCCGGCTTCCGGCGATGGCAGGGTAAACGCATAAGACATGACACCTCCCGATCAACGCCCGCCTCGTCGGTGAGGCGGAAACATCGAGTACCCAACTACCCCAAGCCCGTGTTTTCACGGTGTGCCGGTTTGGTTAACAGGTCCTTAACGCCGTCCTAACCACCTGTGTATCCACGAAAAGACCCCGAGATCGCCACGATTGGGTTCCGCGTTTCAAATCGTCCGGTAGCCGCCATCGACCATCACGATCGATCCCGAGACATAGGCCGCAAGGTCCGAGGCGAGGAAGATCGCGGGTCCCACGATGTCCTCCGGCGTGCCGGGGCGGCCGAGCGGCGTGTGGTCCATGAACACTTTCACGAGATCGGGATTGGCCGCGCGCACCTTCTCGTTCAGCGGCGTCTCGATGAAGCCGGGGCCGATCGCATTGACGCGCACGCCATCACGGCCGAGTTCGGCAGCGAGCGCCTTGGTGAAGCCGAGCACACCGTGCTTGGATGCGGTGTAGGCCGGCGAGCTCGGCGTGCGCAGATGCACGAAGGACTGGATCGAGCCGATATTGACAATGCGTCCCTTATTCTTGCGCAGCGGCGGCAGGAACGCATGCGTGACATTGAAGACGCCGGTGAGATTGATCGCAATGATGTCCTCCCAATCCTTGATCACCGCGTCGTCAGCGCCGAGCATGCCGTTGCGCCGCGCGATGCCGGCATTGTTGACCAGGATCGAGACAGAACCGACCTTGTCGGCGACCTCCTTTGCCATCGCGATGCAGGCGTTGCGGTCGGTCACGTCGAGGACAAAACTCTCGGCCTTGCCGCCGGCCGCGCGGATCTCCTTCGCCGCTTCGCCTGCGGCCTCGCCGTTCATGTCGAGCAGCACGACGCGGGCGCCCTCGCGGCCATAGCCCAGCGCGATCGCGCGCCCGATACCGGAGCCTGCGCCGGTGATGACGGCGATGTGATTGTCGAGAAGGGGCATGGCGTTCCTCGTCTGGTTCTTGTTGTCGACAACACTATTCAAAACTGTACGAAGCGAAACGCCAAGCCGGGTTTGCGCGTTGCTGTCATCCAGATTCGGATGACGCATGGACCCGAACATGGACCCGACGATCAGACAATGGAAACTCGCGATCGAGCGTGGTCGCGCCGAACCCGATCCCGACTATCGCGAGATCGCGCGGATGGTTGCGGAGATCGCGGCGAACGACGTCGACGAGACGCTGCGGCAGGCCGCAGCCCAGCTGCTGCCGATCCTGCGACAGGCGGCGCAGAAATCCGCCGATCGCCGCACCAAAGAGATGGCGCGGCGTCGGCTCGGCATCATCATCGATGCGCTGCATATGCTTTCGGTGCCGCGTTTCGGCCGACGCGGTCTCGCGCCGAACCCGCTGACGCAGGAGGAGCAGTATCGCCAGCTGCTCGGCCTGCCGCTCGGCCGCCGGCTGGCTGCGACCGAGATCCATCAGGCCTTCAAACGCGCCGCCAAGACGGTGCATCCTGACGGCGGCGGCAACGGCGCGGCCTTTCTCGAACTCGCCGCCGCGCGTGACGCGCTGATCAGGCATCATTGAGAGCGCAGGGTGGGCACGCTTGCGCTTGGCCCACCCTACGCAAGCTTGCGATCGCTCAATACGCGCAGGTGCCGTTGCCGAGCAGGCCGGTCTTGTAGGCGAAGGCGGCGTCGAAGCTCGGCAGTTCCTCGCTGACGACGGAATAGTCCGACGGCCACGGCACGGTCGGAATGCTCTGGTCCCAGATCTGGCAGAAGCCGGTGGTCTGCCAGCGAATCAGATGATAGGGCGTGGCGCTCGCCGGGCTCGCGGCGGCAAGTGCGGACACAGCGACGGCAACAGCGGCACAGGCAATCGACAGACGACGCATGGGAAAATCTCCGGTTTGAAAAATATCCGCTCCGGGACGGCAATTCCGGAGCTCGAGGCCATCTGGCCCGGACATGAGTTGAGTGTGGCAACCCTGGCGACCGGTTCAAAGCGAAGGCCGCGGAAAATGCCTCTGATGCGCGGTCCGCGTGCTAAATTGCGCCGCGGCGCGCGCTTGCTACAGTCGCGCCGATCGCGATTCGTTTCCGTGTCGCGACTGGACAAAGGCTATTGGGGAGACCGCAGCAATGAAAATCTCATCCGCTTGTCGGGCCGCGCTGGTCGCGCTGACTGCTCTCACCGTCCTCGCCGTCTCGTCCGCCGCACGCGCCGACTCCGGCTTCGTGCGGCTCGTGATCTACAAGGCCGGCTGGATCATCGGCGGTTCCGGCGGCAGCGGCACGCTGACCTTCCGCGGCCGCACCTATGCGCTGTCCACCGGCGGCCTCGACTACGGCCTGGTGTTCGGCGGCTCCAAGACCGTGCTGCGCGGCCGCGTCAGCAACATCAACCGCCCGAGTGACGTCGCCGGCGTCTATGGTGCCGCGGGCGCAGGCCTTGCGATCGGTCGCGGCGCGCGTGCGATCGTGCTCACCAACCAGAAGGGCGCGGTGCTCGAATTGACCGGCAACCAGTACGGCCTGATGGCGAACGCGGACCTGAGCGGGCTTGCGATCACGATGCGGTAGCAAATTCTCTTGCATCATTCTCGGAACGTGCGGTGCGACCTGGGAGCCGTACATCCGCGGTCCCACGACGGGCTCACACCTGTTGCCCGGCGGACATATCGACACGGCTCTCCATCCGCTAGATTGGCACGAATCGATCTGCCTCCCACATCGGAGACCACGCCATGAGACTGCCATCCGTCGCCCGCGCCGCGCTGTTCGTGCTGGCGCTGCTCACCGGGGCGTCCGCCGCGCGGGCTGACGAAGCGGCCGTGACGCTCGTCATCTTCAAGGGAGGCTGGGTGTTCGGCGGTTCCATCGGCAGCGGGGTCATGACCTTCCACGGCCAGACCTACGGGCTTTCCGCCGGCGGGCTCGACTACGGCCTGGTGTTCGGTGGCTCCCAGACCACATTGCAGGGGCGGGTCCGCAACATCAAACGGCCCGAAGACATCGCCGGGGTCTATGCTGCGGCGGGCATGGGCGTTGCGCTCGGCGCCGGCGTCCGCGGCATCGTGCTGACCAACCCGAATGGCGCCATCCTGGAACTGGGCGGCAAGCAGCTCGGCCTGATGGCCAATCTCGACCTCTCCGGGCTTGCAATCACGCTGAAGCAGTGACGCGTTCCGGGTTTCGATCTTTCCACTCGTCATTCCGGGGCTCGCGAAGCGAGAACCCGGAATCCATCGGGCCGCGAACTCAATGGCAAAATGGATTCCGGGCTCGTGCTTCGCACGCCCCGGAATGACGGAGAGAGTCTTCACCCCTTCACACTAGCCACGCCCTCGATCTCGATCAGCATCTGCGGATTGGGCAGCGCCACCACGACGCAGGTGGTGCGCGCCGGATAGGGCGCGGGCCCGAACGCGCCGGCATAGAGCGCGTTCATCGTGGCGACGTCGGAGGCGCGCGTCAGCAGCACATTGACCTTGACGAGATCGCGCATCGTGGCGCCTGCCTCGGTCAGCACGCGCTTGAAATTGATCACGACATTGGCGAACTGCGCCTCGAAGCCGTCGGGCAAGCCGCCATTGGCGTCGAAGCCGGGAATGCCTGAGATGAACAGGAGATCGCCGACGCGGGCGCCGAACGAGAGCGGCGGCGCCTTGATGCCGGGTGGGGCCGGGAAGTGCTTGATCGACATGAGATGCCTCATTGGCTTGCGGTCGAACCACAGGGGAGATGCGTAGCGATCCACGCGGCCAGATCGCGCCACGGCTGCAACGTCCAGTGACCGGAGGCCGCGCCCGACGGCGACGATAGCACGAACACCGCCGGAAAGCCGCTGCATTGCGGCTGCTGCCCGAGCGCGATCGCGCTGCTCGGCCGGTGATAGAACAGGCTCGCGGCCTTCTTGCTGGTGAAGGCGACGGTCTTCGGCCGATGCTGCTCGATCTTCGCCCGGAAGCCTACGATATCGAACGATTGCCTTTCGATCTCGTGATCCATCCCGGCGCCGGTCTTGGAAAGGTCGGTGAAGCCGATGCCGAGCGCGAGCAGGCTTGCGAACTCGTCCGGCTGATAGCGCCGCGGCGTGATGCCGGCCTCATGCAGCGCGCGCCAGAAGCGATTGCCGGGGTGCGCGTAGTAATGCCCGACTGCGGCCGAGCGCGTGCTCGCCGCGGTGCCGACGAAGACCAGGCGCAGGTCGGCGCGGAGCTGGTCGGGGAGGCGGTGCGTGGTGGTGTCGGGCATCGGCAATGGCATCGTGGGCTAGGCGGGCTGCCCAAGCATGGAAAACAACCCCATGCAAAGTAGCTGCGGCCGGCGTTCGAGATGTTCACTTGACACGTCGGGCAAATCATCGGTATATTTCCATTATTCCGAAATCATGAAAGTGCCGTCCTCGCGACCGGTGATCCGGGCGGCGAGCTCTCACCGCAGATTGGCGCGAAGTTCGCGGACGCCGCGGCCGAGGCGCGCACGCAGCAGCGTCCGCAGCGTGGCGCCATCCTCGTAGCCGACTTCGGCGGCGATGGCTTCGATGTCGAGGCCGCTGCCGTGCAGCAGCGATTGCGCGCGCTCGACCCGAAGATCCTGGAAATAGGACAATGGCGACTTGCCGAGCACGGCCTCGCAGCGGCGCTGCAGGGTGCGCGGACTGGTCGCGAGGGCTTGTGCGGCATTCTGCAACGAGAAGCCTTCCCTGAGATGCTCGCGTGCCCACCGCTCGAAGCGCTGGATCAGCGGATCGGCTTGCGCCAGATGGTTGGGGATGATGTAGGGCGCTTGCGAGGTTCTGAGATCGGCGAGCAGATAGCGCGAGACGACAAGCGCGAGCTCGGGGCTCGCCCGCCGGATCAGCCAGAGCGCGAGATCGAGATGGCCCATCGCCGCGCCCGCGGTGACGCCGATCCCGGACGGGACCAGCATGCGCGTTTCATCGAGCCGGACGTTCGGGTAGCGTTGGCGAAACAACGGCGCGAGCCACCACGTCGTCGTCGCCTCCTGACGGTCGAGCAGCCCGGTCTCCGCGACGACGAACGAGCCGATGCAGGATGCGGCAATCCGCGCGCCGCCGCGATGCCATGTGACGAGTTGCTCCTTCGCCTGCCTGATGTCCGGCCGCTCCAGCGCGGGGATCAACTGCTCCGGCCTCGCGGTCGCGAGCGCGGGAACGATCACCCAGTCGGGTTTGACGTCCGGCGTCACCGGTTGCACCGGGATCGCAAAACCCTGCCCGGACCGCACCTTCTTGCGCACGCCGAGGATCGAGACCTCGAAACGCGGCGATCCACCCATTTGCAGCTTTGAGAAATTATCGGCGAGCGTGAAGGCGTCGAGCATCACCATCAGCCCGGTGTCCCATAGCCTCTCCAACGCGAGGATCGCGATGCGCATGGCGTAAATGCCTTTAAAGTTGTCGTTTGCGACAATGGCTGTCGCGCCATCGCCGCGCTAAAGCCTGATCATGCGAACGATCCAGGCCAGGCCGCGATCACCCTCAAAGTCAATCTATCGTACTGAGATGGTGTTCGTTTCGTCAACGCTGATCGCTCCTCAGCTTTGGCGCAAATGACAATAAAGTTGTCGTTTGTGCCTCTGTTGGGGCGCGTGCAACGACCTGCGGTCGCTCGTGCAGATCAACCAGCAAGAGGAGAGCAGTCATGAAAGTTTTCGCGATCGGAACGTTCGCCAAGCCGCTGACGGACGAACAGCGCAAGGAGATCATGCCGAAGGAAGTGCCTGATACGCTCAGGCTCTATCTCGACGGCAAGATCGAGCAATTCTGGTTCCGCGAGGACAAGCCCGGCGTCTTCTTCCTGATGAATGTCGAGTCGGTCGAGCACGCCAAGGCGACCATCAACGCGCTGCCGCTCGCGGCCGGCGGCATCCTGGCGTTCGAGATGATTCCGGTCGGCCCGCTGAAGCCCCTTGGTCTCCTGATCCAGGGCAAGTGAGCGGCGGCTGTCGCTTGATGCGAGAATTCCGAGCGGCCTCTCGTCCGGCGGCTCGGACTCGTTGAGACGACGATCTTGCGAACGACATGCGAAGCGTCGCTTCCTCGCGCTTCGCATGCGCGCAGCGTCTCAACGCAAATTGCGCGGTTATCCAATTGAGCGTACGTCGCCGTTCCGGTCGCGAGCGGTTGCCTGCTTCGGCAAAAGGGTCTGTAATCCGCCGCAACAAACCCAAAGAACAAAATTCCGGAGCAGGACATGTCGACCGAGGTAAAAACCCATTACGAGGTGATCGTCGTCGGCGCCGGCGTCGCCGGCATCTACCAGATCAAGCGGCTGACCGATCTCGGCATCGACGCCACCGTGCTGGAAGCGGCGCCCGATCTCGGCGGCACCTGGTACTGGAACCGCTATCCCGGCTGCCGTTTCGATTCGGAAAGCTACACCTACGGCTTCTCGTTCTCGCGCGAGCTGCTCGACGAGTGGCACTGGAAGGAGCGCTTTTCCGGCCAGCCCGAGAATCTGCGCTACCTCAACTTCGTTGCGGAAAAATTCGACCTGCGCCGGCACATGCAGTTCAACTGCAAGGTCGAGGCGATGCGCTTCGATGCGGCGCGCGATCTCTGGCATGTGAAAGTCAGCGACGGCCGCGAGCTGACCTGCCGCTTCGTCGTGCTCGGCATCGGGCTATTGTCCGCGCCGACCATGCCGCGCGTTGCGGGGATCGACGACTTCAAGGGCCGCTCGTTCCACACTTACTATTGGCCGCACCAGCCGGTCGATCTCAAGAACAAGAAAGTCGCCGTGATCGGCACCGGCGCCACCGGCATCCAGGTGATCGGCGAGATCGCAGACAAGGTCGGCCACCTCACCGTGTTCCAGCGCCGGCCGAACTGGAGCGCGCCGCTCAACAACAGCGCGATCTCCGAAGCAGAAATGGCCGACATCCGCGCGCGCTATGACGAGATCTTCGCCGCCTGCGCGCTGACGCCGGGCAGTTTTGTCCACGGTCCCGACAAGCGCGGCTTCTACGACGTGACGCGCGAGGAGCGGCTTAAGACCTGGGACAGGCTCTACGACGAGCCCGGCTTCGGCATCTGGCTGGCGAATTTCCGCGAGATCTTCATGGACGAGGCCGCCAACGCCGAATTGTCCGCGTATATCGCCGACCGCATCCGCCGCCGCGTTAACGATCCCAAGGTGGCCGAGAAACTGATCCCGCGGGATCACGGTTTCGGCGTGCAGCGCCTGCCGCTGGAGACCAACTATTTCGAGGCCTACAACCGCGACAATGTGCATCTCGTCGATCTCAGCGAGACGCCGTTGGTCCACGTCACCGAGACAGGCCTGCGCACCACGGCGCGCGACTACGATTTCGACATCATCGTCTACGCCACCGGCTTCGACGCCATCACGGGCGCCTACGACCTGATCGACATCACCGGCCTCGACGGCGAGAAGCTGGCCGACAGGTGGAAGCACGCGCCGTCGACCTTCCTCGGCATGATGGTCCACGGCTTCCCGAATTTGCTGATGCCGACCGGCCCGCAAAGCGCCTCGGCGTCCACCAACTTCCCGCGCGGCATCGAGAACGGCGTCAACTGGTGCACCAACCTGCTGCAACACATGTGGGACCGCGGCTACACCCGCGCCGACGCCACACTGGAAGCGCAGGAGCGCTGGACCGCGCATGTCGTCAAGATGTACGAGATCATGCTGATGCGCAAAGCCAAGTCGTGGTTCACCGGCTACAACTCGAATGTCGCCGGGCACGAGGAGGGCACGGTGCGGTACTTCGTCTACAATGGGGGTACGCCGAAGTTCTTGGGGATCATCAACGGAGTTGCGGCGGAGGGGTATCGGGAGATTGCGTTTGGCGCGGGGGCGCGTGCCGGCGTACAGGCGACGGCTATTGGTGCCCCCGCGTGAGCTTTTGCCTAACGGTCGGCGTGATCGTGGGGTTGGTGCGGCGTGGGCCAGAAGCGCGTCGGCGGGATGGATTTACTGGCGAGCGCCGGTGGTCGAACGTGTGGAACAAGCCGACGAAGGTGAGGCTGCGTTAGCTTGGGTAGGCCGAGTTCTATGTAGCTCGAGTATCGTCAAAGATTGTCAAGCCGACGAGTTCTTGTTCGTCCAAGATACTGCGAGCCTGATCTTCAATTTCAGTTCGCCTCGCCGACTCGCTTGTGATGTCCGGTCTTCTTTGGATCTCGATCATCTGGCGAACGTAATCGGGTGGGACTCGTACTTCGCTGGCGACATTTCTTTGCGGACGCTCCCATTGGATGACTCCGTTAACAACAGAGGGTGAACCCTTCGGTTCAGCGAGTATTCGACATGCTCTCGCGGCGGCATCAGAAAGTCTGACAGTGTCTGAGGTGCATGCAAGGAGGTGCCAAGGAATCATAAATGGGCGAAGCGCCTTGAGAGCGTCCGACTTTGCAAACCGGACATCTTCAGCGAGCGCGATCGAGCAACCCCAAAAACTCGGCGGTCGATAATTGTGAGAGCATTTGGAGCTGGTGAAATTAAACTGACCGTCGGAATGACGAAAGTTATAGAAGCAGTAGAGCGGGATGTGCTCGTCTTGTTTCGCCTTTTGAATTAGCTTCTTGAGTTGCTGTTCTGGATCGATGGGCTGGCCGCCTTTGTCCTTTCCCGACTTGAACAGACTCTCATACCTCCCACTGGGGAAAAGACGCTTTGCCTGAACGCGATAGCTAATCCCTTTTCCACCTGCAACGAACCAGAATAGCCAGTCAGCGCCATGCACAGCTTCTTCCGATTTCGTTGCGGGAACCACCAGAAAGTCGCCTGACTGATGTTTTCGAGCGGTCTCGAATAAAACGGTTTCTGTGAGAGTTTCTTCGCTCATTGGCATTTTAAGGTCGGCAGCCTTACGCATGCGGTTCCATACAGCGCCGGCTTGATGTCGAAACGTGTCGCACAGCGGGGGAAGAGTCATTGCCGAATCCGAAGGTTTAGAGAGGTCCCTTGCATTACAGTCTTCCCAAACGCAATTTGCGTGGCTGGCCCTTTTTCCATTTCGGTGCATTGAAAAATCCGCGAACTCAGAAGAGTCGCGAGGCGATCCATTTAAATCGCTCGATCAAGGTCACCTAAAGTTACCCATCTTGTTGTTATGGGATTGATTTGGAAACGCTCGAAGTAAAAGCGCTTCGAGGTTGTGTCTCATTCTAGCCGACGGGACTTCGTATGCGCTGAGGTATTGTGCGATTTCTTTGTAGCTTGGGCGATCTTTCTTTGAAAGCGCAGGACCGCGGCGCACTGGAAAGTTCATCCTGCGCCCCAGTGCTTGTCTCACCTCTTGTCGTAGGTTCGTTGCCTGTCCGACATATATGATGCTTGCCGAAGAGTCGTAGAGGCAGTAGACACCCGCTTCACTCGTTAGAGATTTGAGGTCGATGGGTCCTACTTCGACTATCGGTATGACCTCCCACTCAAAGGCATGACGAAGGCCCGACAAGAGGACGTTCTTGCCGGGAATCTTCCGGCCGTTAAAATATGCATGCACGTTGGAGGTAGTCTTGCCGAGCTTTTTGGCAAATCGGGTGTAGTCCCCGTGGCCGTCATAGCTCAGAAGTTCGGCTAGCAATCGAATAAATTCAACGTGCTTTGACTGTCGGCCCTTTGGCAAATTGAGACCTCTCCAAAACAGCGTTTGGCAACCATAGATTGTTGAAGGGCGCGGCGCAAGTTCTTTGGTGGTGCGTTGGCGCGTGCGGCTTTTTGATCGCGAAGAAAAGGCCGAGCTTTCACCCGGCCTTATTCCGAATGGAGTTCGCTCAGGAATCTTTTACAACACCCGATTGCTCTCCTTCACCTTCTCCGCATCCAGATACACACTGCTTCCCATCTCCTTGAACTTGGCGCTCATCTGCGCCATGCCGTCCTCGATGGTGCCGCTCATCGACATTCCGACGCCGGTCGGGTCATTCAGCGTCGCCGCATAATCCCGCACGTCCTGCGTGATCTTCATCGAGCAGAATTTCGGGCCGCACATCGAGCAGAAATGCGCGACCTTGTGGGCTTCCTTCGGCAGGGTCTCGTCGTGGAAGTTCTTGGCGGTCTCGGGGTCGAGGCCGAGGTTGAACTGGTCCTGCCAGCGGAAGTCGAAGCGGGCGCGCGACAGCGCGTCGTCGCGGAGTTGCGCGGCGGGGTGGCCCTTGGCGAGATCAGAGGCGTGGGCCGCGATCTTGTAGGTGATGACGCCGGTCTTGACGTCGTTGCGATCGGGTAGCCCCAGATGCTCCTTCGGTGTGACGTAGCAGAGCATGGCGCAGCCGAACCAGCCGATCATGGCAGCACCGATGCCCGAGGTGATGTGGTCGTAGCCCGGCGCGATGTCGGTGGTCAGCGGGCCCAACGTATAGAACGGGGCTTCGCCGCATTCCTTGAGCTGCTTGTCCATGTTGATCTTGATCTTGTGCATCGGCACGTGGCCGGGGCCCTCGATCATGACCTGGCAACCCTTGTCCCATGCGATCTTTGTCAGCTCGCCGAGCGTCTCCAGTTCGGCGAATTGCGCGCGGTCGTTGGCGTCGGCGATCGAGCCGGGGCGCAGGCCGTCGCCCAAGGAGAACGACACGTCATACTTGCGCATGAGGTCGCAGATCTCGTCGAAATGGGTGTAGAGGAAGCTCTCCTTGTGATGCGCGAGGCACCACTTCGCCATGATCGAGCCGCCGCGCGAGACGATGCCGGTGACGCGGTTGGCGGTGAGATGGATGTAGGGCAGGCGCACGCCGGCGTGGATCGTGAAATAGTCGACGCCCTGCTCGCACTGCTCGATCAGCGTGTCCTTGTAGAGCTCCCAGGTCAGCTTGACGGGATCACCTTCGCACTTCTCCAGCGCCTGGTAGATCGGCACGGTGCCGATCGGCACCGGCGAGTTGCGCAGGATCCATTCACGGGTGGTGTGGATGTTGCGGCCGGTCGAGAGGTCCATCACGGTGTCGGCGCCCCAGCGGATCGCCCACACCATCTTGTCGACCTCTTCCTCGACCGACGAGGTCACCGCCGAGTTGCCGATATTGGCGTTGATCTTGGTCAGGAAGTTGCGGCCGATGATCATCGGCTCGAGTTCGGCGTGGTTGATGTTGCAGGGAATGATGGCCCGTCCCCGCGCGATCTCGGAGCGCACGAACTCCGGCGTGATGAAGGCCGGCACCGCAGCGCCGAAGCTTTCGCCGTCGGCAAGCGCGGCCTCGGCGCGCTCGAGCTGGGTCTTGCGGCCGAGATTCTCGCGCTCGGCGACGTAGATCATCTCCTTGGTGATGATGCCGGCGCGGGCGAATTCGAGCTGGGTGATCTTGTGGCCGTCGAGGCCGCGCAGCGGCTTGTGATGCGCGGTGAAGGCCTTTGCGGCATGCGAGGCGCCGACATTGCCGTTGTCTTCGGGCTTGATGTCGCGGCCCTGATATTCCTCGACGCCGCCGCGCTCCTTCACCCAGGCCAGGCGATTGCGCGCCAGGCCCGAATTGACGTCGATGGTCACCGTCGGATCGGTGTAGGGGCCCGAGGTGTCATAAACCGGCAGGTTCGGCTCGCCGGCGCCTTCGGAGAGGATGATCTCGCGCAAGGGTACGCGGAGATCGGGTGCGGCCTCCGGCGTCGCGAAGATTTTTCGCGACGAGGGCAGCGGGCCGGTGGTGACGGCGGGGAGCGTGGTGTCGGGGTTGGAGCGGATGTTCATATTTTTTGTCCTCCGTTTTGATCTCTTGCGCGATGGTTGTTCTCGTCACCCTGAGGAGCGCGAAGCGCGTCTCGAAGGGTCGACGAGCCGGGCCGTCGCCCTTCGAGGGCCGCTGAAGAAGCGGCCACCTCAGGGTGACGGGATTGAGGGTGTGAAGCGCGTGACATCACGCGGCCTCCACGCTGAGGCCGAGCCATTGCCGCACCCGTGCGTCCGGGTCGGCGTTCTGGGTGACGTCGCTGACGACGGCGATCGAGTCGGCGCCGGCGGCGAAGATCTCGGCCGCGTGCTCGAACTTGATGCCGCCGATCGCGACAAGGGGGATCGAGCCGATGCGCTTTTTCCATTCGGTGATCTTCGGAATGCCCTGCGGTTCGAAGCGCATCGATTTGAGCGTGGTGAAGAAGATCGGGCCGAGTGCGATGTAATCGGGTTTTGCCGCCAGCGCGGTGGCAAGCTCCGCATCATCGTGTGTGGAGACGCCGAGGGTGAGCTTCGCGCTGCGGATCTCGGCGAGATCGGCATCGGCGAGGTCTTCCTGGCCGAGATGCAGATGCTCGGCGCCGGCGACAACAGCCGCGCGCCAGTAGTCGTTGACGACGAGTTTTGTCGGCGTGCCCTTCGTCACCGCCAGCGCGTCGGTCACGATTTGCAGCGCCTGGCCGTCGTCGAGGTCCTTGGCGCGCAGCTGGATGGTGCCGACGCCGAGTTTCGTCAGGCGCTCGACCCATTTGACGCTGTCGACGACAGGATAGAATCGATCAGGATACGGCATGCCAGAACGGGGTCCCAACAACAGGGGTGGAGGGGGAGGCGAAGTCGCGGGCGTCCATCAGTCCGGCCTCATAGGCGGTGCGGCCGGCCTCGACGCCGAGGCGGAAGGCGTTGGCCATCGCGACCGGATCGGCGGCTTTTGCCACCGCGGTGTTGAGCAGCACGGCGTCATAGCCGAGCTCGAGCGCCTCGGCCGCATGCGACGGCGCGCCGAGACCGGCGTCGACCACCAGCGTGATGTCTGATAGCCGATCGCGCAAAAGTCTCAGCGCGTCGCGGTTGATGATGCCCTTTGCGCTGCCGATTGGAGCTGCCCACGGCATCACCACCTTGCAGCCGGCGTCGACGAGGCGCGAGGCGACCGAAAAATCCTCGGTGCAATAAGGGAACACCTCGAAGCCGTCCTTGATGAGGATGGTGGCGGCCTCGACCAGGCCGACCACGTCGGGCTGCAAGGTGTCGTTGTCGGCGATCACCTCGAGCTTGATCCAGGGCGTGTCGAACAGTTCGCGGGCGAGCTTTGCCGTGGTGACGGCCTCCTTCACGCTGCGGCAGCCGGCGGTGTTCGGCAGCACGGTGACGCCGAGCTCGCGGATCAGCGACCAGAACGCGTCGCCGGTCTTGCCGCCGGCGGCCTCGCGCCGCAGCGCCACCGTGACGATGCTGGCGCCGGAGGCACGGATCGCGCCCTGCATGATCGCGGGCGAGGGGTACAGCGCCGTGCCGATCAGGAGGCGCGAGGGGAAGGATTTGCCGTAGAAGGTGACCATGTGTCTCCTCAAATGCAGCTGTCATCCCCGCGAAAGCGGGGATCCAGTACGCCGAGGCGTCTGTGATTGAACCGAGGGGCCGCGGCGTACTGGGTCGCCCGGCCAGGCCGGGCGATGACAGCGGAGTTTGCGGAGCATGCGCACATCATCATCACCCTCCCTGCCGCGGCGTGATGATCTCGATCTCGTCGCCGGCTTGAAGCGCGGTCTCGGCCCAGCGGCTCTTCGGCACCACGTCGTAATTGACAGCGATCGCGAAATGCGTGCCCTCGTAGTCGAGCTCGCTCAAAAGCGCGCCGACGCTGGACGCCGCGATCTCCCGCTGCTCGCCGTTGACGATCACGCGCATTGCATCACCTCATTGTCGATCTCGCCGCGCGCGACGAAGCCAAGCGTCAGCTCGGCCAGCGCGGGGGCCAGCAGGAAGCCATGACGGTAGAGCCCGTTCACCGTGATGCGCCCCTCGCCGATCCTGATCTTCGGCAGATTGTCCGGGAAGGCCGGCCGCAGCCCGGCGCCGAATTCGACGATGCGCGCTTCGCCGAAGGCCGGATGCACCACATAGGCGGCCCCTAACAGCTCCAGCGCCGAGCGCACGCTGACCCCTCGATCCTCGGCTTCGATCGAGGTCGCACCCAGCATGAAGCGGCCGTCGCCGCGCGGGATCACATAGAGCGGCCAGCGCGGATGGATCAGCCGCACCGGGCGGGACAGCTCGACCTCCGCGGTCTCGATGATGATCATCTCGCCCTTGACGCCGCGCAGCGTCGGCTCGCGGTCGCGTGCGGCGAGCCCCCGGCAATCGATCACGAGGCCGTCGAGATTTTCGAGGTCTTGGGCCTCGGCATCGCTGTTGAAGGCGATGGTGCCGCCGGCCTTGGCGATCGCGGCGTGCAGTTGCGGCAGCACGCGGCGCGGCTCGACATGGCCCTCGTCGGGATAGAACAGGCCATCGCGAAAACGGCCCTCCAGCGACGGCTCGAGGTCGCGCACCCCTTGCGCGTCGAGCCGGCGATGGCCTGACGTGAGGCGGGCGAAGCGCTCGAAATCGGCGCGGTCGCGCGGATGCGTCACCACCAGCGAGCCGTTGAACGCCGTTTGCGGGAAATGATCGCGCCACAGGCCGAGCGAGCGGATGCCGAGCCTTGCGATTACGGGCTCGGCGGATTCCTCCTCGCACCATGGCGCCAGCATGCCGCCCGCCCAGTGGCTGGTGGAGTCCGTCATCGCGGCGTCGCTGCGCTCGTGCAAAGTGACGGCGTGCCCCGATTGCGCGAACAACAGCGCATGCCAGGCGCCGGCGATGCCTGCGCCGATGATCGAGACGGGGGATTCCCCCCGCGGTCTTGAAGTCTGGTACATCCCTGTCCCTTCGCCGGCATGACCCGGATCAGGTTCAAAGGGTCACCGCGGTCCCGGACTGATCGGCTTCTGGCTGATCGCCATCAGACGACGTCCAAGCTTGCGGTATCTCAGCTCCTCATCGGAGCACCCCTCGGAACGGCCCTAATGTAAGCCGATGGGCGGACGTGTCAATCTGTATGCCAGACCCGATGCCGGCTTTGGGCTTACTTTGGCGCCTGTTCCGGCTTCGCTTCGGCGGTGTCGGTGGTCTCCTGATCCTGTTTCGCGAGCTGCTTCGGCGGCGCGCTGTCGGCGGGATGTTTCGCCTCGTTCAGGTGCTCGATGCGCTGGTGCTTTGCGACGTAGTAATACCCGCCCGCGAAATAACGCACGGCTCGATCGAAATCACCCTGGGCGGCGCGGTAGGCGCCGGCGAGGTATTTGATGCCGTAGGTCAGGTTGGTCTCGGCGTCGCGCAGGCCCTCGGCGGTCCCGGTGTAGCCGAGGCTGCGGGCGGTCGCGAGCTTGATCTGCATCATCCCGATGGCGCCGCCGCGCCCGATCAGCCGCGGTTGGTATTTGCTCTCACGCACGATGACGCGATGCACCAGCTCTTCCGGCACCAGATTGGCCTTGGCGTGGGCCGCGACCGTCGCCTCATATTGCGCGCGGGATTGCGCGTGCGCGGGTGCGCACATCGCCAGCACGGCCATTGCGGCAAGCAGGCCAGGGATTGGCAGTTTCGTCATTTCAGGTCGCTCGGGGCCGTTCACGAGATGGCAGGTTCTGCGTCCTCATTGGTACGGCGAGCGGGCAGGAATGTGGCAAAGCCTTCGCGCGAGCGACGCTATAAATCCTTTTGCTGGTGCGCGTGAATTCCAATCAATCTCAAATTGCAGTGGTGTGAATTTTTGGGAGCCGATTTTGCCGCACGCGGTGCGGCAACGGATTGTCGTGCAAACGACTCAACGGAGTTGTACGATCCGCGGTAACAGCGTGCGCGTCTTGAGGCAGCCCATCTGTCCATTCAGCAGCACGCAAGAAAACAATCAGGGAGGTGTGCGATGCCGCGTCAGAATATGACTCGTCAGGATTCGGCTCGTCGGGATATGGGCTATTCACCGCGCGAAAATCCCTGCGCGCAATGCGGCAAGCCGATCCCGCGTCCGGATTGGGTCGAGCACGGCGAAGGCCGCACCACCTATCTGTGGAATTGCCGCGCCTGCAATTACCGCTTCGAGGCGATCGCGATCTACGACCATGAGATGCTGACGCCGCTCGCGGCGTAACCAGCTCTGATCAGGCCGCGGATTTCCGCGGCGCCTGATCGAGCGGCTGCTGCTGCTGACGTGCCGGCAATCGGATGCGGACCACGAGCCCGTGCGGCTGCCGGTCGTGCAGCGACAGCGTGCCGCCATGCGCGAGCACGATGGCGTTGGCGATCGACAGGCCAAGGCCAAAGCCCTCGGCCTCGTCCATGTTGCGCGCATCGTCGCCGCGCACGAACGGCTCCAGCACGCTGGCCTTGTGCGCGTCCGAAATGCCGGGGCCGTCATCCTCGACATCGATGGTGAGGGTCTCGGGCGTGGCGGCGAGACGAACCGCGACCTGCCCGCCGAAGCGCACCGCGTTCTCCACCAGGTTGGTGATGCTGCGGTGCAGATCGCCGGGCCGCGCGATCGCCATCGCGTGCTGCGGTCCCTCATAGCTGACCTTGTGGCCCATGTCGGCGAACTGGTCGGTGACGAGCTGCAAGGTGCTGGCGATATCGACCAGCGTCATCTCCTCGAGCTTGCGGTCGTTGCGCAGGAACGACAGCACCGATTCCAGCATCGAGCGCATCTGGTCGAGGTCGCGCAGCATGCGGTGGCGATGGGTCTCGTCCTCGATGAATTCGGCGCGCAGCCGCATCCGGGTGATCGGCGTGCGCAGATCGTGGCTGATCGCGGCGAGCATCTTGGTGCGATCGTCGATCAGGGCGGTGATGCGCTCGCGCATCCGGTTCAGTGCCTTGGCGAGCGAACGGATCTCTTCCGGGCCGCGCTCGGGCAGCGGCGCGGCGGCGCCGCTGAGGCTGAAGGTCTCCGCCGCCTTGACGAAGGACGACAACGGCGCGGTCAGCGCCCACGCCGCCCACAGGCCGAGCAGGGTGACGCTGATCACCGCAAACAGCACCGTGATCATCCACGGTCCGCCCCAGAACGGGCGCATGTGCTGGTCCGGCATCAGATTTGCCGCGATCATCCCGCCGTCGGGCAGGCGGATGCCGATGCGGCGGATCTCCTGGTCACGCGGCTTGGTGCCGGCCGGGCGCGGCAGCAGGAAGATGTGATAGGTCGACCCAAGCCGGCGCAGCGCATGCAGGCTCGAAACGTCTGACTCGGCGGGAATGCTGGTGTCCGCGGCAAGGTCGCCGATCGCAAGCTGCGGGAAGGCGCGCGCGACGTCGGCCATCAGCCGCGGCCGCTCCGATGCGGGCGCATGCCCGAGCAGCTGCGCCGCGGCGGCGAGCTGGGTGTGCCAGCGGTCCGACGGCTCGGCCCGGTCGGGCCGGTGGATCAGGAACGTCGCGGTGATGATGATATGCAGCGTGACGATCGAGACGACGACAAGCGCTGCGATCTGTGCGCCGATCCCCCGCAGACTCAACACGCGCAGCAGCTTCATGTCAGTTGCTCGTGGCGGCAACCGCCTCCACCCTCGGGGTGAACATGTAGCCGCCGGAGCGCACCGTCTTGATCATGGTGGCTTCCTGCGGATCGGGCTCGATCTTGCGGCGGATGCGGCTGACCAGCACGTCGATCGAGCGCTCGAACGAGCCGGCGCTGCGGCCCTGGGTCAGGTCGAGCAGGCTGTCGCGCGACAACACGCGGCCGGGCCGCTCGCAGAAGGTCCTGAGCAGGTCGAACTCGGCGCTGGTCATGGCGACGCGCGCGCCCTCGGGGTTGCGCAGCTCGCGCAGGCGGATGTCGATGCGCCAGCCGAGGAACGACAGCGTGGTGGCGCCCTCGATCGCGCTGGCATTGCGCGCCGCGGCCTGCCGGCGCAGCACCGCGTTGATCCGCGCCAGCAGCTCGCGCGGGTTGAACGGCTTGGCCAGATAATCGTCGGCGCCCATCTCGAGGCCGAGGATGCGGTCGACGTCCTCGCCGCGCGCGGTCAGCATGATGATCGGCGTTTGCGATTCCGCCCGCACCTTGCGGCACAGGCTGAGCCCGTCCTCGCCCGGCAGCATGACGTCGAGGATCAGGAGGTCCACCCGGTGGTCGGCCATCGCCCGGGCCATCTCGCGGCCGTCGGAAGCGGTGGTGACGTTGCAGGAATTGGTCCGGAGATATTTGGCGATGAGGGCCCGCGTCTCGCGGTCGTCCTCGACGACAAGGATATTGGGCGCAGCCTGGGTCATAGCGACGTTTTGTCCGTGATTCGGTTGAAACGGCTCAGGATTTTTGTTTCGGTATGTGTCTGAAATCTTGCCCGGCAAACAGAGCTAACAGGTCGCTGCCGCGCTGAAAAGTTATCGTTATGTCATCAATCCTAATTGCCTGAAATATCTACAGGATTTTTCGGGTCCAGCCGCACTACGGTCGCGGCGGCGGGGGGCCGTGCCGGTCGTTGCAACGCAGGCGCGGGTCGTCGAAGCGGCGGTTGGATGTCACCTTGGCAGTCATTCTTCTCGGTTGAGACACACTCGCTGCGCGCGCATCATCCCTGAACGGCATCATCGTTCCATCTTGCGGCGGCATCGCTGTCCGGTCCTTCCGAAAGGGAAGGGAGGCTGCCGTATCTCCGCGGAACCTGGTCGCCGAGCAATGCGTTGATTTCGTGTTCAAGGCATGGAGGGTGAGATGGCAGTCGACGTGGTGACGAGGCCGCATCAACTCATTGCAAGTGATCGCGTCGAGGGCACGGCGGTGCGGCGGCCCAGTGGCGACATGATCGGTCACATCGAACGGCTGATGATCGACAAGATCTCCGGCAAGGTGTCCTACGCGGTGCTCAGCTTCGGCGGTTTCCTCGGCATCGGGACCAACCTCATTCCGCTGCCGTGGGGGCGGTTGCACTACAATCCGAAGTTCGAAGCCTATGAGCTCGACATCGAGGACGACGAGTTGAAGCGCGCGCCGTCGTTCCGCGCCGACAAGGATTTCGACTGGGGCGATCGCTCGCAGGAAGTCGAGCTGCACCGCTTCTACGGCGTTCCGCCCTACTGGGGCGGCTTTTGACCGCACCTTTCGTAGGAACGCTCGCTGACGTCATGGGTTCTCCTCGCATCGATTTTGCGAACTGAGGAGAGCGCAATGTTAGTCAAATCCATCGTCGCCGGCGCGGCCGGCTCCGTGTTGCTTGCGAGCGTTGCCTTCGCGCAAACACCGCCCGACAAGGCCGGCATGTCGCCTGCGGCGACGTCAACGACGAGCACGTCGTCGACCTCGTTCCAGGGCGACTGGCGCGCGTCCAAGATGGTCGGGCTCAAGGTCTACAACGACAGCAATGAGAGCGTCGGCTCGATCAACGATCTCCTGATGGACAAGGGTGGTGCCATCAAGGCCGTGGTGATCGGTGTCGGCGGCTTCCTCGGCGTCGGCGAGCATCTGGTCGCCGTGCCGCTCGACAAGGTGAAATTCTCCAATGAAGCCGTTGCCTATACCGGCGCCAGCGCATCGAACACCGCCAGCACCAACAAGACATCGACCACCACCACCGGTGCCGCCAACACTGCGCCGGCGGCAGCAGCGAAATCGCATCCCTGGTATCCCGATCACGCGGTCTTCAACGCGACCAAGGACGAGCTGAAGGCGATGCCCGAGTTCAAGTATTCGACCGAGTAACGCGTCCTGCGTTGTGGAGATGAGAAACGCGTCTGGCCATGCCGGGCGCGTTTTTGTCGATCGATTGCGTTACTGAAACGCGGGCAATCAATTCGAGACGTGAGCCGTATTGACGGCCTGTTCGAACATTGTGATCAGCGCGCTGTTGATGTCGGCCGGACTGTTCGCGGTGTAGTAGAAGTTGGGCGAAGCGCAAGCCTGAAGAGCTGTCGGAATATTCGGAATATTCGAGTTGGCTGCGCCGTCTTCGTTTCCCGCGAAGTTCGGGTTCGGATCCTGGATCGGCTGATACGGAATGTAGAGAACGGCGACGGTGATGCCGCGATTCTTCAGCGTCGTGCAATACGATGAAGTGAGTGTCGTTGCCTGATTGCTTCCGCTCCAGCCGCCGCCCCACTGCGTTTGCTCGTCTTCGGAGCCATCGGTGATCAGGAATACGTAGGGCAGAGCGTTGGACGAGGTGGTGCCGTTTCCGACCGAGGCGATCAGACTGTTCATCGAGGGCAGCGCATTCTCGAAATGAGTGCCGCCCGATCCAAGATTCGAATTCTGTCCGGTATCCAGCAGGCTCGCGAGGTTGGCAGCCGCGTAGTTGATCGTGCCGGGAGTTGTGGACGATCCATTCAGGCTCGTGGTCAGAGCGAAATAGGAGTAGAGATTGACGATAAACGGATAAAGCCCGACCCGGAATTGATTCGAAATGCCTGTGCTCAATTCCGTGTTGTACGCCGTCGCCAGAAGTTCGTTCACGGCGTAGCCAACGGCGTCGGCGCGCAATTGGATGCACGACGTGGTGCCAGGGCTCGGGCAACTTGTGACCGGCGTGTTGCTCCAATTCACGCTGCTGCCGTTGGTCGTGTTGGTGGTACCGCTCGTGAATGATGTCGGCGTCGTGCCGAGGCGAGAAATGGCAAAACCCTGGCAATATCCGCCGGGTGATGGGTTGGTTGCCTTGCCGACGGCCGGGGTAGGCCCTTGTCCGGGGTTTCCGGATTGTGAGCAGGCGCCCTGCGCCGAAAAATGACAAGCGAACTGGCAGCCTTGCGGATATCCGTTGGAGCCCGTCATGTTGTCGGGATTGACGGCCATGAGCCTTGCCTGCTCGTCCGTCGTAGAAGGAAAGCTCATCGAGCCCGAGACGTCGAGCATCAAGTAGAAATTGATGTAGGCGGGAAGCGTCAGACTGGCTGTCGATGTGCCGGTCAACGTCAAATTCTTGAAGCCAAAAGCTTTCAGAAAGAACGTTGGATACACTGCGGTGAAGGCAACCGTCGTTGTGACTGTACTTCCGTTTCTTGCCACCGTGGCGGCGGGTGAGAGAGAGGTGTATCCGAGGTTGCCGGGCGAAAGGCTCAGATTTGCGTTGAAAACATTGGTCGCGTAAGTCGGCCCGCCTGTAACGCTGCCACTTGCCGACATCCCCTTGGCCGTGACGAGGACGGGCGAATTGTTGGAGATCGTCGCGAGAGTTGCCGCGTCAGCCGCCGCTTGCAGCTTCGTCTTGATCATGATCGCCATTGCGTAATCGACGGCACAGCCCACAGCGCCGATCATGGGCAGCATGGCAAGTGCAGTCATGATTGCGAAGTTTCCGCGTCTGTCAGACCGAAACGCGGAAATGACCGTCAGTATTCGCGCACGTTGAGCGTGCGGACGCAAGGTTCTGAAAATGGCTGCGAGCATCGCGTGCCGTTCGATTCAATGGGATCTAACTCGGTGGGCTTTAACGGTTTTGCAACAAACAGGTTAATCAATGGTTGGCCTGGGACTTCCAGCAACGCATCATCAATCTATTTTCCTTAAGAGCGAGGGCGCCATCCCCCAGGGACGCCGTCGAACGGATGCTACGAATGTTGCGAAATCTTGTGGAATGTTTCCGACGAGACGCATCCCGGTTTGGCGTCGCGCAGCAGGGCGTGACGGTGGTCGAATTCGCCCTGCTGGCACCGGTTTTCTTCGCAGTGCTGCTTGCCATCTTCCAGATGGCCATCTTCCTGTTTGCGCAGGCGAACCTGCAAGCCGCCGCCTCGGAGGGGGGACGGCTTTTCATGACCGGGCAGGCTCAGAACTCCAGCATGACCCGAGCTACATTGTTGAACCAGCTATGCCCGATGATTCAGACCTTGTTCAATTGCAACAATCTGATGATCAATGTGCAAAGCTACTCGAGCTTCAGCTCTGCCAGCGCGACCCCGCCGACACTTAGTTACAACGCGCAGGGACAAATCACGAATACCTGGTCATACAGCCCGGGCGCGCCAGGCCAGGTGATGGTCGTTCAACTCGTCTATCAGTGGCCGATCATCGGCGGGCCGCTGGGGCGGCTGCTTCCCAACAATGCCAACGGCAGTGCGGAAATGATGGGAGTTGCTGCGTTTCGGGTCGAGCCCTACTGATCATGCCAGGACTCAAATCAAGGATTGCAAATACGGGCCGGTTGTTCGCCGCATCGACGCACGGCATCGCCGCGGTCGAATTTGCCATGGTCATACCGCTGCTGTTGCTCCTGCTTCTTGCGACGTTCGACGGGGGCAGAGCCATTGCCCTTTACATGAAGGTGCGTTCGGCAACCTACACATTGGCGGCGGTGACCAACCAATACACGGTCATTCAATCCTCCGATATGACGTCGATCGTGGGGGCGACCTCCGTGGTGCTTGCTCCATATTCGAACACGCCGGCCATCGTCAGAATCTCGCAACTATCCATGAATAGTGCCGGCCAGGTGACGGTGAACTGGAGCTATGCACTCAACGGAACCGCGCTGTCCCAGGGCAGCACGGTGACCGTGCCCGCGAGCTTTGCTCCAAGCAACAACGCCACGTGCAGCTCCTACCCGTGCTACTTGATACTTGCCCAGGTAAGCTATGCCTTCTCGCCGACGTTCAATTATTTCGCGAGTGGCGGGATCACTCTGTCGGATAATCTGTACGTGACGCCCCGAAGCTCCAATTGCGTGTTGTACCCGCCGCAGAACGTCACGTCGTGCTAGGGCCTTTTCCGTTCCGGTGGAATCGGAACGGGGGCCCAAGATTCATGTTTTGACGCGTTTGCTCCGGACCGCAGCCGCAGATCGGCAATTTGCAAAGCTCCGCCCGGTTCATATTGCCGCCAATCGTTTCGCCTATAGTCGCCTCGATTTGACAATTCACCTGGCCGAGGAAAATATTCCGACGTCTTGCAAGAGGGGACGACCATGGATGTGGACAAGGCCGCCGCGGTGATTTCAGCAGCCGGCATCGAACTGACCGATCGGCGCCGCAACGGCACCGATGATGGCTGGTCGCTCAGCTTTTCCAACGGCGCCGTTGTGGAAATCAGCGACAATGGGCACATCTCCGCCTCCGGCAAAGGCGCCGAGGCGGTCGCAAGCCTGCTCGGCCTGCCCGGCAAGTCGGCTTGAGTTGAGGCCGCGCGCTGACGCCGGGCGAGGCCTTCACTTCGCCGGCTGATAGCCGTCGGTCAGCGTGCCGAGAAAGACGACGACGTCGTCGATCTCGGCCGCCGTCAAGGCTGGTGCATCCCCAGCCTTGCGGTCGAACGGCGGATCCATGTTGACATTGGCCTTGGGCGTTTCGGGCAGGTCGTCATATTTGTCGATGTTGCCGTCGGCCTTGCGCTTGTACCAAAGCTCGGGTCTCGTTTCCCGCTCGACATAGAACCGCACCGCGTCGCGTAGCGTGTGCACGGCGCCATTGTGAAAGAAGGTCCGGCGCAGCGCGACGTTGCGGAGCGTCGGTGTCCGGAACAGGCCGCAATATTCCGCGCGCTTCAGGAAATCCGTTCGTAGCGGGCCGCATAGACCGAGGTCGAACCATGCCGGGTCCTTGTTGGCGGGAATGTCGGGATTGCGCGGCACGCCGAGCGCGATCAGCCCGTAGTCGGTGAACTGGGGCGGGGTGCCGTCATTGCCGCGCTTGCTGATGTGGCAGGAGGCGCAATTGCCCTTGTTCGGCGCGTTGAACAGCTCGAGCCCGCGCGCTTCTTGAGCTGTGAGCTCGGCCTTGCCGGCCAGCACCGCGTCGTATTTGCTCGAATACGGATAAAAGGTCCGGTCATCCTGCTGGTAGACTTCGAGCGCCTTGAGCGCCGTCTGGTAGACGGTGGCCGGATCGGCCGCCCCCTTGCGTCCGGCGATCGCCGCGATCTCCTTGCCATGCCCCGCGGCGAGCACCCGCCGCGCCACCTCGGCCGCGTCCCGATTGCCCATCTCGACGTCCGACAGCAGCGGAATCTTGGCCTGGTCGGCGCCACGGTCGACCCGCCCATCCCAGGTGAGGCCTCCGGTCGGGCCGTTGTCGATGCTTTCGTCCGCCTCGTCCTCGGAATCGTGGAAATGCTCGGTGAAGGGCGGCACCACTTGCAGATATTTCAGGGAAGGGGCGGCGCGCGTCCCCGCCTGCTGCATGTCGCCACCCCCCATCTGGACCGCAAGCGCATTGGCCGGGCCGAAACCGTGGGCGGGATCGTGGCAGGTGGAGCAGGCAAGCCTGCCCGACGGCGACAGCGACGGATCGAAGAACAGCGCCTGTCCGAGCGCGCCAAGCCGCTCGGCCTGCCGGCGCGCCTCGGCCCGCGACATCTCCGCCCCGGCCTGGCCGGGGCGGTTGGTCAAGCCGGTGAGGACAATCGCGGATACGAAAATCCAAAGCTTAATCCGCATGTTGCAAACCGGGCCTATGGCTGGAGATCGTCATGGCGATCGAACGTGCCTTCGGTGCGCGTCCGGGTTATGACGAATGGGAAGATAGCAACAATCAAGTGATTGCAGGGGGCTTTGAATGCGAACGAAATCGGCGGTTTTCCTTTGTGCATCGAGTGTCTTGATCGGTGCATGCGGTCCGGCGCTGGCAGCGGAGAACAGTGCGGGGGCCAGGAAGGGTGCCGCCGACGATCTGTCGCTGATCGACACGGTCGTGGTGATCTATGCGGAGAACCGCTCTTTCGACAACCTTTATGGCAGCTTCCCGGGCGCCAATGGCGTCTCGAAGGCATCAGCCGTGTCGCGGCTCCAGCGCGACCGTAACGGCAAGCCGCTCCGCGAACTGCCCCCGGTCTGGGACGGCCTGACCGCCAAGGGCGTGACGCCGCCGGTGACCCAGGCCCAGACCGAGCATCTGCCCAATCGTCCGTTCTATCTGGACGACCCGAAAGGCTTCAAGCTCGGCTACGGCACCATCACGCACGACCTCTGGCACCGCTTCTACCAGAACCAGATGCAGATCGACGGCGGACGTAACGACAAGTTCGTCGCCCAGGCCGACTCGGGCGGGCTGGTGATGAGCCTGTGGGACGGATCGAAGCAGGCGATGTGGAAGGTGGCCGAGAAATATACGCTGGCCGACAATTTCTTCATGGGCGCGTTCGGCGGCTCCTTCCTCAATCATCAATGGCTGATCTGCGCCTGCGCGCCTTACTATCCCAAGGCCGACACCAATCCGGCGAAGCCGTCGATCGCGGTCGTGGAGGCGGACGGCGTGACGCTGAAGGCGGCCGACAACTCGCCGAAATCGGCGATGGACGGCATTCCGAAATATGTCAGCGACGGCAATCTCACGCCGGATTTCTACGCCGTGAACACCATGCAGCCGCCCTATCAGCCGAGCGGCAACGGGCCGGCGAAGGATGGCGACAAGGCCTATGCGGATCTTTCCAAGCCGACCACGCTGCCGCCGCAGACCGAGCCGACCATCGGCGATCTGCTCAGCCTCAAGCACGTCAGCTGGGCCTGGTACAGCGGCGCCTGGCAGGACGTGCTCGACCATGGTTTCAAGTCGCCGGTGCCGAACTTCCAGTTTCATCACCAGCCTCTGAACTATTATGCCAACTTCGCGCCCGGCACCGCCGCGCGTGCCGAGCACCTGCGTGACGGCGGCCTGGCGGGCAGCGAGTTCATCAAGGCGATCGACGCCGGCAAGCTGCCACAGGTGTCCTTCTACAAGCCGCAGGGCGATCTCAACGAGCATTCGGGCTATGCCGATATCCAGGCCGGCGACGCCCATATTGCGGACGTGGTCGCGCATCTCGAGAAGAGCCCGCAATGGCCGCATATGCTCGTGATCGTCACCTATGACGAGAACGGCGGCCTGTGGGATCACGTGGCGCCGCCCAAGGCCGACCGTTGGGGCCCCGGCTCCCGCATCCCGGCGATCATCGTCTCGCCCTATGCGCGCCACGGCTATGTCGACCACACGCCGATGGACACGACCTCGATCCTGCGCTTCATCACGCGCCGCTACGAGCTGCCGACCCTGCACGGCATCACCGTACGCGACGCCGCAGTCGCCGCCCACGACGAGAAGCCGCTCGGCGACCTGACCAGCGCGCTGGTGCTGAAGGGCAAGTGAGGCGCGTCCACAGCGTTCGCTGACGCGCCACGCGGCCTGGTGCGCATTTGCGCACCAGGCTTGCGTCGAGCCTTGGCGTGAGATTTTCTCACCTTGTGCGTGATTTTTTTTGAATTTTCCGGCTCGAATTCTGGGGATACCTTCCGTCTCCGTCGCGGAGACGTTCTCGTCCTCTCACCACGACTGGGCGCAGGAGTGATCTGGACAGGAGAGGAAGTATCATGGCGAGCGACACCAATGTGCGGGCCGGCCAGTGCCATTGCGGCGCGGTGCGTTTCGAGGCGACGCTGAGCGACGGCTTCAACTCGATCCTGCGCTGCACCTGTTCCTATTGCCGGATGCGCGGCGCGGTCGTCGTCACGGTGGCGGCGGGCGGGATCACGTTCCTCCAGGGCGAGGACCTGCTGACGAACTATCGCTTCCATACCGGAGCGGCGCAGCACTTCTTCTGCTCGCGCTGCGGCATCTACACCCATCATCAACGGCGATCGAACGCGAATCTGTATGCCGTCAACGTGGCATGCCTCGATGCGGTCAGCCCGTTCGATTTCCCCGAGGTGCCTGTCGTGGACGGCGTCAATCATCCGAACGACACCGGCACGCCATCGCGTCGCGCCGGCACCCTCCGGTTCATCCCGGCTGACTGACTTTCCTGGATAGCGGCCGCGGTGCTGCGCGACGCAGCATCCGCGGCCTTTTTCCTTCCGGCCTTACCAGCCGAGCTCACGCAGATAGGTCGCGCGGGCGGCGACGCCGGTGTTGGTGAAATCGGTGAAGATGCCGTCGACGCCGAGACGGAAGAACTTCAGATCCTCCAGGCTCGGATCGGCGTGATAGTCGGCGGCCAGATATTTCTTCTCGTTCCGGAACGTGAAGGGATGCACGAACAGGCCGAGCTTGTGTGCGTCGGCAACAAGGCTGGTGGCGTCCAGCGTCGTGGCGTCCGGCGTCGATCCCTTGTAGGGCGTGCCGTCGGCGTTAGAGTCTTTCCAGGGCGAGATCTTGTATCCGACGATGTAGGCCTTCCACGGACCGATGCCGTCGGCGTAGGTCTTGATCTCCGCAAGGCCCCCAGGGGTCACCATCGCATCATACAGCCGCGCGTCACCCGCAACCGTCCAGTCGAACGGACGGGAATTGGTGATGTTGTTGAGCAGCACCTTGCCGGCCTTGAAGTCGATGCCGTTGCCGTCGATGAGCTGGACTACTCGCGTCTCCAGGCCATGGCTGCGCATATATTTCAGGCTGCCGGGCTCGAAGCTCTGAACGAAGATCGGAGCGTCCTTCGAATTGAGGCCGTTGTCCTTGATGAGCTTGATCAGGGCGTCCTCGAGCGGGCGGCTGCCCGGCGCGCCGCAGCCGTTGGCAATGGCCTGGGCATTGTTCCAGGTCGGATTCTTGGTTTCCGGATAGACCGAGATGGTGCGGCCGGTCTCCTTGCTCTTGGCCTTGGCGATGTCGACGATCTCCTGGAAGGAGAGGATCGGGAACTTGCCGTTGAACACCTTCGGCCGCTCGTTGGCCGCATCATAGGTGGTGCCGGCGATCCAGTTTTTCAGCTCGGCCATGGTGAAATCGGTGATCGACCAGTCGTTGGTATGGTCTTCGCCGTCGACGATCAGCGATTTCAGCACCGATTTGGGATTGGCCGGATCGGTGAGATCGGTGGGGTATTCGGCCGGCCCACCGGCCGCGGATTTGGGCGCCTTGACCATGACTCCGGGCACCGTGCGCTTGCGGGCGGCAACGTCGGCATTGGTCTTCGCCACAGCGGCAACGTTGGTGTTGTCGCTCAGCCAGGGGTTATGACGCGCGACCAGGACGCAATCCTTGGTCAAATGCAGGTCTTCTTCGAGCGAATCGGTGCCGAGCGCCGCGGCCAGCTCGTACGATGCCTCGGTTTCTTCGGGCATCAGTCCCGGCACGCCGCGATGGCCGATCACCAAAGGCGCCTTGCCATCGAGGGTCAGGAAGGGTTTTGCGCCTGATGGCGCGGAAGCGGTCTGCGCCACGGCCATCGACGGCGCGAGCAGCGCCAGAGCCGCCGCTCCGAGCAGCATCGCTCCAATATGTAGTTTCCGTCGCGAACGACCCTGCCTCATGACCAAGCCTCCATCTTTTGGGTGATAATCCTTGCGCGGCATCGCGTTGGATGCCGCAGGGCCGGGCCGAATGAGGCCGACGCTGTTGTGTTCTAGTCTCAGTTATCTGACAGGCAGATGACCGGCAAGCCGTCCGGAGAGGCAAAAAGCCCCCGAGCAAGGGCGCGTGAGGGGTGCGTTCGCACAGCCTTGTCTTCGGCCTTGCCTTGCGCCGGTGCCGATGATGCGCGCGTCCTCAAAACCGTTAACCACGCGTGTCGAGGCCACCGATTCCGGCGTCTGAATTGCCGCTATAGTCCGGCCGCAGCGAATTGAGGCAGGCGATGGACGACACCGATCGAGACGGCAGCAATCCCGCGGTCGCGCGGATTCGCGGACGCTATCCGCAGTACACGCGCGGCCGGCTGGAGGCCTTTGCGCAAAGGCTGCAGGACAGGATCCATCCCGATCGCGTGCCGGTCACCTCGCTCGACATTGCCGGACCGACCGAGCGGATCAGCCTGTCGGAGGCGCTCAAGCTGGATTATCGGCCGGTTGCGCTGGGAGAGAGGCTCGGGCCGCTATGGGCGACCTATTGGGTCAAGGTCGTGGCCGAGGTGCCCGCGGCCTGGGCCGGCTCGCGCGTGGAGCTGTGTTGGGACAGCCGCTCGGAAGCTCTGCTGTGGCGCGATGGACGCTCGACGCAGGGCCTCAATCCCGGCCGCCACGTCGCGCCGCTGATCGCCTCGGCGCGCGGCGGCGAGAGATTGACCTTCCATGTGGAAGTGGCCTGCAACGGTTTGTTCGGCGCATTCAATGGCGATCCACAGGGCTACGTGCTGGCGGCGTGCGAGCTGCGCCGCTTCGATCCCGAGGCCTTGGCGTTCTATTTCGATTTCGACGTGCTGCGCCAGCTCGAAGCCGACCGCGATCCCGCCAAGCAGAGCCGGTCCTACGGCGCCGTCGGCGAGACGGTGCAGCCGGCGCTGGATCGGACCTGGGCAGGGCGATTGCTGCACGACCTCAACCGCGTCTGCAACATCGCCGATCCCGATGATAGCGCGACCTGGCCGGCGGCACGCGCCATCCTGCGCGGCCTGCTCGCGGCGCGCAACGGCACCATCGCGCATGAGATGTCGGCGATCGGCCACGCCCATCTCGACACCGCGTGGCTCTGGCCGCTGGACGAGACACGGCGCAAGGCGCAGCGCTCTTTCTCCACGGCGGTCGCGCTGATGGACCGCTATCCCGATTTCAAGTTCGCCTGCTCGCAGGCCTATCAATACGCCGTCATCGAGCAGCACGACCCGGATCTGTTCGCGCGCATCAAGGCCAAGGTCGCCGCGGGGCAATGGATTCCGGTCGGCGGCAGCTGGATCGAGCCGGATTGCAATCTGCCCTGGGGTGAATCGATCTGCCGGCAATTCCTCTACGGCCAGCGCTATTTCGAGCAGACCTTCGGCAAGCGCTCGACCGTGTTCTGGAACCCCGACGTGTTCGGCTATGACGGCCAGTTGCCGCAGCTGATGCGCTCGGCCGGGATGTCGCGCTTCCTGACCCAGAAACTGTCGTGGAACAAGTTCACCTCGCCGCCGCATCACAGCTTCCATTGGCGCGGCCATGACGGCAGCACGGTGCTGGCGCATTTTCCGCCGGCGGATACCTATAACGGCTCGGCGCAGGTTTCGGAGCTGCGCTATCACGCGGCCAACTACAAGGATGCCGACCGGTCGCCCGACGCGCTCTATCTGTTCGGACATGGCGACGGCGGCGGCGGCGCCGACGAGACGATGCTGGAGACGCTCGCGCGCACGCAAGACCTGCAAGGGCTGCCGCGGATCAGGATTCGCACCGTCGACGACTTCTTCGACCGCCTCGCCGCGTCGGCTGCCGATCTGGCCACGATCGAGGGCGAGCTCTATCTCGAATATCATCGCGGCACCTACACCACGCAAGGCGAGATCAAGCGCCTCAACCGCACCTGTGAGGCCGGCCTTCAGGCGCTCGAATTCGTCGCGACACTGGCACGCGTATCGCGGCACGACGCGCCGTCGGCGGAGGAGATCGAAGGGCTCTGGCGTACGCTCCTGACCAACCAGTTTCACGACATCATCCCGGGCAGCAGCATTCGCGAGGTCTATGAGCGCGCCGAGGTCGAACTCGCCACCGTCGAGCAGGGTGCCAGGCGCCGCACGCAAGCCGTGCTCGCTGGCCTTTGCGATGAAGCAGGCGACTGGACGCCGATCAATACGCTCGGCCGTTCGCGCGCCGAGATCGCTGTCGATCCCGACGGTGGACTTCACTGCGTCGTCGCCGCGCCATTCGCGGCAGGAGAGGCGAGGGCGACCGATGAGCGTGTCTCGGTCACATCAGGTCCCGACGGTTTCGTGCTGTCGAACGCGCACCTTGCGGCGCGCATCGGCCGCGACGGTCTGGTGCAATCGCTGATCCATCTGTCGACCGGTCGCGAAACCCTGGCTTCTCCCGGCGCCCGCTTCCTGCTGCTCGACGACAGGCCGCTGCAATTCGAGGCCTGGGACATCGATCCATTCGCGCTGGAGACTGCGCGCGACATCACGGGCGAGGTGAGCTGCGAGGTGATGTCGGATGCCGGACTGCGCGGCGAGCTTCGCTTCGAACGCGCGCTCGGCAGGGCGAGCCGGCTCTCGCAGGTGATCCGTCTCGATGCCGGCGCGCATCACCTCGAATTCGGAACCGATATCGATTGGCAGGAGCGCAAGACGGCACTGAAGGTGATGTTTCCGGTCGCCTGTCGCGCACCTCATGCAACCTATGAGACGATGTTCGGCGCGACCGAGCGCCCGACCCATGCCAACACCGATGCCGATGCAGCAAAATACGAGGTCCCCGGCCATCGCTGGTCGGATCTCTCCGAGCCGGATTTCGGCGCGTCGCTGTTCAGCGACTTAAGGCACGGCTATTCGACATCAGGCAACCAGCTCGCCCTGACCTTGCTGCGCGGGCCTGAGTCGCCCGATCCGAAAGCCGATCTCGGCCATCACCGCATGCGCTACGCGATCTATCCGCATGCAGGCGATTGGCGCGCTGCCGACACAGTGGGACGCGCGCTGCGCTTTTCGCGTCCGCTGCTCTGGATCAAGGGACGACCGCATGAATTGTTGCAACGCTCGTTGCTGGCGGCATCCCCCTCCAATGTCGTCATCGATACGCTCAAGCCGGCCGAAGACGGCCAGGGCTGGGTGGTCCGGCTCTATGAAAGCGCAGGCATTCGCGCCGGCGCGCGCCTCGATTTCGGTGTTGATATCGCGTCGGTCTGGATCAGCAATATCCTGGAAGACCGGATCGAGGCATTGCCGACGCAGGGCCGCAGCTGCCGCCTGTCGTTGCGCCCGTTCCAGATCGCGACGCTGCGAATCTTTCAGATCTAGGCGCGTGGCGCGTGATACTCGGCGCGTGTCACCAGCCAGTCCGCCGCGGCCTTGAGGTCCGGCTCGGCACCGAGCCCGGGTCCATCAGGCAGCGGAAACAGGCCCTGATCGACGCGAGGGAAGGGCTGTGCCAGCGCCTCGCGCAGCGGATTTTCCATCACGTCGTGTTCGAGCATTCCCGGGCCGCCGACCGCGGCGAGCACCTGCGCCGCGGCAAGCAGGCCGACGCCGCTGCCGAGCCAATGCGGGCAGTAGGACCGGCCCGCCTGCACGGCGCGCCGGCCGACCGCAAACGCACCGGTGACGCCGCCCCATTTCAGCATGTCGGGCTGCACCACGCCGTGGTTGCCGTCGGCAATCAGCGTTGCGAACGCCTCATAGCCCATGACGTTCTCGCCACCGGCCAAGGGGACCGGGGACAGCATGGCAAGCTCCGCCCATTCGGCCGCAGGCCTGTCGGCGGCGAGCGGCTCCTCGATCCAGCCGAGACCGAACGCACCCAGCCGCGGCACGGCGCGACGGGCCTCGACCAGGTCCCAGCCCTGGTTCGCATCCACCATCAGGCGCTCGCCGGACCGCAAACCGCGCGTGATGCCCGACACGACAGCGGCGTCGATCTCGGTGCCGAACGCGACCTTGACCTTGAAGGCACTGAAACCGGCGTCGCGGCAGCGCGCCACCGTTTCGGCCGCCGTATCCGGATTGAGACCGCTCGCGTAGGCCGGGACTTTGTCTCGTACCTCGGCGCCGGCCAACAGCACGCGCAGCGGCTGTCCGGCGCGCCGCGCGGCAAGATCCCATAGCGCGAGATCAAGCCCGCCGAGGCACGCCGCAAACGGGCCGGGCTCCGCTCCCTGAAGCGCCCAGCGATGCGTCCGCGCGGTCAGGCTGTGCCAGGCGTCAGCAGGATCGAGATAGGTTCCCGACAGCGCGGCTGGACAGATCACCGTCTCGAGCAGCCGCATCTTGTTGTCGGCGCTGTAGGGCGGGAAGTTGCACCAGACCTCTCCCCAGCCATGGGCCCCATCGGCGTCCTCGACGCGAAGCAGCAGCACGCTGCGCCGCGGAATGCTGCCGAAGGACGTCTTGACCGGCTCCTTCACCTCGGCGCGAAACAGCAACGTCTCGATGCGGGCGATGCTGATGGTCATGGGTCGTGCTCCTTCCGCAGTCCGGACAGTCGAGCGTCATCCTCTGTAGCGGCACGGTGCGCTCGGTGAACAATGAATTATTCAGATGGCGCCATCGCAAAAGGAGATGTCTGGGCGTCTCGAGCAGCATAGCGCGCGTCTACTGCAATTTCGCGAGCGTGACATCAGAAGGCGGGCAAGTGATCGCGGCTTCCAGCATGTCGAGGATGTTCTCGACGGTGAAGGGCTGGCCCCACAGGCGACTGCCCTTGGTGTTGCGGGATTCCCGTGCCGCCTCGTTGGCCGAGAGCACGGCGTTGGCATAGATCGCCATGATCGACAGCCGCTGCTCGACGATCGCCGCAGGCAACGGCAGCATGCGCTTCAGATGATTGAAGCACTCGACATAGCCGGCGTTCCACCGGTTGCCCAGCGCCTCGCGCAACGTCTTGGGATTGGTTGACTGGAGCTGTGAGGTGAACCGGATATAGCCGCGCCATCGCTCGTCCTCGCCGAGCTCGATGACCGGCATGATCAGCACCAGCATCACCTCGCGGATGCTGGCCGGACCGCCGCGCCGATCCATCTCTTCGAGCATCTCGCGCCGCCGCATGTCGAGCACGGCGGCGCCGTCGACGACCATCTGCCGGATCAATTCCTCCTTGGTCCGGAAGTGATAGTGCAGCGCCGCATTGTTGCGCTGGCCTGCGGCATCGACGATCTGCTGCACCGTCACCGCGTCGATCCCATTGCGGGCAAACAACATTTGCGCCGCTTCCTTGATCTGGTTCCGCGTCTCTTCCGAGGCGGCGCGCGGCGCCGTTCGCGTCCTGCTTGACATTCGAATCTCCTTGATCCTAAATTAAGCGAAATCACTTAAATTGTCCAGAGCGGAGGTGAACGATGCGCGTGCTCATAGCTGGTGGTGGAATTGGTGGACTGACGACGGCAATCGCGTTGCGGCATCACGGGATCGAAGCCCTCGTGCTCGAACAGGCCGAGGTCTTGGGCGAGATCGGCGCCGGCATCCAGATCGCCAGCAATGCGGCGATCGTGCTCCGCGAGCTCGGGCTCGAAGCCGCGATGCAGGCCGTCGGCGTCAAACCGCAATCCTACGACTACCGGGACCTGGCGACCGGGCGTCTGCTCTATCAAGCGCCGCTCGGCGACGAGGCGGCGCGCCGCTACGGGGCGCCGATGTACAATGTCCACCGCGCCGACCTCGTGCAGTTGCTGTTCGACGCGGTGCCCGGTGAGGCGAAGCGGCTCGGGGCGCGTTGCACGGCGATCTCGCAGACCGACGATGCGGTCGAGGTGCGGCTCGCCAGTGGTGAGACGCTGAAGGCCGACGCGCTGATCGGCTGCGACGGCATCCATTCGGTCGTGCGGCAGTATCTGCGCGGGCAGGAAGAGAAGCATTTCGCCAACATCCTGATGTGGCGATCGCTGATTCCGGCCGAGCAGCTCGCCGGCATCGACCTCCCGGAACGCGGCAATTACTGGTTCGGGCCCGGCCGCACGCTGATCACCTATTGGGTGCGACCGCAAAATCTCTACAGCATCCTGGCGTCGGTCCCGGCCGACGAGGTGCGTCGCGAGTCCTGGACCGAGAGCGGCGACATCGCGGAATTGCTGCGCTCCTTCGAGGACGCCGAGCCGCGGGCGCGGGCCATGCTCGAGCAGATCAAGACGGCCTTCATCACCGGCATGTACTACCGCGATCCGATCGACAGCTGGAGCTCGGGCCGCGTCACGCTGCTTGGCGATGCGGCGCATCCGATGGTGCCGTTCCTGGCGGCGGGTGCCGGACAGAGCATCGAGGACGCCTGGACGTTCGCGCGCGTCCTGGCCCGACGGCAGGGCGACGTCCCCGGCGCGCTGCTCGAATACGAGCGACGCCGGCTGCCGCGCACCACGCGCATCCAGGCCGGCGCGCGTGCCGTCGTGAAGCTGATGCACGAGACCGACGCCGGCCGGCTGCGCAATCGCAACGCACGATGGAAGGGCCTCGCCCGCATCGATCCGTTGGCCGAAACCAGCTGGGGGCTGGCGTGGGATTACGATGTCGTCAAAGCGGCCGAGGAAGCGCCGGGTGACGTCGTCAACGTCACCGGCCTGCGTGAAGGCAAGCGGCTGCAACGTCCGGAGAGCCAGCGCGCCTTCGAGCTCTGGAAATACGCATTCCGCCCCGAGGATGTTTCACGCGGCCATGACGGCCTGCGTGACGCCTATGACCGGTTCCTGACCACGAGCTTTCCGTTGCCGGCAGGCGTCGAGGCCATTGAGGATGAGCTCGGCGACGTCAGGGCGTTCCGCGTTGCGCCCAAGGACGCACGATCGGACCATGTCGTGCTGCACTTCCACGGCGGCGGCTATCTGATCGGGTCGGCGAGGGGATCGCTGGAATATGCCAGCCGGCTGGCAACGGCGGTTGACGGGGTCTGCACCACCGTCGACTACCGGCTCGCGCCCGAGCATCCCTATCCGGCGGCGATCGACGATGCCGTCGCGGCCTATCGGGCACTGCTGCGCAGGGGGATTCCGGCGCGTTCGATCCTGCTGTCAGGCGAATCCGCGGGCGGCGGCCTTGCGGTTGCGACCGCGCTCGCCCTGCGCATGGCCGGTGATCCCTTGCCCGCTTGCATCCTCGCGGTTGCGCCCTTTGCCGATCTGACGCTCTCCGGCGACAGCGTCCGCGCGTTCAACGGCGATGATCCCGCAGCCAATCGCGACCTGCTGGCCTTCATGGGGGCATCCTATTTCCAGGGCCATGAGCCGACCGACCCGCTGGTGTCGCCATTGTTCGGCGATCTCACAGGCCTGCCGCCGCTGTTCGTCACGGCAACGCAGGGCGAGGTGCTGCTGAGCGATGCCGTGCGTCTTGCCGAGCGGGCGGAGAAGGCCGGCGTCGACGTGACGCTGCGGCTGGTCGAGGATTCCGTCCACGTCTACACGATCTTTCCGTTCCTGCCGGAGACGGAAAGCACGATGGCGGAGGTCGCGCTCTGGGCGCGGCGGCATCTGCAAGCGCCGGCTGCGCAGTCGCAAGCCGCGGAATGACGAGCGGACAAATGAAAACGCGCCCGGTGTTGTCGGGCGCGTTGCGTAGTTGCGTAGGGTGGGCAAAGCGAAGCGTGCCCACCATCACAAGCTGTGCAAGTAATGGTGGGCACGGCGCTTCGCGCCTTTGCCCACCCTTGTAGCCACGGTCAGTTCGCCGCCTTGACCAGCGGGCAGCCGCCCTTGTCGAGCGGGCGGAACGCCTCGTCACCGGGCACGGTGGCGATCAGCTTGTAGAGATCCCACTCGCCCTTGGATTCCTCGGGCTTCTTGGTCTCGAACAGGTACATGTCGTGCACCATGCGGCCGTCGATCCGGATGTGGCCGTTCTTGGCGAAGAAGTCGTTGATCGGCGTCTTGCGCATCTGCTCCATCACCTTCGGCGCCTCGTCGGTGCCGATGGCCTCGATCGCCTTCAGATAATGCATGGTCGCCGAATAGAGGCCGGCCTGGATCATGGTCGGCATGTGGCCGACCTTCTCGTTGAAGCGCTTCGAGAAGGCGCGGGTCTCGTCGTTCATGTCCCAGTAGAACGCGTCGGTGACGATCAGGCCCTGGGTCGCCTTCAGGCCCAGCGAATGGGTGTCGGTGATCTCCATCAGCAGCGCGATCATCTTCTGGCCGCCCTGAGTCAGGCCGAATTCGGAGGCCTGCTTCAGCGCGTTGGTGGTATCGCCGCCCGCGTTCGCCAGCGCCACGACCTTGGCCTTGGAGGCTTGCGCCTGCAGCAGATAGGACGAGAAGTCCGACGAATTGAGCGGAGCGCGCACGTCGCCGAGCACCTTGCCGCCGGTTTCCTTGACGACGTTGGCGGCGTCGCGCTCCAGCGCCATGCCGAAGGCGTAGTCGGCGGTGACGAAGAACCAGGTGTCCTCGCCGCGCTTGACCATCGCCTTGCCGGCGACGTTCGACAGCGCGTAGGTGTCGTAGGTCCAGTGCACCGTGTTGGGCGAGCAGGCAGGTCCCGTGATATCGGAGGAGCCGCCGCCGGAATTGATGTTGATCTTGTTTTTCTCGCGCGTCAGCGCCGAGACCGGCAGCGCCACCGATGAGGTCGGGACGTCGAGGATCGCGTCGACCTTGTCGTTGTCGTACCAGTTGCGGGCGATGTTGACGCCGACGTCGGGCTTGTTCTGATGGTCGGCGGAGATCACCTCGACCGGCTTGCCCTTCACCTTGCCGCCGTAATCGGCGACGGCCATCTCGACGGCGGCGACCGAGCCCTTGCCGGTGGCGTCCGCGTAGAGGCTCGAGAGGTCGGTGAGCACGCCGATCTTGACGACGTCGTCGGAGATCTGGGCGTGGGCCGCAGTGCCGGAGGCGGCAAGCGCGAGGCCGGCCGCCGCTGCGGCCATGAGCAATTTCATCGTTTCGTCTCCCTGTGTTCTTGTTGAGGGGCTTTGTCCACGCGCCCCTTCTATCCGTTGCGGCAAGCCACTGCAAAGTCGACTTTTAGGCTCAGCGGTACGGACAGACCGTCGGGGCCGCGATCTCACAGCGTCGGCAGCGCGGTTACGGCGGCGTTGATGGTGCCGTCGGTCTCGACGATCACGCGCAAGGTCTTTGAATCGAAGGCGATGTCGGCGAGGCGGATGCTGGATATCTCCGCATCGACGCGGATGCCTTCCTCGTTCCGTTGCAGGTCGGCGATCGCGGCTGCGACCTTGCGCTGCGCGTTGTTCGCGAACGGTTTCAGGTCGACGATCATCCGGTCGGCCAGCGCCTGTTGCACATGCGGGATCGCTTCGCGCGCGGCCGCCCCGAGCAGGCCGAACGCGGCCTCGGATTCGACCGCAAGCTGGACGTCGGTCAGCCGCAGCGTCTGCGCCTGCTCGTCGAGCCGCGGCCGGCCCCAGATATGCACCGTCGCCTCGGCGCCGAAGCCGAACCAGCTCTTCTTTTCCTTGGCGCGCACCAAAAGCGAGATCAGCAGTCGGTCGCCGGAGGCCGCGACGCTCGCCTGCTTGATGGAGACGTCGACCGGACCGGAGCCGTCCTCGGGGAAGGTCTTGCCCTTGAGCTGGGTCTCGATGAGCTGGCTCAGCGTGGTGAAGGACATGTCGATCGGCAGGCCGATCGCGACCTGGCCCGGCATCGGCGGCACGATCGAGAGCTTTTCGGGGAACGGGCAGGTCGGATTGGTCTGGGTTTCCGTGATCCGGGTCTCGGCCTCGATCCCCATCGTGACGATCATCGACGAGGCGTCGACCTTCGGCTGCGCCGCGATGGCGCGGATCGGCCGCAGCTCCAGCCACATCGGCGGCGTCGTCGAGCTGCCTCCGGTGCCTTGCAGCGGGATCGAGCGACAGGCTTTGGCCCATTGCGCGCGCGCATTGTTCTCGAAGGTCGGGTCGTTGTGCACCTTCTCCTGCAGCGCGGCCATCTGGTCGGCGACCGTCTTGTCGATCACAGGCTTGACCTGGGCCGGGACGCTGACCTTGACGCCGGCGGCCGACAGGCTGGAGTCGCTGAGATTGATCTGGGCCTGCAGATTGGGCTCGAGCCGCCACGACGCGCCGAGCTTCGGCCGCGAGGTGATGGTGACGTTGCCCTTGATCTCGGCGCTGGCGTTGAGCTGCTTGATGTTGACGCTGCCGATGTGCTTGGCGACGTCGCCGCCGAGCAGGCTGCCAAGCGCGTCGCTGACGGCGCCGGTCGCCTTGGCCGACAGCGAGCCGGTGACGTTGAGCGTTCCACTGATCGGCGACGCCAGCGTCAGCAGGTCCTGGGCGCCGGTGGCCGTGATCGGCCCGCGCGAGGCGGTCCAGCCGATATCGGCGTTCTGCAGGATCTGCGACACCGGGTTGTTGGCCTTGCCACTGAAGGTCTTCGGCGCGCCGCGTTCGGCGGCATCACGGATCGCCGACAGCGCGATCGTGACCCGCGCAACGATCGTCGACGAGCGCGGCGCGGGCGGCAGCGGCGGCAATTGCGTAAGCGGTGGCTGCGGCACGTCCTGGCGCGGCGCGAGCCAGTCCATCGCCTTCAGGCTGACCACGAACGACACCGCCACGACGGCAACCGCAATCAATATTGTCCTAGGATGCATCGGTAGACGCATCATCCCCCCGGGATGAAATGAATAGAGGGGTTGTACAGGCCCGCCGACGGCGGCGCCAGTGTGGCCGGATCGGGCTTCTTCGGAGGCAGAAGCTGGCGGCGGGCGCGATTGCGGCGACGAAGGTTAACGGGATCAAGCGCGACAACGGCCCCGGCAGCATGCCGGGGCCGTCATGAATGTCTCGATGTGTCGGAGTTAACGCACGCTGGTACCGAGGTCGGCGCGGCGGTCGGTCATCGGCAGCACGATCACCTTGGTGCCGACGCTGACCCGCGAATAGAGGTCGGTAACGTCTTCGTTGGTGAGCCGCAGGCAGCCGGAGGACACGTGGGTGCCGATGGTCTCCGGCGCGTTGGTGCCGTGGATGCGGTAGACGGTGCCGCCGAGATACATCGCGCGGGCGCCGAGCGGGTTGCCCGGGCCGCCGGCCATGTGGCGCGGCAGATAGGGCTGGCGGGCGATCATTTCCGGCGGCGGGGTCCAGTCCGGCCACTCCGCCTTCTTGGTGATGGTCTGGGTGCCCGACCAGGTGAAGCCGTCGCGGCCGACGCCGATGCCGTAGCGGATCGCCTGGCCTCCGCCGAGCACATAATAGAGATAGGTGTGCGGGGTATCGATGATCACGGTGCCCGGCGCCTCATGCGTCGGATAGCTGACGATCTGGCGCTTCAGGCGGGCCGGCAACTCGGCGGTGCGGTCCTCGTCCTGGAGCTGCGGCTCGGACTGCACCGGCGGCGGCGTCGCCTCGGTCTGCAGCGGCAGGATGAATGGGAAGATCGGCAGCGGAGCCGCCGTGGCGGACGAGGACAAGGCAACGGTACCGATCGCCAGCGCACCGAAGGCGGCGGCAGCGAGACGCGAGTTCAGCCTGATGGAATTGAACATTGTCGACCCCTGTTGTTTGCGCCCTGCGCGCTCATTTCGGCGCGTCGTTGAGCCAAACCAGTACAGGGGAGGCGTTTCAGGACGTTTGCACGAAATCGCCAAAATGGTTTCGTGGCGTTAGGGAATTGTTTCGTGCGTGTTTCGTCGGACCGTTAACCCAGTCTTGCAACAGGGTCTTGCCGTCGCGTGTCCCAGCTCAGGACAGAAGTCCTGGCACGGCCCTTGCTGACCCCTTCGCATTGTTGCTGGAATGTGAGGAAACGATGCAACGGCAATCGATCGGCAACATGCTGGATCGACAAAAAGGCTTCGGTCCGGGGTTCGACTTTCTCCGCATTGCGCTTGCGGTCTCGGTGGTCGCTGCCCACACGCCTTACATCGCCATGGGGCGTATCAACGGTCCCGAGCCGTGGTACGTGTTTCTTCCGCACTATGCGGCGCTCGTGATCTTCTTTGCGCTGGGCGGATTCCTGGTCGCGGCGAGCGGTCTGCGGCTCAGCCTGAAGGAATTTCTCATTAACCGCTTGTTGCGGATCGTTCCGGCGCTCACCGTGGAGATCGTGCTTTCGGCGCTCATCCTCGGACCGATCTTCACGACCCTGCCGCTGTCGGACTATTTCACCAGCTTCGGGACCTACCGCTACTTCGGCAACATCGCCGGCCTGGTCACCTACATGCTGCCCGGCGTGTTCACCGGCAATCCCGCGCCCGAGGTCAACTCGTCGCTCTGGACCATCCCGTTCGAATATATCTGCTACCTGATGATGATGGTGGTGCTGTCCTGCGGACTGCTGCGCAGGCCGGCGATCATCCTGCTCGGTGCGGTCGCGCTCGTCGGCATCGGCCTTGCGCTCGATGTCACGGGCCACGGCGCGGCGCCGCCGCAGCTTCCGCCCGGCGTCACCGCCTCTTTGCACGACAAGATCTTCAGTGCGGGGATATTCCTCGGGCGCGGCTCGAAGCTGCTGGTCGCCTTCATCCTCGGCATGGCGATCTACCTCAACCGATACCGCATTCCCTACGATGGGCGTGTTCTCGCCGCCTGTTGCGCGCTTTGTCTCGCCGTCGCCATCATCGGGCCGGTCGACTGGATGACCCAACCGCTCCTCAACGCGACCATCTGCCCGGCGCTGGTCTACATCACCGCCTATCTCGGCGTCTCGCCGCTGCCGCGCCTGCCGATATTTTCGAGCGGCGACTATTCCTACGGGATCTATCTGTACGGCTTTCCGTTGCAGCAGGTGGTGAAGGTGTTGCTGCCGCACGGGTCGATGATCGTGCAGTTCAGCATATCCTTCGTGCTTGTCACGATGCTCGCGGCGTTCTCCTGGCATTGGATCGAGAAACCGGTCATGAAGCGGCGCATCGGCTTCTCTTTCATGGCGCCGCGCCGGCTCGCGGCCGACGACGCAGGAGAGAACTCGCAGGGCGTCGCGGCACTCGGCGTCGCCGGCATCGCGGCCAAGCAGTCCCTCGTGTCCTAGAGCGCGATGAGATCAAGTTGAATCGTCATCGCGCTCTAGCTTCTTGTCTGAGCATGATCTTTTCGGAAAACCGCTTCACACTTTTCCGGATCATGCTCTAGGCGTGGATGTAGCCGGCCAGCCCGTCCCACAGCAGCTTCGCCGCGGTGACGACCAGAATGGCATAGCAGACGCGGTAGAGCGCGTGCTGGTCGAGCCGCTCATGCAGCCGCCACCCGGCCCAGACGCCTGCGGGCACCGCCGGGGCGCACAGCGCCATCAGCATCCACAGGCTCCGCGACGGCGTCGCGAGCAGCAGCCACGGGCCGGCCTTCAACAAATTGCCGACGGTGAAGAACAGGCTGGTGGTGCCGGCATAAAGCGCCTTCGACATGCCGAGCGGCAACAAATAGATCGCAAGCGGCGGTCCGCCCGAATGCGCCACCATGGTGGTCACGCCGGACGAGAGGCCGGCAATGGTCGCCTTCAGCCGCGAACGCGGCTGCGCCTTGATCTTGCCGCCGCCGAGAAACCACATCGCGGCGAACACCAGCGTCACCGTGCCCATCACGATCTCGACGGCGTGACGATCGAGATCGCGCAGCACGAAATAGCCGAGCCCGACACCGACGACGAGCGCCGGAAGCAGCATCACGAGGTCGACGCGGGACCAGGTGTCCGGCCGCCAGTAGCGTAGCGCGGTGAGGTCCATGACGATGAACAGCGGCGCAAGCAGCGCGCCGGCCGCGATCGGATCCATCGCCAGCGACAGCAGCGGAATGCCGACGATGGCGAAGCCGCCGCCGAAGGCGCCCTTCAGGAAGGCGATCAGGAACACGCCGGCGAGCGCGATCGCGAGCGTGAACGGCGCCGGCATTTCGGCGATGGCGGAGGCGATCATGGTCGTGCGCGCGCCGGCGCGATCGCCGCGGGAGAGCGGATCGGCATGGTCGGTGTTGCTGCTGTTGATGCGACACGCTGCGGCCGCAAGGTCAACATGACGCCCCGCCGCCGGCGGCGCAACCGCTACATTGCTCTCGGTGCAATCGGCGTGACATGCGGCCGGACCGGCTCGTCGGCAACTTCGGCAACCCGCGCAGCGGCCGCGCCGATCACGGCACGGCGGTCGGCGACCGCGTGGTGGAATTGCTCGAGCGTCAGCCCGATCACCGAGAGATCGCCGTCCTCGATCGCGCCGTCGTCGTAGCAGTCGAGCGCCTCGCGCAGCAGATTGTCGGCCATCGCCTGCATGTCGGCCAGCTCGTTCGAGGTCTCGGCGTCGCGCACTTTCGAGATCAGCGCGAGCAGATTGTCGCGATGGGTGATGTATTCCTCGCGCTCGTTGCGCTTGAGGTAATGACGCAGCCAGGCGCCCGCCGATCCGAGACCCGACAGCAGCAGGATGCTGGCCCAGATGTAGTCGGAATATTTCTCGAGGAAGGTGCGCTCGGTGCCGTCGATATAGGCGGCGGCGCCGCGATGCGCCGGCAGCGAGGCATCCTTGTCGGTGTCGGGCTTCTCGATCTTGCCGGCGGCGGGCACGTCGTGGGCGACCTGCAGGCGCGCCGTGAACAATTGCCGCGCCAGTGCGCCGACGGTCGCCTCGTGAAGCGCGTGCTGCGCGACGATCAGATGATTGACCCCGACGGTCTCGACCTTGTCCTCGGGCCGTGCCGGCGACGACGAGAAGATACTGCCCGCGATCTCCTCGGACTCGTAGAGCGGATGTTTCTGCGCGATCGCCTCCGAGACGTCGATCGGCAGGAATTTCGGCTCGCCGCGCGCAGCCGCGGTCGCGGCGATCGCGTCCGCAGTGATCTTGCTGTCGAGCGGGCCGACCGTCATGTAGGCGTCGAGCGAGGGATCGCGGGCGAGATCGGCGATCTGGTTGACGGCGAACTGGCTGACCGCGACCTTGTCGGGGTTGACGCCGGACTCGGTCAGGATCACGCGCAGCAGCGTGACGTTGGCTTCGGTGCGGCCGACCACGCCGACCTTGTGGCCGGCGAGATCGTCGATGCTCTTGACCTTCGACATCGCGGAGCGCTTCACGCCCTTTGCCGGCGCGCCCGACGGGGCCCACAGCACGACGACGTTCTTGCGCAGGATCGCAACCACCTCGGCGCTCGACGGCAGATTGAGATCGGCGCGCGCGACCGCGAGGTCGGCCTTGCCGGCGGTGAACAGCGCGATGCTCTCGGTGGCGCCCTGGGTGGCGATTGCCCGCAGCCGGACGCGACTGCCGTCGCGCGCAAAGGCCTGCGCGAAGGCCTGCACCGCCTTGACGTCGTCACTGCCGACCGGGCCGACCGCGATCCGCAACGTCTCCGGGCGCAGCCCGAAATACAGCGCGCTGGCGGCAACGCCGAACAGCAGGATGCCCACCGCCAGGATCAGCAGCGACGAGTTTCTTCGCCTCAGCCTGCGGCGCGCGACACCGGGATTTTCACTCTGCTCTGACATCTAACTGTCACGATACACGAAAAAGCGGCGCCCCGTGGCGAAAAAGAACCTTACATTTCGATGACGTCATACGTTTGAAACATCCATGTCAGAACGTCGCCAGAGCAGAATCAGAATTAACGATTTGGATCTCCTGCGATGCGCATACTCGTTGCGACAGATGCCTGGCATCCGCAAGTCAACGGCGTGGTGAGGACGCTGACCTCGCTCGCGCGAAGTGCTGCGACGCTCGGCGCCGACATCGAATTCTTGACGCCCGACGGCTTTCCGTCGGTCGGCGTGCCGACCTATCCGGGCCTGCGCATGGCGCTGCCGAACCGCCGCGAGATCGCGCGTCGGATCGAGCAGGCTGCGCCGGATGCGATCCACATCGCGACCGAAGGGCCGATCGGCTGGGCGGTGCGCGGCTATTGCCGCCGCAACAAGCTCGCCTTCACGACATCCTACACCACGCGCTTTCCGGAATACGTGTCGGTGCGCACCGGGATTCCCGATAGCGTCGGCTATGCCGTGCTGCGTCACTTCCACGCCGCGGCATCGATGACGATGGTGGCGACCGACTCGCTCAAGCAGGAACTCTCCGAGCGCGGCTTCCGCAAGCTCGGCTTCTGGGGCCGCGGCGTCGACACCCAATTGTTCAATCCCGATTCTCCCGCGAGCCTCGATCTGCCGCGGCCGATCTTCATGACCATGGGCCGCGTCGCTGTGGAGAAGAACCTCGACGCCTTCCTCTCGCTCGACCTGCCGGGATCCAAGGTCGTGGTCGGCGACGGTCCGCAGAAGGCGGCGCTGCAACAGAAATATCCGGATGCTGTTTTCCTGGGCGAGAAGAAGGGCCAGGACCTGACCTCGCATCTCGCCGCCGCCGACGTCTTCGTGTTCCCGAGCCTGACCGACACTTTCGGCGTCGTGCAGCTCGAGGCGCTGGCCTGCGGCACGCCGGTCGCGGCGTTCCCGGTCACCGGCCCGAAGGACGTGATCGCGGATCATCCGATCGGGGCGATCGACAATGATTTGCGCAGCGCGGCCCTGCGTGCGCTGACGATGTCGCGCACCACCTGCCGCAACTTTGCGCTGGAGCGTTCCTGGGAGAACAGTGCGCGTCAGTTCATCGGCAATCTTGCCGCGTTGCAGACGAGCCGCGCGCCGCGGCCGGCCCGCCGCGTCGCCGGCCGGACTGCCGTTCCGAATTAACACTTCAAACGAACGAGAGACGAGAGACTATCTATGGCAGATATCATCAAACTGGACGCCAACCGTCCCATGGACTTCGACCGCGAGACGGTCGAGCAGGCCTATGACCGCTGGGCGCCGATCTACGACCTCGTGTTCGGCGGCGTGTTCAGCAAGGGCCGGCAGGCCGCGATCCAGGCCACCAACAAGATCGGCGGCCGCGTGCTCGAGGTCGGCGTCGGCACCGGCATCTCGCTGCCGCTTTACAGCCAGAACGTCCGCATCTTCGGCACCGACATCTCGGAAGCGATGCTGGAAAAGGCCAGGAAGCGGGTCACCGAGCAGGGCCTGAAGAATGTCGAGGGCCTCGCGGTGATGGACGCCGAGAAGCTGGAATTTCCCGACAATTCGTTCGACGTGGTGATGGCGCAGTATGTGCTGTCGGCGGTGCCGAACCCGGAAGCCGCGATGGACGAGTTCGCCCGCGTGGTGCGGCCGGGCGGCGAATTGATCATCCTGACCCGCGTCAGCGCCGACGCCGGCGTGCGCCGCTTCATCGAGCAGAAGCTGCAGCCGGTGGTGCGTCCGCTCGGGTTCCGGACCGCCGAATTCGCCTGGTCGCGCTACACAAAATGGCTGGCCGGCGCAAAGGGCATGGAGCTCGCCGAGCGCCGCCTGATCCCGCCGCTCGGGCATTTCTCGCTGGTCCGCTTCCGGAAAGCTGACGTCGCCAAGGCGGCTTGAAACCGCCGGCCCTCATGTGAGGCGGCGCACAGCGCCGACCTCGCCCATGAGGGGACTATCGATCCTCGGCCTTATCTCCTTGAGACGACTGGCTTGCCAGGCTTCTGGGGATAAGGCGGCAGCCGCAGGTTGCGTCAAGGCGTCGCTCCGCATCGTTATATGTCATTATGATGATGTCACACGCGCTACATCGAATCCCTGTAAACCCTGTTCCGAAAGATGTTGGGGGAACCAATGATCAAGAATTTCCTGCAAGAGCTACGTACCCAGCGCTGGGATGACCATCGCTACTATCACCACAGCCGGATCAACCAGAGCCTGCACTTCGTCAGCGCGCTGAGCTTCATGTTCGCCTATGTGATGCTGTTCTTCGATCCGGTCGTCTCCGCGCTGGTCGGCTGGCTGGTCTCGATGACCTCGCGCCAGGCCGGTCACTTCTTCTTCGAGCCGAAGGGCTACGACCACGTCAACCACGCGACGCACGAGCACAAGGAAGACATCAAGGTCGGCTACAATCTGCAGCGCAAGGTCGTGCTGATGGCGATCTGGGCGGCTTCGCCGATGGTGCTGTACTTCGACCCGACCCTGTTCGGCCTGTTCAAGCCCTGGGTCTCGATGACCGATTTCGTCCGTCAGGTCGCCAAGATCTGGCTCGTGGTCGGCTTCGGCGGCCTCCTGTTCCGCACCGTGCACCTGTTCTTCATCCGCGACATCGAGACCGGCCTCGTCTGGATGACCAAGATCATCACCGACCCCTTCAACGACCTGAAGCTCTACCACAAGGCGCCGCTGTTTCTGATGAAGGGCGAGCTGATCGATCCGGGCCTCGAGAAGCACGTCAAGCACGCCTGATCGCTCGACCTCAATGTCTTTGAACTACGTCATGCCCGGGCTCGTCCCGGGCATCGATGTCTTGGGACCACAACGGGCAGTTTCGTTTTGACTCTATTCAGCTGCACGCTCCCTACACCTCGCCCCGCCTGCGGGGAGAGGTCGGATCGCATCGCAGATGCGATCCGGGTGAGGGGGACTCTCCGCGAGTACGTCTGTCACCGAGCTTGTGGAGAGTCCCCCTCACCCCAACCCTCTCCCCGCAAGCGGGGCGAGGGGGGGAGAGAGCGGTGCCGGGCCTCAGCGGCCGAACTTCACCGCGACCATTTCCTTCAGGATCTGCCGCTTGATGTTCTTGTTGGTGAGGCCTTCTCTGTGCCACCACCAGCCGTCGCGCTTCATCTTCCCGGCGGCGGCGACGAAGCGGTCAGTGACTTCGGCGAAGTCGGCGTCGGTATAGTTCAGGGTGAAGATCAGGCGGCCGGTGCCGACCCAGCTCAAGGCCAGCCCCTCGGCGCGCAGGTAGTACTGCAGCATCCAGTTGTAGCGGGACGGCTCGGTGTAATGGACCGTCCAGATCGACGAGATGTTGCCGACGCGAACCGGCAGGCCCTGCGCGGCGAGGCGGTCGTTGAGCGCCTTGGCGCGGCCGTTCCAGGTCTCCTCGAGCCCGTTGTAGATCGAGCGGAAGTTCGGGCTGGCGAGGCGGCTCAAGAACTCGTCCATCGACGTCATGACGTAGGGATGCGAGTTGAAGGTGCCGCGGGCGAAGCAGACGTCGGCCGGACGGTCGTCGCGGAAGCGCCGCATCAGGTCCTTGCGGCCGCAGACCACGCCGACCGGAAGGCCGCCGGCGAGGCTCTTGCCGTAGGTCACCATGTCGGCCTTGACGCCGAAGTACTCCTGGGCGCCGCCGGCGGCGAGGCGGAAGCCGACAAACACCTCGTCGAAGATCAAGACGATGCCGCGCTCGGTGCAGACCTCGCGCAGCTTTTTCAGCCACTCCGTGTAGGCGGCGCGGTCGTATTTGCTGGAGCGCGAACTATCGACCAGGGCGGAATCGCCGGGCGCATTGCTGTTCGGATGCAGCGCCTGCAACGGGTTGACCAGCACGCAGGCGATGTCGTTGCGGGTGCGCAAGACATGCAGTGCCTTCTCCGACATGTCGGCCAAGGTGAAGGTCTCGTGCGGCGAGACCGGATTGCCGACGCCGGGCTGCACGTCGCCCCACCAGCCGTGATAGGCGCCGGCGAAGCGGACGAGGCGCTTCCGCCTGGTGTGGTAGCGCGCGAGCCGCACCGCCTGCATCACGGCCTCGGTGCCGGACATGTGGAACGAGACCTCGTCGAGGCCGGAGATCTCGCAGAGCCGCTTGACGTTGTCGGCGATGACAGGATGGTAGGGGCCGAGCACCGGGCCCAGCGCATGCGCGCGCTTCTCGCCCTCGGCGATGCACTCCTTGTAGAAGTCGTTGCCGAAGATGTTGACGCCGTACGAGCCGGTCAGGTCATAGAACACATTGCCGTCGAGATCGGTGACGGTGACGCCGCTCGAGGCCTGCATGAAGGCCGAGGTGTTGAGATGCTCGCGCACCAGCCGCGAGTACTGGAACGGCACGCGGTAGGTTTCGGTGAATTGCAGGTCGGAGATGCTGCCAGACACTTCGGCGGTCAGTGCGCGGCCCTTGGGGTAGCGGTCGCCGTAGATTCCGGCGAGACGGAAGAAGCCGTCCTGGCGCTGCATCGCCACCTCGGACGGCGCGCCGTCGGTGCGGAAGAATTCGTCGATGTCGAATTCGTAGTGCGGGACCAACCGCGCCACCATCTTGGACATTTTGGAATGCCCGGTCAGCGAGCGATGCTTGGCACGCGACAGGGCGAGCCGGGCTTTGACTTTGGGGAACGCTGCGGCGGCGCCGGCGAGCGCGGCGGCGGACAGCGAGAGAATCGGAAGGGATGTTTCCATGACAGAAGCGCTAGCGTCGGCACCTAACAGATTCATGACAATCAAGGGCCTGATCTCGGCATTCACCCAGCAGGAGGACCTCAATTTCCTGCTAACCAACCGGATTCCGCGGGCGGCAATCACCCGCTTCATGGGCTGGTTCTCCAAGATCGAGAACCCTTTGGTGCGCGACGCCTCGATCGCCTGCTGGAAGCTGTTCTCCGACCTCGATTTGTCGGAGGCGAAGAAGACCGAGTTCAGGAGCCTGCACGACTGCTTCACCCGCGAGCTGAAGCCCGGCCTGCGTCCAGTGGCGGCCGATCCCGCCATCATCGCAAGCCCGTCGGATGCGATCATCGGCGCCCATGGCCGGATCGAGGACGGGCAATTGTTCCAGATCAAGGGCGCGCCCTATTCGCTGCTCGACCTGCTCGGCGATCCCGCGCTGGTCGAGCAGCACAGGAACGGCCGCTTCGTCACGCTGCGGCTGACCTCGAGCATGTATCACCGCTTCCATGCGCCCGCGGATCTCGTGATCGACAAGGTCACGTTCATCCATGGCGACGTCTGGAACGTCAATCCGATCGCGCTGAAGCGGGTCGAGCGTCTGTTCTGCAAGAACGAGCGCGCCGTGCTGCGCGCCAAACTTTCGAGCGGCGAGGCGTTGACCCTGGTTCCGGTCGCCGCCATCCTCGTCGCCAGCCTCCGCCTGCACTTCCTCGACGTCACGCTGAATGCACAGTCGCGCGGCCCGGTCGATTTCACCTGCGACGCGCATGTCAGGAAGGGTGACGAGCTCGGCTGGTTCGAGCACGGCTCGACCATCATCGTGCTGGCGCCTGACAATTTCGAGTTCTGTGACAATGTCGCGGAGGGAACGCGGATCAAATGCGGCGAGCCGCTGCTGAGAAAACCCGGGACTTGATCTCGCGTTTCCCGCGCACGTCATTGTTTGAGCATGGTCTCAGTGCAAACGCATTTTGCGTTTGTCGCGCGGGAAAACAGCTTTCCACGTTTCCGGTTCATGCTTTAGAATGGCTGTGATCGTCGTGCGACGATCCTAAATCGCAAACCTTTAGGACACGAGATGGCGCGGACGCCTGTCATGGCGGCGGGAGGCATTGTGCTGCGGCGGGACGCGCCGCCGCGCTTTGCCGTCGTGCGCCTGCGCAAGCGCAATGAATGGGTGTTGCCCAAGGGCAAGCTCGATGACGGCGAGACGCCGCGTGATGCCGCCGAACGCGAGGTGCTGGAGGAAACCGGCCACGACGTCGACGTGCACGAGTTCCTGGGCACGCTGGTCTATGAATCAGGCGGCCGTTCCAAGGTCGTGCATTACTGGCGCATGGATGCCGGCGACAGACCGGTGCGCGAGCTGATGAGTGACGTCAGGGCGGTCGACTGGTTGCCGCTCGATGAGGCGCTGGAGCGGCTGTCGCGCGGCTACGAGCGCGCCTTCCTGGAAAATGTCGGCCCGATCGCGTTGCAGGCCGCGGCGCTTGCCGAGCGCACGCGGCGTGCCCGCACGCGCGCCGTCGCTGCAGAGAAGCGCCGCCGCCGTCAGCCTGCCGAGCCGCCCGCCGTCGCCGAGACACCAGTGCGCGACGACACGCCAGTGCTTGCCGAGACGCCAGTACTCTCTGAGACGTCAGTTCTCATGGAGACGCCGGCGGTCGTCGATGGGCCGGTGGTTGAGCAGGCTGGGCCCGACGAGCCCACTGTGGCGCCGCAAGAGCCCGTCATGGATGGATCCGATGTGCTCGAGACCGAGCAGGTCGTGCACGAAACGGCGCCGGCCGAGCCGCCGTCATTCGCATCCGAGATCGCGCCGGTTTCCACGGCGTCCGAAGAGATCGCGCGCAAGAATCTGATCCAGCGCGTCCGGGACTGGCTGCGCCGCGCGGCCTGACGCCGAGCTGACACATCAATTGCGACGCTTCTCCTTGGGCGGCGGCTTGCGCGGCGGTGGCGGCCGTCGCGGTGGCGCGCCGGGTCGCGCCACGCCGGGCCGCTGCACGACCGGCGGACGGAAGCCTGGCACGGCCTGCTGAACGGCCGGCGGACGCGGCTGGCCCTGCGGCGGCCGGGCAGGCTGCGCGGTGCCCTGTCTCGGAGTGCCGGGCTGACCGGGTTGCTGCACAGCGCCTGGCCGCTGCGTGCTTCCCGGTTGCAGGCCGCCCTGGCGCGCCGGCGCCTGTTGTCCGCCGGGCTGCGGCGCATTGCCTTGACGCGCTGGTTGCTGCTGACCGGCCGGGGTCTGTACGCCCGGTGCCCGCGGCAGCGTCGCGCCGCCGGGCTGGCCGGGCAGGCTGTGCTGCGCGGCGCCCCGCTGCTGCGATCCGGGTTGCTGGGATCCTTGGCGTCCCGGCGTGCCCGGTTGCTGCGGCTGACCCGGACGGTTCGGCTGGCCGGGCTGCTGCGGCGCGTTGCGGTTCTGGCCCGGCAATCCGTTCGGTCGCTGTTGCGACGGTTGCGCCGGCTGGCCGCGGTTCGGATAGGGCGCGGCTGGATTGTTGCGGCGGAAGTCCGGATTGGCGCGGCGGAAGTCGCGCTGCTCGCTGACGACCTGACGGCCGAGCGTCTGCGCGGCGTGCACCTGGCGCACAAAACCCTGGTCGCGCGCCATCTGCTGCGGCGAGATCGTCAGCGGCACTGCGGCGACACGCGCGCCGCCGACGCCGGGACGAATCGCAAAGCCGCTGGCACCCTGCGTCAGCACGCCGAGCGAGCGGCCGCCGCCGCGATCACTGACCTCGATGCGTCCGACATGCCCGTCGGCATCCGGATAGAGCTTGATGCCGACATTGTTGCTGGTGGCGTTGGTCGCTTCCGGCACCTCCACGAGACCCGTTGTGCCGCGGATGCCGAGCGTCGCCGTCGGCGTCGATATTCTCATGTCGCCGGTCTTCGCGACGGAGGCCGCGACAAAGGCCGCCGTTCCCTTGACGACGTCGAACAGCGCATTGTTCTGCTTGCCGCCATCTTCATAGACGTAAGCGTCGATCGTGATGCTGGCGTTGGCGCGCAGGTTGAAGGTGGTGCCGTCGGTGAAGGTAATACCGAGCGATGAGGTCGCCGCGGTCGCGACCACGTCATTGGGATAGATGTCGTCGCGGATCTGCAGCGGCGTTGTGGCGTTGTTGCGGGTGACGGTCGCAGTCCCGGTCAATGTCGCGACGTTGCCGATCGGCTCGGAGGCCGGGCTTTGCGCGTTCGCCGCGGGCGCGGGCGTCGTCGGAGTGGCTGATGTTGCCGGCGCCGCAGCGGGAGCCGGGGCCGGCTGCACCTGTGCCAGCTGGATCAGTTCGGGCGCCGCAACGGCTTGCGCCGGCCTGCCCGTGACGACACCGGCAAGCAGAAGCGCGAAAAGGAGCGGGCGCCGCATCACCATAGATTCCCGGGAAGCATCTGACGGAGGTGCAATTGAGCCGCGTCAGGCTGAATACCGAATGAACGGTCCTGCCTTGTTGTCATGGCAAGCCCTAACGATCAAGCACCGCGCCTTCTTCAGGGGAGGAGCGGCGCCTGTCCGCATTGGCGGGACGCTTCAGCCGCGCTTGTGCGGGGTGAGGTCGAGCGGTTTGGCGGGCTTGGCGGCGGGGGCATAGCTCGCGGGCTGTGCCGCGGTCGCCGGCGGCACGTGGTGGAATACGGCCTTGCAGCCGTCGCTGAGCAGCGCGCGTTGGCGCACCATGCAGGCGGTGACGCGATCGACGTCCGGAATCTCAGCGCCGCACAGCCGCATCGCATCGCCGGTGCACAATTGCTGCTGCTCCTGCGTGTAGGCATGGGATGCCGACGTCAGCAGGCCGAGCGCGAAGATGCTGGCGGCGAACAGCTTGCCGTGACGGAGCGCAAACGTGGTGAAAGCCATGATGTCTCCCTTGCATCCACGACACCGGAGCGGCGCATGGTCGGCCGCATCACTAGGGCCGCTTCGTTTCCGCAATGCTTCGTCGCGGTGGCGAAACGGTTTCGTCGCGGGCCGCTGTGGTTGCTTTAACCAATCGCAGGCCGCGCCGAGGCATCTGTTGCGGTCCGACCGTCGAGCGCCAGCACGGCGTCGCGCTGGGCCTCCGGCATCGCCAGGATGCGGCGGCGGCCGATCAGGCGCATCGCGGCAAACCCGCCGAGGAACACGGCGATCTTGCTGACCATGCCGTAGATCGGCATCACCATGGCCCATGTGGCCACGTCGCAGGTCAGCGCGACGAACGCGTTCACGGCGGCCGAGGTGAACATCAGCCCCGCCCACACGTAGCCGACCACGAGGGCGACGTCGGGGATGACCGCCTTGGCGATCTCGGGCAGATAGCGGTTGAGCCAGCCGGGCTTGAGCATCACGACGCCGACGATCGCGTACATCACGCTCGGCTTGATCAGCACGAAGCGCGGGTCATGGGTCAGCAGCGTCGCGGTGCCCGCTGCGACGACGAGGAACAGGCTCAGCCACTCCATCACGCCGATGCGCCTGCCGCGGATCAGCTGGATGCCGATCTGCGCGACGCCGAACGCAATGCCGAGCCCGACCGAGAGCAAGGTGTTGTGCGTCAACAGGTAGATGACGAGAAAGACAAAAGTGGACGCCAGGTCGAGCAGCAGCAGCTTCGCCGCATTGAGAAAATCCTTCATTGCCCGTTGAACTCCGCTTCTCTGGTGACGCAGCACGCTGCGCTGATTGATGTGTTATTTGCCGTCGACCGAGAAGGCGATCAGCAGATTGCCTTCTCGGCCTTTGAGATCGTAGATGTTTGCGGTCGATCGTCCGGCATAGCCGGAATGGACATAGACCGTGCCGTTCACGATGGTCGGTCCCGCGCCGTCCATCACGCCGCCATAGGCCGGCTTGCCGAGTACGTCGGTGATCGGATCGGCGGCTGTGTTGAAGTCCCAGACGACCTTGCCGCTATCAGCCGCATAGGCGCGGAAGTGGCCGTCCATCGAGGCGGCGAACACCAGGCCTGGTGTCGCGGTGACGGCCATCGAGATCGCGCCGGAGCAGAACCAATTGGTCCAGCGGCACGGCATCTTCGGCGCCGGCGTGGTCCACAGGATGGTGCCGTCGGCGATCCGGATCGCGGTCAGTCCGGGCTTGGGATCGCGGAAATTCACCACGTCGGAGATGCCGACATAGACACTGTCGTCGTCGGCCGCCGAGCCGAACTCGACGCCGCCGAGTGCGCTGCCGCTGCTCAGCCGATGGCGCCAGATGATCTTGCCGTCGGCATCGGGATCGAGCGCATAGACGTCGCCCGACTTCTGGCCGGCGATCAGCATCTGCCTGCCGTCCTTCAGCGTATGCAGGATCACGGAATCACCGAGCGCGAAGTCCGGTCCGACCGGATGCGGGCAGTTGGCGGCCGCAGGACATCCTATGATGTAATTGTCGTCCTTCAGGAGCTGGTTCTTCCATCTGATGGCGCCGGTCTTGAAGTCCATCGCGATCACGGAATCGGCACCGTCATGGAAGGCGTCGGTGTGCGAGTTGGAGGTGGCGACATAGATCAGGCCGCGTACCGGGTCGATCGTCGGCGCGCTCCAGATCGAGCCGCCGGACGGCCCCCACATCTGCTTCCCCTTGGCGTTCAGTCGATAGGGTTCGGGCTTCTTGTCCGTGGTGTAGGTCTTCCACAGGATCTCGCCGCTGATAGCATCGAGCGCGACCAGCGAGCCGATGAACTTGCAACAGACGTAATTGTCGTTCTGCGCGAACGCCTCGTTGCCGCTCGAGATCGGCACCAGCAGCACGCCGCTATAAAGTGTCGGCGAGCCCGTCATCTGGAGACCTGAGCTGTCGTCGACCTTGGTGCGCCACAGCGGCTCGCCGGTTTCGGCGTCGATGGCGACCGCGCTCTTGGTCCAGTCCGAGAAATAAAGCGCGTAGCGATGGCCGGGCCGGTTGGCGATCGGCCCGATCGAGACGCTGGAGCGTGTTGCCGCCAGGGAATCAAATCGCCAATAGACGCAGCCGGAGCGCGCGTCGAGCGCATAGACCGCGCCCGACATGCTCGTCACATAAAGCCGATTGCCGATCACGGTGGCCTGGCCATTCTTCGAGCCGGGATAGTGGAAGGCCCATTTCACCTTGAGCCGCGGCACCTCGGCTGCGGTGAATCCGGGGTTGGGCTGATAGCGCGCATTGTCCGGCTTGAGGCTCCAGCCGTTCCACTGCGGCGCGGAGAGATCGATCGGCGGCGGAGGTCCCTCGCATTTCGGGCCGTCGAGCGGCATCTGTGCGGAAGAAGGGCCCCAGATCGCGTTCGGGTTGGGATCGCCGGGTGGCGGCGCAGCGGCGCTGAGATAGAGCGCGATCGCCTTCATCTCGTCATCGGACATGCCGGCCGCCATTGGCGCCATCACGCCGCGCATCGCGTTGAGGATGAAGGCGAGCGGATTGTGCGCCAGGATCTCGCGCGACGGCGTGCGGTCGCTGGCGCGATCATGACAGCCGGCGCAGCGCGCTTCGTACAGCGTCTTGCCGGTCGCTCCGGCCGGCACGGGATCATCGGCCGCGGACGCTGCCAGAGGCAGCGTCATTGCCAGCAGCAACCATGTGCCCACGCGTGCGATACTCATCTGATCAATTCCGCTCCGGATAGTGATCGGTGAAGCGGCCGAGGCGGCATTGATAGCCGTCCGGCGGCGGCGCGAGCACGAAATCCTTGGCGCGCGTGCCTTTCGGATGCGAGGCCATCGTCTTCAGCGCCCAGGCGTTGAAGGCCTGGGTGTTGATCTGCGGCCACATATGCCCATGGGTCGAACTGCATGCGACATGCACCACGTCAGGCTGGGCGGCAAAGAAATTGGAGCTGGCCTGCGTCGCCGGCCGGTAGTCGGCGCAGAGGCCGATCGACGGGCCGCAATCCCACAGGTCCTTGTCGCCGCCCCAGACCGTGATGACGATCATCGGTCCGAGCCGCGCCGGCAGCGGATAGGGGCCGACCCGGCCCTGCACGATCTTGTCGGGATTGGCGGCGACGAAGCTGCGCGCGTCGTTGAAGGCGAGACCGGTGCCGTCATCGCGGGTCACATACCATTCGCCCGAGATCGCCATGCCGCCGGCCCAAAAATCGGAATCGAACAACAGCGCCCGGTTGGTCATGGTGCCGCCGGAGGAGATGCCGCCGATATAGAAACGATCAGGATCGAGCTTCCATCTGGTGCCGGCGCATTTGATCGCCGCCTGGAAGAAGCTGGCGTCGGGGCCGGCGTCCTGCTTCCAGCGCTCGCCGCTTGGGTTGGCGGCGCGGCCCTCGTTCCACGGACGCCAGATCCAGCCGTCCTCGCCGCGGCCGTTGCAGCGCGGCCCGGTATAGGCCGGATCGCCGTCGGCGCATTGGCGCACCGGCCCGATCACCAGAAAGCCCTGCTGCGCCATCAGCGCATTGGCGCCGCTGCGGGGCGCGGTGAGGTTGGCATTGGTGGATTCGACGGTGCCGGTCAGCGGCACCCAGACCGGGACGGGGGTGGCGCCGGCGGGCGGCGGATAGACCCAGAACGACCGCTGCAAACCCTTGTGGGGAAAGCCGACATTGAGCCCTTCATGGACCTGATAGCCCGCGGGGCATTCCCATGTCACCGCTGATGCGGCCACGGCGGTGCTCGGCGCCAGCAGGCCCAGCGCTGCGGTGGCCAATCGTGCGACTTTGTTCACCTGCGAGGTCCCGAAGCGATGCCGTGACGGCAAGACTAGCCGGGTCGCTCCGTGGCGGGCCTATCGAATTTTGAAATCGAGGATCGAATATCAGCTCAAATGGGCGATTTCCGTCTCGGCGCCCTGGCTTTGCGCTGCTGCCGCCGCCCGCCGGCGAAATTCGGTCGGGGTCAATCCGGTATCGGCCTTGAACGCGCGGTTGAAGGGCGCCAGCGATTGGAACCCGGCATCGAGCGCAATCGTCAGCACCGGCACCTCGGCCTGGCCGAGATCGGCGAGCGCGGTCTTGGCGTCATCGATCCGGTAACGGTTGAGGAAGGCATTGAAATTGCGGTGGCCGAGCCCGTCATTGATCAGGGTCCGCAGGCGGTATTCCGGCATTCCGAGCCGGGCGGCCAGCAGGCCGATGGTCAGCCCTTCCCGGCGGTAGGTCCGCTCGGTCGTCATCAGACGTTCGAGGCGATGGAGCGCGGCACGGTCGGGGGCCGGCGGGCTCGTGCGCACCATCGATCCCGTGGCCCGGTCGGCATCGCCCCTTGCGGCGCCTGCGCCGGCAATGGCCGGCTGGCTCTCCGGCGGCGGGATGAACAGCATCATCCAGACCGAGATCACCGCAAAGGCGCCGAGCGCGCACGCGATGGTGAGGCTGGTGGACCGGTTTGGAATTCCGGCGAGCCCGGCGGACGCGCTGAGCACGGTCTGGCTGCTGATCCCGATCAGCAGCGCGACCAGAAGTCGTCCGCGCGCGACGGTCATGGCCTTGCGCCAGCCTTTCGCCGATTGGGCGAGCGCCAGGACGGCAAAGCCGATCGAGGCCGATGCCAGCACGCGTCCGCATGTTCCTGCGAGGCCAGGCCAGCTGGTCCAGCCGTTGCAGGCCACGACGCCAAGGCCGGCCATCAGCACCCAGATCGCCGCATGCCAGGGCCGCAACACAAACTGCTCGTCGAAGATCATGCGCGCCCACAGCCACAGGATGACGGGCGAGCTCATGCCGAGCGCCACGAACGGCGTGCTCCAGCCAAACGACCAGGTCGGAAAGAACGGCGCGGTCGAGATCGCGTAGGCGGCGCCGGCCACGCCCATCGCGGCACCGAGGCTCGCGGCGCGGTGCACCGTCGTGTAGCGCAGCAGCAAGGCCGCGCAAACCACCAGGAACAGCCCGACCACCGCTCCGCGGAGGCCGAGATCAAGAGCCGTCAACGCCATCGTGGCCGCCTCCGCGGATTCATCAACTGTGGCGCCGTTATACCTCGCCGGATGATCCTCATGAAGTGGCAGTTGGGCTGCTTGCGAGAGCTTCGGCGCCGATTGAATCAGAACCGAAGCTCTAGATTCTTGTTTTGACGCGTTTTCTTCACGCGAACCGGTGTCCACTTCGCTCGAAAACGCTCTAGTGCGAATTAGCTGACCCGCTTCCAGGTCTGGCCGCCGCAGAACATGCCGCCGAAGGCGCAACCCTGCACGCGCATCACGTTCGGGCCCTTCATCGCGATGGTCGAGTCGTAATTGCGGCCGGAGTCGGGATCGTGGATGCGGCCGCTCCACTTGCTGCCTTCGGGCTTCATGTTGATCAGGATCCGTTCGTTGGTCTTGAGGGCATAGCCGCAAAGATTGTCGCCGCAGGCCTCGACGCGGACGTTGCCCTTGTTCTCCTCGGTGGCCCAGATGCCGATCGGCCCTGATGGCGCCGGCAGCGGGGCTGCCGCGACCGGAGCGGGTTGCAGCCGCGGCGCGGGCTGTGCGGCGACCGGCGAGGCGTCAACTGGTGCTGGCGCTGCGGTCGCAACCGTCACGGGCGGCGCAGGCGGCGACGCGACCGATGCGACGGGCGCTGCAAGTTGCGGCTGCGGCGCTGCGGCCTGAACCGGCGCGGGCGCGGTGGCGGGAGCGGACGGTGCCGGCGCCGTCGCGGCGACATCGTCATCATCATTCGACTTCGAGCCGAGGCCCTTCAGATTGATGCCACTGAGCGTGCCGTTGTAGCCCGGCGCGGCGATGCGGATGCAGGACAGCGCATTGCAGTTGCGCGGCGCCTCGACATGGATGCGCTGGCCGTCGATTTCAAAGGTGACGCCGGCGCCGCCGGCCTGGGCGGAGGTGGTGGCCAGCAGCAGCGCGGCGATCGCAACGAGCTTCCTCATCAGAGCCTCCTTGAGCCTCGAACGGCAGATGCGTCCTTCGTCGATCTCACCCGGAAGCTAGGCGTCGCGCGCGCCGACTTCCGTGACCTGCGTCACAGGCCGTGCGGCGAACCAAGACGTGACTCAGCTCACATCACCGTGAGTTGCATCCAGTTAGCTTCTTTCGCGACACCCCGGAGACCTCGATGAAGCGCTTCTGCCTGCTCATCGCGTTGCTGCTGCTCAGTCCGTCCGCTCACGCCGGCAAAGGCATCTCGTTCTCGATCGGCGGCCACCGCATCCATATCGATTCGGTGCGGTGCCGCTCGCTGTCCTGCATCGCAGTCTCCGGCATGTCCCGGCGCGACGGCGGCGACGATGATGATGGGCGAGCGATGAAGCCTCCGCCGGCGCCTGCGACGTTGGGAGCGAATAGTCCGCCATCCGCCGCTGTGCCGCCTGCGTCACCTCCGCCTGCACCGCGCGTGATCAGCGCGCCGCCTCCGCAGCCCATTGTGGTGGCACCGCCTCCGCCGCATGCGCCGCCACTGGTCGTGGCGCCGCCCGCGCCCGCGCGTCCGGCACCGCAAATCGTGCGCGTGTCGCACGAGGCCGACGATGAGGCTACCGAGGGGCCGGTCGGTGACTGGGAGACCGAGGCCGGTAATCTCGTGCGCATCCGCCTGTGTGGCCGCGCGCTGTGCGGCTACGCGCTCGACAAGGCGACGCGCGATCTCGGTGAAGCCGTGCTGATCAACATGAAGCCGAAGCAGGATGCGCAATGGAGCGGCAGCGTCTACAGCCACGACAGCGGCAACCTCTATTACGGCACGATCGAGCTGAAGAGCGTCGCCACGCTGCGGGTCGAAGCCTGCGTGCTCGGCCGGTTCTATTGCACGGGCACCAGCTGGACCCGGGCCTCGCGCGCGCCGCAGCGCATGATCACGCAGCGGCAGCTTCCGGCCGAGCCGCGCTCCTGAACGATTTGTAATCGGCTGGCTTCGAACCGCGGGCTCCATCACGCGCGACCGATAGAGGTCAACGCCATTCCGATGGAGGCAAATATGAAACGCCTGAGCCTGGTCGCGCTGCTGCTGGTCGGCAGCGCCGCCGCCGCCCATGCCGACAATGACATCTACACCAACATGCTGAAGCAGAAGCGCGGCGACGACGCATTGAATGTCGGCACTGCGGCCTGCGATGCGCAGTTCGGCGCACCGCAGAACGGCACGCCGACGTCGCGGCAGTACAAGAGCTGCATGCGCGCCCGCGGCTGGCGCTTCAGCCGCACCATCCACACGCGCATCAGGCCCGATGGCGGTTATCCCGATCCCGACAATCCCGGGATGATCTGCCACGACTTCAAGATCGGCGGCATCACCGGATCGGACTGCTCGAATTTTTGAAGTTGATTGTGATGTCACGCAACACGACCTGTATCCCGTCATCCCCGCGCAACGGCTTCGCCGTTGTCGCTGGAGGAGCCGCGCAGCGGCGTCTCGAAGGATGTACGGCCCGGCCAGCGGCCGTCGACCCTTCGAGACGCGCGCGACGCGCGCTCCTCAGGGTGACGGGTCAAGAATCTGAGTACCGGCAAAAAGCAAAACGCCCGGCGGGTGCGGGCCGCCGGGCGCGAATTGCTCAGATCCGATTGCCTAGAACACGCCGAGGATGATGGCGCCGACGAAGGCTAACGCGAGGTACGCGGCCACAATGCTCAGCTTGCTCAGCAGAGGACTCGCGGAATCCATTGGGAAGCTCCATTGGTTCACAACGCTGCCCGCATTAACGGTCAAGCTAGCAATGCGTTCCCGGCCAAAAAAGTCAGGCCTGTTGTCCGTGCCGCGACGCGATGCGCGCGGCGAGTTTCCGCGCATGGTTAAAAACACATAAAATCAATGCGTTGATGAGTCTTTAAATAAATTCAACGAACCTGCGCGGCATGACGCGTGGAGTTCGTTTGTATCTCGTCGGCTCCCTGGTCCTTGTCTCGCTGGCTGGTTGCGGGCGCGGTCTGTTTCAGACTGCCGAGCGCGAACCGTGGCGGGCCGAGGCAGAGGCCGCATGCCTGAAGTCAGGCGCGGTCAAGGAAGGTCCCGACATTGTTCGCATCGATCCGATTTCGGGTCCCGGCGTCTGCGGCGCGGAGTTTCCGCTCAAGGTCTCCGCGATCGGCGAGGGCAGCTCGGCCTACGGCTATGTCGACGATCTGCGTCCGCCGGCCCCGATCGGCAATCAGCCGCGCTGGCCGATCAACCAGCCGCCGAGTTCGCCGCCGGCCCAAGCCCCTTACTCCGACCAGGCCATCAGCCAGCCGAACTACGGCGGCCAATCGAACGGTCCGATCTCGCTGACCGCGCCCGGTGTCGCGCCGCAACAGGACGAAATCGACCTGCCGCCCGAAGGCTCGCCTGAACCGAGGGGTGAGAAACCCTATTATCCGGGCCTGCCGGCCAACCCGCAGCGCGACAACGCGGCTGCGCCCTATTCGCCGGCACCTTATTCCCAGCAGCCTTATTCCCAGCAGCCCGGCATGGCTCCGCCGCCGCGGCTCGGGCCGTCGAACGGTAATCAGGTGATGGCGGTTGGTCCGGTCGCGGTGAAGCCGGCGGCGACATTGGCGTGCCCGATCGTCGCGGTGCTCGAGCACTGGCTGGCTGATTCCGTGCAGCCGGCGGCGCAGCGCTGGTTCGGGGCGCGCGTGGTCGAGATCAAACAGATCTCCGCCTATTCCTGCCGCGGCATGAACGGCAACCCGAATGCGCATATTTCCGAGCACGCATTCGGCAATGCGCTCGACATCGCCGCCTTCACGCTGGCCGACGGCCGTCGCATCTCGGTGAAGGATGGTTGGCATGGCCTGCCGGAAGAGCAGGGTTTTCTGCGCGACGTCCAGGGCGCCGCCTGCCAGCAGTTCAACACGGTGCTGGCGCCGGGCTCCAACAAATATCACTACGATCACATCCATGTGGACTTGATGCGCCGTTCCAGCCGCCGCATCATCTGCGAGCCGTCCGCCGTCTCGGGCGAGGAGGTCGCCGCCCGCGCCGGTGGTGGCCATGGCCCCTATGCAGCGCGCGATCCATATGCGACAGGATCGCTGGGTGGGCGCAAGCCGTCATCCCCGCGGGGCAAGCCCGGGGACGACGAGGACGATGCGACGGACGAATAAAGCAGTTCGCGCCCATCATTTTGCCCGGTACCGTGCAAACGGTAGCCATTTTTTGCTGCATATGCTCGCTGAGCCGGGCGTGCCCGGTTGATTTTCAGGGGGAAGCTTTGCCAGACGCGCCGATCATTCTGGTCATCGAAGACGATCGCGACCTTCAAATGCTCGTGGAGGATGCCCTGAAGGATGGCGGCTTCGAGCCGGCGATCGCAGGCTCGGGCGAAGAGGCGCTGACCCTGCTGAAAGCGTTCCGCACCAAATACAGCGCGCTGGTCACCGATATCCGCCTGCTCGGCCGGCTCGACGGCTGGCGCGTGGCGCGCGGCGCCCGCGAGGTCGATCCGGATTTTCCGGTGCTCTACATCACCGGCGGCGGCGGCGACGAGTGGCCGACCAAGGGCGTGCCGGACAGCGTGCTGCTGCAAAAGCCGTTCTCGCCCGATGAACTGGTCGCGGCGGTGACGAAGCTGCTCAAGGACGCCGCCTGAGCCGCGTCGCGCGATCAGGTTTGCGGTGCTAACACCGGCGTCCAGTTCAACATCACGGGATCATCGATCATGGCAGCAACGAAGGTCGCGCTCGTCACCGCGGGCGGCAGTGGCATGGGAGCCGCGGCGGCACGGCGGCTTGCGGCGGACGGATTCCAGATCGCGATCCTGTCGTCGTCGGGCAAGGGCGAGGCACTCGCAAACGAGCTCGGCGGCCTCGGCTTCACCGGCTCCAACCGCTCGAACGACGATCTGAAGCGCGCCGTCGACGGCGTGATGGCGCGCTGGGGCCGCATCGATGCGCTGGTCAACAGCGCGGGTCACGGCCCACGCGCGCCGGTGCTGGAATTGACCGACGAGCAATGGCACACCGGCCTCGACGTCTATCTCCTGAACGTGATCCGCCCGGCGCGTCTGGTCGCGCCTCACATGCAGGCGCAGAAGTCAGGCACGATCATCAACATCTCGAGCGCCTGGGCGTTCGAGCCGACCGCGATGTTCCCGACGTCGGCGGTGTTCCGCGCCGGCCTCGCTGCCTTCACCAAATTGTTCACCGACCGCTACGCCGCCGACAATGTCCGCATGAACAACGTGCTGCCGGGCTGGATCGACAGCCTGCCGGCGAACGAGGAGCGCCGCGCGAGCGTGCCGATGCAGCGCTACGGCAAGGCCGAGGAGATCGCCGCGACGATCGCCTTCCTCGCCTCCGACGGCGCCGCCTACATCACCGGCCAGAACATCCGCGTCGACGGCGGTTTGATGCGGTCTGTTTAATTCTCTGCAACCGCGTCATTGCGAGGAGCGATAGCGACGAAGCAATCCATTGTTCCGCATACGCGGCTCGATAGATTGCTTCGCTTCGCTCGCAATGACGTGGATAGAGCAACGGCCCGACTGGGCAAGGCGAGTTGCGTCTACACGCTGCACCGCGCGTTCCAAACCGGACGCGCCACAGATGTGATGACTTGAGATTGCATTTGTCGTGATGACAAACTGAGAGGCCAGGATTAGCCTTCCTCCAAAATCAAAACATACGGGAGGAACGGCATGCCAGACGCAACGGTTGCAGCACGCACTTCGGACCAGACACGCAGCGGAACCGTGCAACAGGTCGACGTCGCGGTGGTCGGCGCGGGCTTTGCCGGGCTTTATCTCCTGCATCGGCTGCGCAAGGCGGGCTTCTCGGTGGTCGTGCTCGAGGAGGGCGGCGACGTCGGCGGCACCTGGTACTGGAACCGGTATCCCGGCGCGCGCTGCGACATCCAGACCATCGACTACAGCTACACCTTCGATCCGGACCTCGACACCGCCTGGACCTGGTCGGAGAAATACGCGACCCAGCCCGAGATCCTGCGCTATTTCGGCTTCATTGCCGATCGCTACGATCTGCGTCGCGACATCCGCTTCGGCACCCGCGTCACGCAGGCGACCTGGGATGATGCGAGCGAGCGCTGGCTGATCACGACCGACAAGGGCGCGCCCGTATCGTGCCGCAACTACATCATGGCGACCGGCTGCCTGTCGGCGCCGAAGCCGCCGGAGATAGCGGGCGTCAAGGATTTCAAGGGGCAGATCTATTTCACCGGCCGCTGGCCGCATGACGGCGTCGACCTCAAGGGCAAGCGCGTCGCTGTCATCGGCACCGGCTCGTCGGGCATCCAGTCGATCCCGCTGATCGCGGAGCAGGCCGCAGAGCTCACGGTGTTCCAGCGCACGCCGAACTTCGCGCTGCCCGCGGGCAATGGTCCGTCGCCGGAAGATCGCAAGACCTTCTTCGAGACCGACCGCGCCGCCTATCGCGAGCAGGCGCGCTGGTCGATGGCCGGCGTGCCGTATCCGCAGCAAATGGAGGTGAGCTGGCAGTTGAGCGACACCGAGCGCCGCGAGCGGTTCGAGAAGGCCTGGGCCGCGGGCGACCTCGTCCACATCCTGACGCAGCTGTGGGCCGACCAGGGCGTCGACGTCGACGGCAACAAGGTGGTCGCGGATCTGATCCGCGAGAAGATCAAGGGCGTCGTCAAGGATCCGGAGATCGCCGCGGCGCTGACGCCGCATGATCATCCGTTCGGCGCCAAGCGTCCTTGCCTCGATACCAACTACTACGCGACCTACAACCGCCCCAACGTGACATTGGTCAATCTGCGGCAGGAGCCGATCAAGGCGATCACGGCTGATGGCATCAGCACCAACGGCCGCAGCTTCGACGTCGATGTCATCGTGTTCGCGACCGGCTTCGATGCGATGACCGGCGCGATCATGGCGGTGCATCCGATCAGCGGGCGCGGCGGCAAGTCACTGTCGGACGTCTGGGCGCACGGGCCGCAGACCTATCTCGGGCTCACCGTTGCGGGTTTCCCCAACCTCTTCATGATCACCGGACCCGGCAGCCCGTCGGTGCTGTCGAACATGGCGGTCTCGATCGAGCAGCATGTCGACTGGGTGGTCGATCGCCTGATCCAATTGCGCGATGCCGGCTTCACTACGATGGAAGCGACCGAGACCGCGCAGGCCGGCTGGGAGCGGCACATGGCCGATTGCGCGACGCTGACGCTGCATCGGCTCGCCAACACCTGGTACACGGGCGCCAACGTGCCCGGCAAGCCGCAGGGCGTGATGCCCTATACCGGCGGCGTCGGCCCTTATCGCAGCATCTGCAACGAGGTCGTCAGCCGCGGCATGCTCGGCTTCAAGCTCGCGGGACCTGATGTCGGCGAGCAATGCAATGACGGCGAGGTGGTGCGCTTGCAGCCGGACGTGCGCCTGGTGCTCGGCATGCTGGCGGAGATGAACCTGCCGCCGATCGAGACGATGGGTGCGCAGGGTGCACGCGACTTCGTCAACGAGTTCAACCAGGGCCGTCCCGCAGGTCGTCCGGTCGGCGAGGTCGGCACCGGCATGCTGCAGGGCGCCGACGGGCCGCTGCCCTACAAGCTCTACCGGCCGGCGACGCCGGGGCCGCATCCGGTTCTGGTCTATTTCCACGGCGGCGGCTGGGTGCTCGGTGACGAGCAATCCGATGATCCGTTCTGCCGCGACATCTGCCGGCGCACCGGCATGATCGTCGTCAGCGTCGGCTATCGTCATGCGCCCGAGCACCGCTTCCCGGCGGCAGCCGAAGACGGCTATGCCGCGACACGCTGGATCGCAGCCCATACCGCCGAGCTCGGCGGCCGGGCAGGGCCGGTGCTGGTCGCAGGCTGGAGCGCCGGCGGCAACATTGCGGCCGTCACCTGCCAGCTCGCGCGCGATCGCGGCGGCGTCGATATCGCCGGACAATTGCTGATCTGCCCGGTCACGGACTGCACATTCGACCGGCCGTCCTATGTCGACAACGCGGCCGGCTACTTCCTGACGCGCGGGCTGATGTACTGGTTCTGGGACATCTATTGTTCGCCGGCCGACCGCACCGATCCGCGGGTGTCGCCGCTGCGCGGCAAGCTGGAGGGCCTGCCGCCGGCGTTCATCGCAACCTGCGAATTCGATCCGCTGCGCGACGAGGGCGTGGCTTACGGCGAAGCGCTGGCGAAGGCCGGCGTTCCGGTCGAGCAGCTCAAGGCGCAGGGCCAATTCCACTCGTCCTTCACCATGGTCGACGTCATCATCACCGGGGTCAGCGGCCGCGCGAAGATGGCGCGCGCGCTGCGTCGTTTTGCCGGGCTGCCTGAGGAGCTGGAGCAGGACGATCGCAGCGCACCGAGGCAGATCAACGCGGCGGCGAATTGAGTGGGCAGGCAAGATCACGACTGACCTGCCGCCTGTCATTCCGGGGCGCGCGTAGCGCGAACCCGGAATCCATTGAGCCGCAGGTTTCGTTGTTAGATGGATTCCGGGTTCTCGCTACGCGAGCCCCGGAATGACAGAGGGGGCGTTACTTGGCCTTCGGCCGGTACGCCGCGAAGAACACGCGCGTGGCGCTGTCGACCACGGTGGCGATCTGCTCCGGCGAGGGCGAAGGTTTGGCCTGGAAGATGAAGGCCTGGAACAGCGTGGCCTGGCACATCTGCATGAACTGCCACGCCGCCAGCTGATAGTTGTCGATCTCGAGCTCGCCGAGCGCGCCGCGCGCCTCAAGATAGGCCGCGAAGCGATCGACGGTGTGGGCGATCACATGGGTGTAGAACTCGCTGCCGAGCTCCGGCATCCGCTCGGCGATCGCCATTACGGTGCGGATCGCAGATCCCCCGCCGGGCCGGCACAACACGGCGACATAGGCACGGCCGAATTCCGGGAGGGTGGTGTCGACGTCACGCGCCGGATCGAAATTGAAGGCGGTCTTGCCTTGCTCGAGCTTCTCTTCCTCGACGATTGCCCCGAACAGCCGGCCCTTGTCGGCGAAATAGACGTAGAGCGTGCCCTTGGAGACCCCGGCGGCGCGGGCGATCTCGCCCATGCTGGCGCCGTCGAAGCCGAGGTCCATGAACACCTTGCGGGCGCCGTCCAGGATCTGGCGGCGTTTCGATGTCTCTTCCTCGGCTAGGCGGAGCGGGTTTGGGGATGCTGCAATCATTGGTTTAGCTTCTTAGGAAAGAATTCAACTCAAAGGGTGGGGCTTAAGAATCGACGCATTATAATTCGCGGGACGGGAATATAGATTGACCGAACCGTTCGGTCAATGATACGTTTTGACCCGGATAGCCCGCCGGGCCAAGCTTTGGCGCGCGGGCAGCGGGATTTTTTTGTGGGGAAGCCAATTATGGCCGCAGCGAGAGACCAGGCCGCGCGCATTGTTCGGTCCGAGCCGGAGACGGCTGCCGACGAAGAGGCGCGCGCTGCTGCCCATTCCGCCGAGCAGGCCAGGGCTCCGGCTGCCGATGAGGCCAAGCGCCGCCCGGGCGAGGCACCGGCTGCGCCTGCGCCCGAGGACAAGCCAGCAGCTCCGCCTTCTGCGACTGCCGCTGCACCGAAATCCGGCAAGCGCAGGTTTGTGATGATCGGCGTGATCGGCCTGCTGGCGCTCGCCGCGGCGAGCTACGCTGCCTACTACATGCTGGTCGGCCGGTTCTACATCTCGACCGATGACGCCTATGTCCGCGCCAACAACACCATGCTCGGCGCCCGTGTCGCCGGCCACATCGCCGCGATCATGCCCGGAGACAACGCGCTGGTGCATGCCGGTGATGTGATTCTCCGCATCGACGACGGCGACTACAAGATCGCGGTCGATGCCGCGCGCACCCGGATCGCGACCCAGCAAGCGACCATCGAGCGCATCGGCCGCCAGGTTGCGTCTGCAGTGAGCGCGGTCGAGCAGGCCCAGGCGCAACTGGTCTCCGCCGAAGCCGGCCAGAAGCGGGCCGACCTCGATTTCGACCGCCAGCAGGCGCTGAGCAACAAGGGCTTTGCCTCGCGCGCCACATTCGAGGTCTCCGAGGCCGGCCGCGACCAGGGCGCGGCCGCGGTGCGGTCGGCGCAGGCGGCCTATGACTCGGCCCGTGACAATGTCGAGGTGACCAAGGCGCAGCAGGCCGAGGCCCGCGCCCAGCTCGCCGAATTGAACACCCAGCTCGCCAAGGCCGAGCGCGATCTCGACTTCACCCAGGTGCGTGCGCCGGTCGATGGCACCTTCTCGAACCGTCTCGTCAATGTCGGCGACTACATCACTCTCGGCCAGCGGCTCGGCAATGTGGTGCCGCTCGACGACGTCTTCATCGACGCCAATTACAAGGAAACCCAGCTCAAGCGCATCCGTCCCGGTCAGACCGTGACGATCAAGGTGGACGCCTACGGCCTCCGCAAGTTCTCCGGTGTGGTCGACAGCATCTCGCCGGCCGCGGGCTCGGTGTTCACGCTGCTGCCGCCCGACAATGCGACCGGCAACTTCACCAAGATCGTGCAGCGCCTGCCGGTGCGTATCCGCGTGCCGCGCGGCGTCGCCAGGCAGGGCCTCTTGCGCGCGGGCATGTCGGTCTACACCACCGTCGACACCCGCGAGGGCGCCCCCGACGCCGACAGCGACGCCGATCTCGATTCGCCGCAGATGATCCATCCGCAGTGATTTTCTGACGAGCACGGCACGATGAAACCGTGTCAAAGACGCGCCGCATCATCGGTCCACCTCTCCCCCTGTGGGAGAGGTCGGATTGCATCGTCAGATGCAATCCGGGTGAGGGGTTCCGGCCTCTCGAGGGACCTGCGACCCCTCACCCGCGCCTTTGGCGCGACCTCTCCCCGATGGGGAGAGGTGTTAAGACGCAGCGAGCCGTAGGCCCATGGCAAACGCGACCACCGCTTCCCCCTCGATGATATCAGCCGCGCCGGAGGCCAGCGAGCGGCTGCAGCCGAAGCGGGTGTTCGCGTTCATCATCATGGTGTTCGGGATGTTCATGTCGATCCTGGACATCCAGGTCGTCTCGGCCTCGCTGACCGAGATCCAGGCGGGACTCTCGGCGAGCTCGACCGAAGTGTCGTGGGTGCAGACCGCCTATCTGATCGCCGAGGTGATCGCGATCCCGCTGTCCGGCTTCCTGTCGCGCGCGCTCGGCACGCGGCTGTTGTTTGCGATCTCGGCGTTCGGCTTCACCGTTTCGAGCCTGTTGTGCGGCTTCGCGACCTCGATCGCGCAGATGATCCTGTGGCGGGCGCTGCAGGGCTTCCTCGGCGCCGGCATGATCCCGACCGTGTTTGCGTCGGCCTACACCATCTTCCCGCGCTCCAAATTCCACATCGTGGCTCCCATCATCGGCCTCGTCGCCACGCTGGCGCCGACGATCGGTCCGACGGTCGGCGGCTACATCACCGATCTGATGTCGTGGCACTGGCTGTTCTTCATCAACATCGTGCCGGGCATCGGCATCACCATCGGCGTGCTGGCGCTGATCGATTTCGACCAGCCGAACTTCGCGTTGCTCGACCGCTTCGACTGGTTTGGCTTGCTCTTCATGGGCGGCTTCCTCGGCTCGCTGGAATATGTGCTGGAGGAAGGCCCGCAATATGAATGGCTGCAGGACACCTCGGTGGCGATCTGCGCCGCGGTCTGCTTCCTCTCGGCGATCGCCTTCTTCTGGCGCGTGCTGACGGCCGAGGAGCCGATCGTCGACTTGCGCGCCTTCGTCAATCGCAACTTCGCAGTCGGCTGCGTGCTGCAATTCTGCATCGGCATCGGGCTGTACGGTCTCACCTACATCTATCCGCGCTATCTCGCCGAGGTGCGCGGCTACAGCGCGCTGATGATCGGCGAGACCATGTTCGTCTCCGGCGCGACGATGTTCTTCATGGCACCCGTGGTCGGGCGTCTGATGACGAAGGTCGACCTGCGCTACATCATCGCCTTCGGCCTCGTCACCTTCGCGCTCGGCTCCTGGCAGATGACCTGGATCACGCGCGACTATGATTTCTACGAGCTGCTGCTGCCGCAGGTCCTGCGCGGCATCGGCATGATGTGCGCGATGGTGCCGACCAACAACATCGCGCTCGCCACGCTGCCGCCGGATCGGGTCAAGAACGCCTCGGGCCTGTTCAACCTGATGCGCAATCTCGGCGGCGCGGTCGGGCTCGCCATCATCAACGAGGTGCTCAACGATCGCACCGATCTGCACATCGTGCGGCTGCAGGATCGCGTGACCTGGGCCAACACGACAGCGGTCGAGACGCTCAACATGCTGACCCAGCGCATGCAGGGCATGGGCGATGCCGCGATGATGGCGATGAAGGAGCTCTCGCAGATCGTGCATCGCCAGGCCCAGGTGATGAGCTATGGCGACGCCTTCTTCATGCTGTCGCTGTTCTATGTCGGCCTCAGCCTGCTGGTGCTCCTGGTCAACAAGCCGCCATCGATGGCCGCTCCCGGCGGCGACGCGCACTGAGTCTTCACGGTCACACTCGCCCAATTTGGATCGAGACAAGGCGCGCTCACGACCTTGTCATCTTGCAAATCGCGCGTGATGCATTTATAAGTTTCATATTGTCACTCGAACCGGGGAGATGCGCATGATTTCGTCGTTTATGCAGATCGCGCGCCCGCGTTCGATGTCGCTGGACGCTCTCGCGTATTGAGCTCCAGCTCTGATCGGGACTGATCCCCGATCACCCAAACTTCCCTATTACCGATTGTTCTCAACGACATCAGCGGCCGGATACCGTCCGCATGTCGTCCCAGATGGAGCCGGCCGGCGCGACCCATGCGCGGCCGGAATGAGCCATGACCCTGACCACCAAACGGCCCGCCGCGATCCGGATCGTGCTTCCGTTCGTGTTTCGCCACTGGCTGCAACAGCCGTTGCGCGGCACCGCCATGATCGCCGGATTCCTCGGCGCGACCACAGCTGACCTGCTGATGCCGGTCTATTCCGGCCGCCTGATCGATGCGCTGACTTCAGGCGCCACGGATGCCGCAGCGCGCCACGCGGCGTTGATCGCGTTCGGCGCCATCGTCCTGCTCGGCCTGTCGTCGGTGGTCCTGCGCATGCTCGGCCTGCAGGCGATCGTGCCGTTCACGCTGAAAACGATGTCGGATGTGGCGCAGCAGGCCTTCCTGCGCGTGCAGCGCTTCTCGACCGATTGGCACGCCAATTCGTTCGCCGGCTCGACCGTGCGCAAGGTGACGCGCGGCATGTGGGCGCTCGACCTGTTGAACGACACCATCCTGATGGCGCTGCTGCCGTCGATGGTGGTGCTGCTCGGCTCGATGATCCTGCTCGGCCTGCATTGGCCGTCATTGGGCGCGGTGATCGCCGTCGGCTCGCTGATCTATGTCACGATGACGGTGACGCTGTCGGTCGGCTATGTCGCGCCGGCCGCGCGGATCTCCAATGCGTGGGACACCAAGGTCGGCGGCACGCTGGCGGATGCGTTGACCTGCAACGCGGTGGTGAAGTCGTTCGGCGCGGAGACGCGCGAGGACGGGCGGCTCGCCGGCGTCATCAGCCGCTGGGGCCGGCGGGTGCGGCGGACCTGGTTCCGCTACAACTACACCGCGGCCGCGCAGCTGACGGTGCTGCTGTGCTTCCGCGCCACCGTGATCGGCGGCGCGATCCTGCTGTGGGCGGCTGGCCGCGCCACGCCGGGCGATGTGACCTATGTGCTGACCAGCTACTACATCATCCACGCCTATCTGCGCGATGTCGGGATGCACATCAACAACCTGCAGCGCTCGGTGAACGACATGGAGGAACTGGTGGCGATCCATGCCGAGCCGCTCGGCATCGCCGATGCCGTCGATGCGAAGCCGATCGACATCGAGGGCGGCCGGATCGTGTTCGACGACGTCACGTTCCATTACGGCGGCCATCGCCGGCCGCTCTATGACGGCCTGTCGATCGACATCCGCGCCGGCGAGCGCGTCGGCCTGGTCGGGCGTTCCGGCTCCGGCAAGACGACCTTCGTCAAGTTGGTGCAGCGACTCTACGACGTCACCGCCGGCACCATCCTGATCGATGGTCAGGACATCGCGCAGGCGACGCAGCAATCGCTGCGCAGCCAGATCGCGATCGTGCAGCAGGAGCCGATCCTGTTCCACCGCTCGCTGGCCGAGAACATCGCCTATGGCCGGCCGGGCGCGAGCGTGGCCGCGATCGAGCAGGCGGCGCGGCTTGCCAATGCGCATGACTTCATCCTGCGGCTGCCGAAGGGCTACGGCACGCTGGTGGGTGAGCGCGGCGTCAAGCTGTCGGGCGGCGAGCGGCAGCGCGTGGCGCTGGCGCGCGCCTTCCTCGCCGACGCGCCGGTGCTGATCCTGGACGAGGCGACCTCGAGCCTCGATTCGGAATCGGAGGCGCTGATCCAGCAGGCGATGGAGCGGCTGATGAAGGGCCGCACCTCGATCGTGATCGCGCATCGGCTGTCGACGGTGCGCAGCATGGACCGCATCCTGGTGTTCGATCGCGGCGAGATCGTCGAGCAGGGCACGCATGAGGTGCTCGCCGCGCGGCCGGGCGGCATCTACCGCTCGCTGTTCGAACGGCAGGCGACCGAGTTCGGCCAGATCGCGGCGGCGGAATGACATGTGTCGCGCGGCTGCGGGGATATCTCTCAGCCGTGCGCAGATGATGGAATAGAGAGATGAAAGACCTGACACGCGGCTCCATCGTGAGCCACATCCTGACCATGGCGCCGCCGATCGTGCTCGGCATGATCACGATCATGATCTGCCAGCTGGTCGACCTGTATTTCGCCGCCGGCCTCGGCGATGCCGCGGTCGCGGGTGTCGCGGCCGCCGGCAATGCCGGCTTCCTCGTCAACGCGCTGATGCAGGTGCTCGGCGTCGGTTCGGTCGCGCTGATCTCGCATGCGGTTGGACGCAAGGATCGTGACGACGCCAATCTGGTGTTCAACCAGGCGGTCGTGCTGGCGGTGCTGTGCGGGCTGTTGACGCTGGTCGCCGGCGCCCTGCTGTCGCGCCCCTATATGTGCGCGGTGGCGGCCGACGCTGAGACCATCGAGGCCGGCAGCATTTATCTCTTGTGGTTCATGCCGGCGCTGGCGCTGCAATTCATCACGCTGGTGATGGCGTCGGCGCTGCGCGCCACCGGCATCGTGCGACCGAGCATGCTGGTGCAGGCGACAGCCGTGCTCATCAACATCGCACTGGCGCCGGTCCTGATCGCGGGCTGGGGCACCGGTCATCCGCTCGGTGTCGCCGGCGCCGGTCTTGCTAGCTCGATTGCGGTCGTGATCGGCGTCGTGATGCTATCAGTGTATTTCCACAAGCTCGAACGCTATGTCGGCTTCGATCCGGCGCAGTGGCGGCCGCGGCTCGGGCAGTGGAAGCGCATCCTCAATGTCGGCCTGCCGGCCGGCGGCGAGTTCGCGATCATCTTCGCCTGGATGGGCGTGATCTACTACGTGCTGCGCGATTTCGGCCCGGCGGCCCAGGCCGGCTTCGGCATCGGCACGCGCGTGCTCGGCCTGATCCAGATGCCGGCGCTGGCGGTGGCGCTCGCCGCGGGCCCGATCGCTGGCCAGAACTTTGGCGCCGGCGATGGCGCACGCGTGCGCGAGACTTTCACCAGGGCGGTGCTGATCGGCACGCTGGTGATGATCGCCTTCACCATCCTGGCGCAATGGAAGCCGGGCCTGCTGCTCGACGGCTTCTCGAACGACAGGGACACGATGGCGGTCGCGGGCCAATTCCTGCACTTCGTCTCGTTCAATCTGGTGGCGCAGGGACTGGTCTTCACCTGCAACAGCATGTTCCAGGGTCTCGGCAATACACGCCCGGTGCTGCTGAGCTCGGCGGTGCGTCTCGTCACCTATGCGGTGCCTGCGGTCTGGCTGTCGACACTGCCCGGCTTTGCCATCCAGCACGTCTGGCATTTGTCGATCGCGACGACGACGATGCAGGCAAGCTTGAGCCTGTGGCTGCTGCGGCGCGAGTTCAGCAAGCGCCTCGCGCCGCCAGTGCGCGATCTCACTCCGGAACCAGCTGCGCCGAAGGTGGCGCCTTCTGCTGGCGCGTCCGTGTAGAGATCGCCACCGTCGCCACGACGGCGGCAGCGAACAGCACGATCTGCCAGGTGACGGTTTCGCCGTTGAACTGGGCGGCAAGCGCGAAGGTGACGAAGGGCTGCAGCAATTGCACCTGCGACACCCGCGCGATGCCGCCCATCGCCATGCCGGCGTTCCAGGCGAAGAACCCGATCCATTGCGAGAACAGCGCGACATAGAGCAGGCCGAGCAGCGGCTTGAGCGGGATATCAAGGAGATCGGCCGGCATCGTTAGCCAGGCCGCGGGCAGCGAGAGCGGCAGCGCAATCACCAGCACCCAGCTGATGACCTCCCAGCCCGGCATGCTGGCCGTCAGCTTGCCGGAGAAGGCATAGCCGATCGCCGCCACCGCGACCGCCGCGAACAGATAGAGATCGCCGGTCGACAATATGCCGCCGCCTTGCCGCAGCGCAAAGGCAATCACCAGTGCCGCGCCCGCGAGCGAGGCGATCCAGAACAACGGCCGCGGCCGCTCATGCGTCACGGCGACCGCGACCAGCGCCGTTCCGATCGGCATGACCCCGAACACCACGCCGGCATGCGAGGCATCGACGCTCTGCGTGCCCTTCGCCATCAGCAGCGGAAACAGCACGACGACGCAGAGCACCGTCAGGATCAGTTGCGGCCACAGCGCGAGCGGCGGCAGCGGGCGCCGCAGGGCAATCAGCACGGCGGCCGAACAGAGGCCCGCGATCGCGGCCCGCAGAGCGGTCAGTGCAATCGGATCAATTGCCGCCACAGCAAGACGCGTCCCCGGCAGCGTGCCGCCGAAGATCGCCATGCCGACGAAGCCGAGCAGGAGGCCGAGACGTTCGTGCGAAGAGGAGGTCATGATGCATCTGCTTAGCGGCTGGGCGGCACCGCCGACAAGCCGCCGCACTCGGTGCACATGGCGGCTATGCGCGCGCTATCTCGGAGCAATTCCGCTCCAGACGAGGCCAACGCCGGACAGGAACAGCAGGGCCAGCACGATGTCGGAGAAATTGCGGTCGTTCAGCGCGTGATAGACGCGTGAGCCGAGCCAGGCGCCGAGCAGCGTGCCGGGAAAGGCTGAGATCACCAGCCAGACGATCGCGGGCTTCACCAGCCCGCTGCCGATCTGGACGCAGAGCGCGGTGAAAAGGATCGTGAAGTTGAAGGTCTGGAACACGCCGCGGCGCTGCTCCTTGCCCCAGCCGCGCACGCTCGCCCACAGGATCGGGAGTGGGCCGGACAGCCCGGCGAGGCCGCCGAGGATGCCGCCGGCAAATCCGATCGCCGTGTCGGCCCATTTGCCGCCGAAGGCGATCGACATCGGCTTCTTCTGCAGGAATAGCAGGACCGGAAACACCAGCAGGAAGACGCCGATCGTCAGCTTGAAGGTGGCGGGGTTGGCCTGCGCGATCAGGTGGATGCCGATCGGCACGCCGGCGAGGCCGCCGATGATGAAGGGCCAGATCAGGCGGAAATCGATCGTCTTCCAGATCGACGGCAAGGTCGAGACCTGGGCGATGACCGAGCAGACCAGCACCAGTGGCACCGCGAGCGTCGGCGGCAGCACATAGAGCCAGATCCCGAGCGCCATCAGCGCGGTGCCGAAGCCGGCGAGCCCGGAGACGAAGCCGCCGGCGAGCGCGCCGGCGAACAGGATCGCGTAGGTGGTCGGATTCAATCCGCTTCTCTCCGTTGTCATTCCGGGGCGCGAAGCGAACCCGGAATCTCGAGATTCCGGGTTCGCATCTTCGATGCGCCCTGGAATGATGCCCGTGTGTTTGCGCGACGTTTACACGACGCAGGCCGCAGGTACACTTCGAAATCGCAGCTCTTCAACGACAATCGAAATGGAAACGCCGCCATGACTGCAAGCTCGTCTGCAAGCTCGTCCAAAACCTTCCTGGTCTGTCACGGCGCCTGGTCGGCGGGATGGGCGTGGAAGAAGATGCATCCCTTGATGCAGGCCAGAGGCCATCGGCTGATCACCCCGAGCTATACCGGGCTCGGCGAGCGGGCGCATCTCGCCAATCCGGCGATCGACCTCGAAGCCCACATCAAGGACGTGCTCAGCGTGATCCACTATGAGGATCTGCGCGACATCGTGCTGCTCGGCCATTCCTATGGCGGCATGGTCGCGACCGGCGTCGCCGACCGCGCGCGCGACCGCGTTTCGCAACTGATCTATCTCGACGCCTTCGTGCCGCGCGACGGCCAATCGCTGTTCGACCTCAACGAGGTCGCGATCGAAAAGATGCGCGAGGCCGCGCATGACGGCGACGGCTGGCGCATCCCGCCGATGCCGACGCCGCCCGACACGCTGCCCGCCGACGTCGAATGGCTGACCGCGCGCCGCGTCGACATGCCGATCAAATGCTTCGAGCAGAAGCTGAAGCTGCAACACGGCGAGCCGACCCTGCCGCGCAGCTACATCTACGCCACCCGGATCACGCCGGCCGACACGTTCGGTCAGTTCGCCAAGCGTACCAAGAACGAAGCCGGCTGGCGCAGTTTCGAGATCGATGCCAGCCATTCGCCCAACGTCACCGCGCCGGAGGCGCTGATGGCGCTGCTGCAAACGATCGTCGCCTGATCGGCCGCGATCATCTGAAGCGCGATGGATCATGGAGCGCCGCTCACCGCGCGACCAAGACCGTCAAACAGAAGCGCGCGCTGCTCTCATCGCGGAACAATGCCCCGCGCTTGAGCCATGGTTCTCCAGAACGAACGTCATGGCGCACGACCAGTTCGCTGGCCTCCGCCGCTGCCAGTCGCCGTTCCACGCGCGTCATTGCCGGCCCTGCGCCACGACGGCATCCCACCAGGGGCAGACGCCTTTGACGCGTGCGTAATTGCCGTCGATCACCTGAACCGGCGCTCGCCTCTGGCCGTTCTGTGCGTCGTGCCGCACCTCGATAGGCGGATCCTCGCCGCCGACGGCGCGGAACAGTCCGTCGTGGCCCCAGAAACTCGCCAGCGTGTCCACCTCGTGCGGCTGCCACGTCGTATCGTCGACGTCGCGGCCACCCCAGCCATATTCGACGAAAAACTCCGAGGGCGTGCGCATGTAGAAGGACGTCATGAAATCGTTGCTGTGACGGCCAAGCGTGGCGACGATCTTCTCACGATCCATCACCGCGAGGTCATAACCCTGGCCGACGTCGTCGAGAGAATAGAGTTCGACCATCAGGTGATTGAGCATATTCACCGGCGCCTCGACGAGGGCGATGCTGTGGTGCCGCGGATTGACGTGCAGGAAATAGGCCGCGATCGGCGCGAGGGAATAATCGCTGATGCGAAAGCCGAGCAGGTCGCGGTAGAACGCCAGCCCGGCCTTGATGTCCTGCACCGTGACCAGAACATGTCCCATCCCGAGCGGACCGGCGCGAAATCCCGAAATCAGACGACTCGGGCGAAACGGCGTATCGGCAACCGCGGCGCCATGGAACGCTTCCAGACGATTGCCGGCCGGATCGCGAAACGAGATCAGGCCGGACACGAAGCGCTGGTCCGCAAGCGCAGCCGGCTCGCGTCGCACGGCAACGTCCGCCCGCTCCAGCCTTGCAGCGAGAGACTCCAGCGCTGCGGCGTCCGCGACCTCCCAGCCGAAATAGTTCGTGCCGCCTGGCATGGCGCCGTCGAGCACGAGGCGCTGCTTTCGGTCATCCATACGGAAGGCGCGCACGTTGCCGCCGCGGTCGACGGCTTCCATGCCGAGGCCCTTGGTCGCCAAATTCGTCCAGTCGTCCAGTTTCGCGGTGCCGACGCCGAGATAGCCGAATGCCTGGATTTCCATGACGATCCTCCCGATCGTTTCGAGACCGATTCAGCGTGACTTCATCGCGTCCTACGCCGCCATCGCCGTCCGTCGGCAGAAGCAGGACGCCTTGATCGGAACCTCCGCCCGCGCTTGCGCGAGATCGAGCCGCTGCCTGATCAGCACGCTTTCGGCCGTCTCGCCGCGACGAAGCAGGCATTCGTGCAGGCCGTGCAGCGACCACAGATTGTCGGGGTGCTGGCAGGCCCGGCTCAGCCTGCCGTCGAGACCGAGATCGGAGCGGTAGACCGCCTCGGCTTCCTCGATGCGCCCCTGCTCGAGCAGCAGCGCGCCGAGCGCATGGCGCGGCGGCTGCATCCATCCCCAAGGCTCGTCATAGGGCAGCGCGTCGGACAGTTCGACCGATTTGCGCAAGTGCGCGAACGCGGCGTCGTAATTGCCCTTGCGGTAGTCGAGCTCGCCGTCGAGCATCGCTTCCGCAACGTTGAGCAGGTTCGCGACCTTGTTATTGTGCACCAGCCGGCTCTCCGGCACGCGGGCCTTCGCTACCGTGAACAAGGCCTTCTCGGCCTCGGCCTCCGCGACATGGCCGAGCGCCGAATGTGCCACCGCCTTGGCGTAGTGGATCATTGCCGTCACCGAGCAGTAGAGGTCGCGATCCTCGGGCAGCTTCTGTGCGATGATCTCGCGCCATTTGCCGAAGCGCACCAGGACGTGCTGCTTCATGGTCAGATAGCCCTCGAGGAAATCTGCCATCGGCGGCGATGTGATGCGCAGCACCGGCTCCGGGACGGTCGCGATCAGCTCCTCGGCCGCCGCGATCGCCGGCGTGTACTGGCCGAGGAACATCGCGCCGTAGATCGCGAAGTGGAAGTTGTGGATGACGTAGATGAGGTAGACGCCCGGATCGTCGGAATAGGCGAGGAAGCTGCGGTCGGTCTTCAGCGCCTTCTGATTATAGAGCTGCACGTCATTGTACTGTCCGCACAGCACGTCGAGATGCGTCGGCATATGGATCAGGTGACCGCTGTCGGGAACGATCGCGCGCAGCCGGTCGCCGGCACGCAGCGCGGCTTGCGGGAATGGCGACATCTCCATCAGGTGGACATAGAGATGCAAGAGGCCCGGATGATCCCACGCCGCCGGCGCGCGCTCGAACGCCTGTTCGAGGGTCGCCCGGCATTCCTCGGTGCCGGAGCCTTCGGCCGGTCTGCCCGACGGCAGGTCCCACATCTTCCACGGGGTCTCGTTCATGATCGATTCGGCAAACACGCACCGGACTTCGAGATCGTCAGGAAAGGCCAGGAAGATCTTGCGCATCTCCCTGGTGTAGGCCTTGTCCCACGGCGCCATGTCCTCGACCGCCTCGCGCTGCGGATAGCGCGCCGGCAGGGCCTCGATCATCGCCCGCTCGACATCACTCGCCTTTCCGGCATGCGCGAGCGCGTCCTGCATGGCATCGTAGGAGGCCGTCAGCGCCATCTGCCGCCCCTGCGGGTCATAGCGCACCCAGGGCAGATTGTAGTTGGGTCCCGAAGCGTAGCTGATGCCCCAATGCGCCATCGCGCATTCGGCATCATGCGTCAGTGCCTTGCGGAAGCACTTGATCGCCTCGGCATGGTTGAAGCCGAACAGCCAGTTGAGCCCGCGGTCGAACCAGAGCTGGGCGTCGGGCGATGATGTGGTGATTTTGCGGCTGTACGGCCCGAGATCAAAATAGGTCATGCCTTTTGTCCTCATTGAGCAGTGCCGGTTCGGCATCCTACCAAACAGACCCGCGGCATGACAGCGCGCGCGAAGGTGGTACCGCAAAATGGCGAGGGGCCCGGCGCATGACGCCGAGCCCCTCATTGGTAGAGCATCAGCCGGCCTGTAAGCCGGGTTCTGTAGGGCACCATTCTTGCGAATGATACGTGACGGCCATTCCTCTGGGACAAGGTTTGCACCTTGCCTCGAGCAACCTACCCGGACAGCGGGCCTGACATCGCCCTGCGGTGTTATCGCGCGAGCGCGAACTAACCGCGTTGCCGTCCCTATTCGGTTTTGCTCCCGGTGTGGTTTGCCATGCCGTTTCCGTTGCCGGAAACGCGGTGCGCTCTTACCGCACCTTTTCACCCTTGCTTCCTCCGGGGAGGGAGCGGTTCGTTCTCTGTGGCACTTTCCCTGGGGTCGCCCCCGCCGGATGTTATCCGGCACCGCATGTCGATGGAGCCCGGACTTTCCTCCCCCGCGGCCTTTCGACGCTTGCGGGAGCGGCCGTCCGGCCGACTGACGGCGTAGGCATGCGGGCTTTGCTCCGCCGCGTCAAGCGGTTGCGATGGTTAATCTGGTCCCCCGCTTGTCAAACCGAGCCCGCGGGTCCAGATCGGGCCGGGGGAAAGGTGCGGAGACGGTGATGGATTTGCACGCCAGCCTTGGTGAGGCGCTGCTCGGCAGCGCGTCCGATGCGATTGTCGCGACCGATCGGGACGGCCGCATCACGTTCTGGAATCCCGGCGCGGAGCGGGTATTCGGTTTTGCGGCGAAGGAGGCCGTGGGCCGGTCGCTCGACCTGATCATCCCGGAAAACCTGCGCGCGCGGCACTGGGCCGGCTTTGGCGAGGTGATGGAGACCGGCGTCAGCCGCTACGGGCACGGCGATCTGTTGTCGGTGCCCGGCCTGACCCGGGATGGCCACCGGATCTCGGTTGAGTTTACCATCGTGATGCTGCGGGACGCCGACCAGCACGTGGTCGGCACCGTGGCCGTGATGCGCGACGTCAGCCGACGGTTCGAGGAGATCAGGGCGCTGAAGCGGCAGCTGGCGCAGGTGGGCCAGGCCGGTTCCGGATCATGAGACGCCGATAAAAAATAAATTTCGACGATGTCGTCCGATACGTCGCCCGTTCGACTGTGTGTCGGCGATCCAGCCGATGACAAGGAGATGAGACATGCATTACCTGCTGTTGATCTATCGGAACGAAGCGGAATTGGGCCACATGACCGCCGATGACCGCAAGAAGGTGACCGGAGAGTACGGCGCCTACACCCAGTCCATCATCCAGAGCGGCCACTTCAAGGCGGGTGACGGGCTGCAGCCGACGTCGACCGCGACCACGGTGCGGGTCCGCGACGGCAAGATCATGACGACCGACGGCCCGTTCGCGGAGACCCGCGAGCAACTCGCCGGCTACTATCTGGTCGATGCCAAGGATCTCGACACCGCACTCGGCCTCGCCGCGCGGATTCCCGGCGCCAAGAACGGCTCGGTCGAGGTCAGGCCGGTGATGGTGTACGACAACTAGTCGTCGTCATTCCGGAGCGTCCAAAGGACGAATCCGGAATCTCGAGGTTCCGGGTTCGCCCGTGCAAGGGCACGTGCGCCCCGGAATGACGATGTGGAAGCCATGACCCCGAGCCAGATCGAGAAAATCTTCCGCGACGAGGCGGGGCGGGCGCTGGCCACGCTGATCCGCCTCGTCGGCGATTTCGATCTCGCCGAGGATTCGCTGCAGGATGCCTTTGCGGTGGCGCTGGAGCGCTGGCCGATCGGCGAACTGCCATCCAATCCGCGCGCCTGGCTGGTCAATGTCGGCCGCAACAAGGCGATCGACCGGGTCAGGCGCGCCGTCAGCTTTCGCGGCAAGCAGCAGGCGCTGACACATCAATTGCTGCTCGATGCGGCGCCCTCGGTCGAGCCGGCCGATGCGACGCTCGACGACGACATGCTCCGCCTGATCTTCACCTGCTGCCATCCGTCCTTCGCCGAAGAGGTCCAGGTCGCGCTGACCTTGCGCACGGTGTGCGGCCTCACCACGGCGCAGGTCGCGCGCGCCTTCCTGGTCGGCGAAGACGCGATGGCGCAGCGGCTGTTGCGCGCCAAGCAGAAGATCAGGCTCGCCGGCATCCCCTATGAGGTGCCGGAGCGCGACGCGCTGGAGCCGCGGCTCCATGGCGTGCTCGCGGTGATCTATCTCGTCTTCACGGAAGGCTATGCCGCGACCTCGGGTGAGGACCTGATGCGCCCGGATCTCGCGCGCGAGGCGATCCGGCTGGCGCGGCTGATCGATCGGCTGATGCCGGCGCGCGGCGAGATCAAGGGCCTGCTGGCGCTGATGCTGCTGCATGATTCGCGCCGCACCGGCCGGCAGACCCCGGCCGGCGACATCGTGCTGCTCGAGGAGCAGGACCGCGCGCTGTGGGATTCTCAGCAGATCGCCGAAGGCTTGCGGCTGGTCGAGGAGGCGCTGCGGATGCCGGGCCGGCCGCAATCCTACGCAGTGCAGGCCGCGATCGCCGCGCTGCATGCGCGGGCGCCGAGTTACAAAGACACCGACTGGCCGCAGATCGCCGGCCTCTACGAGGTGCTGCTGCGCATCAGCCCGTCGCCGGTGATCGAACTCAACCACGCCGCCGCGGTGTCGATGGTCGACGGCCCGGCGCGCGCGCTCGACCTGATCGACGCGCTGGAGGCGCGCGGCGGGCTGAAGGGATACGACCAGCTCCCCGCCGTGCGCGCCGACCTGTTGCGCCGGCTCGGCCGCAAGGACGAGGCGCGGCAGGCCTATCTCGCTGCAACCGCGGCCACACAGCTCGAGCCGCAACGCCGGCTCTACGCGCGGCGCATCGCGGAAATGGGGTGATCTCACCTCACGTCCATGTGCGGCTCGCAGCGGCATAAACCCTATGCCGCCGCGACATCGGATGCGCTCAGTTGTTCTTCTTGGTCGCTGTACCGGTGGTCGACTTTTCAGTCGCCGTTCCACCGCCAGTCATCTTGTCGGTCTTCGTTCCACTCGACATGCCGGTCGTGGTGCCGGGGGCCATCTTCTTCTGCATACCATGATGCATCTTGTGCGTCTTGTGCAGGGTCGTCATGGCGCCTGCGGCTGTTGGAGCAACGGCGAGGCCGATGGCGACGGCGCCCGCAATGAGTGCCTTGAACATGGATTTGTCTCCACGCAAACCGCCCCAACGAGCAAGCAGCACGTGGACGAAAGGTTCCTGTATCAATTGGTCGGATCACTTGGTCGGATCATTTGGCCGGGCGATAGAGATCGCGCGGTCGGAACAGCGGTTACTTCGTCTCGACCTCGGCTTGCGCCAGCGCGCCTTCCGGCAGGCTGTCGAGCAGCGCGTAGAGCGTCGCCATGGTCGACTGGTCGGCGATCCCGTCGATCCGTTCGGGGCGGAAGTGGCGCTGGAAGGCGGTGACCACTTCCATCGTCGGGCCGTCGAACTTGCCGTGGGTCGGCATGTTATAGCCGTAGTGCCGGAACGCGGTCTGCATCTTGGCGACGTTGTCGCTGATCGCCCCTAACTTCAGCGCCTCGCTGCGCACGATCGGCGCCGGCTGCACCCAGTGGCCGACGCCGGAATTGGCCAGCGAATGCCACGGGAACTTCTCGCCGGGATCCTTCTTGCGTGCGGGGGCGACGTCGGAATGGCCGAGCACGCGATGCGAAGGCACCTTGCGGCGGAGCATGATGCCGCGGCACAGCGCGATAACGGCCGCGATCTGGCGCAGCGGGAAGTCGGGATAGCCCCAGTCGTGGCCGCGGTTGATGATCTCAACGCCGATCGAGCAGGAATTGATGTCCTCCTCGCCGGCCCAGCAGGAGACGCCGGCGTGCCAGGCCCGCTTGCTCTCCGGCACGCACTGGATGATGCGGCCGTCCTCGAGCACGATGTAATGCGCCGAGACTTCGGTGCCGGGCGTGCAGAGCTGCGCGATCGCGCCCTCGACGTCGGGCATGCCGGTATAGTGCAGCACGATCATGTCGGGCTGCTTTCCGTCGGCGCGCTCTCCGTAATTCGCCGACGCGATCACGTCGGAGGCGATCGAGGAATCGGGCGTGAACGTCTTCAAGTCGGCCGCTCCCTTGGGAACCGGGAGGGTGCGCTGGCGCTTCGAATCGGAGTTGGAAGACGAGGACGAACCAGAAGCCATCAGATCACTCAAGTCAGGAAGAACAGCACGTGACATATGGATAAAAGAATAGCGTTTACTATTCCTTTACCCTGCGGCCCGCGCAATCACCTGTGGGTTCCCTGAAGGCGCATTTCGGGCCGGGTGTGTGCCAGGGGCATCATCGGGCCATCAGCCAAAATGCTGATCAAAAGCAATGGATTCCGCTAACGGATCGGCAACGCTTTCTTAACGCTAAGTGCCGTTACTGAGAGGTGAAGAGCCGAACCGGTTGGGGGGCGGCCGAGGTCCGCTTTTGCGCGAAATCCCATGGAAGCCCAGCAAATTCCGGTCGGATATCAGGATTTGCCGCCGAACAGGGGAACCAGCGCAGGCCACACGCGGCAACTTTTTGACCGGAACGGCCTGACAAGGCGCAGGAATTTTGGGCGCAATGAGCCGGCGCATGTCCATTTTCGATTTGAGCAGCGCGGCTCCGTCCGGGGGCCGCGGATGAGCGCGCGTGACCACCGTCACATTTCCGTGCTGGGTCGCGAGGCCGTGGCGTTTCTCGCGCCGCGCGCCGGCGGTATCTATGTCGATGCCACCTTCGGCGCCGGCGGCTACAGCCGGTCGATCCTCGAGGTCGAAGGGACTAGCGTCATCGGCATCGACCGCGATCGCACCGCGATAACAGGCGGCTTCGATCTGGTTGACGGTTCCGCCGGCCGGCTGACGCTGGTCGAGGACCGCTTCTCCAACCTCGCCGAGGTCTGCGCCGCGCAGGGCACCGACGCGATCGACGGCGTCGTGATGGATGTCGGCGTCTCCTCGATGCAGCTCGATCAGGCCGAGCGCGGCTTCTCGTTCCGGCTCGGTGGTCCGCTCGACATGCGGATGGGGCAGAGCGGCCCGAGCGCGGCGGACGTGGTCGCGAAGGCCTCCGAGAGTGAGCTCGCCAGCATCATCTACATCTTCGGTGAGGAACGCCATTCGCGCGGCGTCGCGCGTGCCATCGTCGCGGCGCGCAAGGAAGCGGCGATCACGACGACGCAGGGCCTCGCCGACATCGTCGCCAGGGTGGTGCGCGCCAAGCCGAACGAGATCCATCCTGCGACGCGGACCTTCCAGGCGCTGCGCATCTTCGTCAACGAGGAGCTCGACGAGCTGCATCAGGCGCTTGCGGCGTCCGAGCGCATGCTGAAGCCCGGCGGGCGGCTGGTCGTGGTGTCCTTCCACTCGCTGGAAGACCGCATCGTCAAGAACTTCCTCACCGAGCGCGGCAAGGTCGCGGCCGGATCGCGGCATCTGCCCGAAGTCGCGCAGGCGGCGCCGAGCTTTGCGATCCTGACCAAGCGGCCGGTGACGCCGGATGACGCCGAAGTGGCGGCCAATCCGCGCGCGCGCTCGGCCAAGCTGCGCGCCGCCGAGCGGACCGCGGCCCCGGTGCACAAGGTCGATGCCCTGCCGTCATGGCCGCGTCTCGCAGACGTGATGCGGGGAGGCTGACAATGCGCATCCTCCATCTCCTCGTCATCGGCATGCTGATCTTCGCAGCGTCCTACGTCTATCGCATCAAGATGGAATCGACCGCGCGCGTCGAGCGCGTGCTGCAATTGAATGCAGAGATCCGAGCGCAGCGCGACGCGATCGCCTCGCTGCGTTCGCAATGGGCCAAGCTCGACGCGCCGCTCCGGCTGCAGGGGCTGGTCGAGCGGCATCTGCCGCTCAAGCCGATCAACGCCAACCAGTACGATTCCCTGAAGAACCTGCCCGAGCGGCCGCCGAATTTCACCCGGCCTGGTGCGAAGGACCCGATCGGCTCGATGATCGACACCATCGAGGCGGCGGCTGCGCCCGACGGCACCACCGGCTCGATTCCTGCGACCGCATCTGACAAGCCGGCTTCCGAGCAGCCTGCTTCCGACCAGTCGGCGCCTGCGGCAGATCCAGACCAAGCGCAGGAAGATCAGCAATGACCGATCCGGCGCAAGCCAGCACGCCCGTCGCGAAGCCCGAGAAGCCAACCGAACCCTGGCGCCAGCGGCTGATCCGCACCCTGCTGTACGGGCGCAATGTCGACCGCGCCGCGAAGGCGCGCGCCCGGGTCGGCCTCGCGATCCTCGCCTTTGCCGCGGTCTATGCCGTGCTCGCCGGACGCCTGGTGTTGTTTGCGGTCGGCGCCGACAGCCATGGTGCGCGCCACACCGCCTCGCAGGACGCGATCGCGACCGCGCGGCCCGACATCATCGACCGCAACGGCGAAATCCTCGCCACCGACGTCAAGGCGCCGAGCCTGTTCGCCGAACCGCGCCGCATCATCGACAAGGACGAGGCGATCGAGCTTCTGACTGGGACCTTGCCCGATCTCGACACCGGCGAGGTGCGCGACCGCATCGCCTCGCGCAAGGGCTTCGTCTGGCTGAAGCGCGAGATCACGCCGAAGCAGCAGCTCGATATCCACAAACTTGGCCTTCCCGGCATCGGCTTCCTGCGCGAGAACAAGCGCGTCTATCCGACCGGCAACGAGGTTGCGCATCTGATCGGCCTGGTCAACATCGACAACCAGGGCATCGCCGGCATGGAGAAGTGGCTGGACAACCAGGGTCTGGCCGATCTGCATCGCGCGGGCTTCGCCACCGATCGGCTGCAGAAGCCGGTCGAGCTGTCGGTCGACCTGCGCGTCGAGCACGCGCTGCGCGACGAGCTGCTCAAGGCCAAGGAGAAATTCCACGCCAAGGCGGCCTCGGGCCTCGTCTCCAACGTGCGCACCGGCGAGATCGTGGCGATGGTGTCGCTGCCCGACTTCGACCCCAACAATCCGAAGGAGGCGCACGATCCGGATCGCATCAACCGCCTGACCACCGGCGTCTACGAGATGGGCTCGACCTTCAAGGCCTTCACGCTGGCGATGGCGCTGGATTCCGGCAAGTACGATCTCAACTCGATGTGGGACGCGCGCGGCCCGCTGCACTACGGCAAGTTCGCGATCCATGACGACGAGCCGAAGGGCCGTTTCCTCAGCATGAAGGAGGTCTTCACCTTCTCCTCCAACGTCGGCGCGGCGCGCATCGCGCTGGCGCAAGGCGTCGAGGCGCACAAGGCATTCCTGCGCAAAATGGGCCAGCTCGACCGCCTGCGCACCGAATTGCCGGAGAGCGCGTCGCCGATCGTGCCGAAGCATTGGGGCGATTTGAATACCATCACTATCTCGTTCGGTCACGGCATCGCGGTGGCGCCGCTGCAAGCGGTGATGGGGATCGACGCGCTGGCCAATGGTGGCTATCTGATCCCGCCGACCTTCCTGAAGCGCACCGAGCAGGAAGCGATGGCGATCGCCAAGCGGGTCATCAAGCCCGAGACCAGCGAGAAGATGCGCTTCCTGATGCGGCTGAACGCCGAGATCGGCACCGCGAAGAAGGCCGACGAGAAGGCGAAGGGCTACTATATCGGCGGCAAGACCGGCACGGCGGAGAAGGTCGTCAACGGCCGCTATGCGAAGAAAAAGGTTCTAACCGCCTTCACCGCGATCCTGCCGGCCGACAATCCGAAATACCAGCTTCTGGTCATGCTCGACGAACCGCAGGCGCTGAAGGAGACCTACGGCTTCATCACCTCGGGCTGGAATGCGGTGCCGACCGGTGGCGCCGTCATCGCCCGAATTGCGCCGCTTTTGGGCATCGAACCGCGGTTCGACCTGCCGCCGTCCGACCGCCTTATTCTTGCGGCATCCAGAACAACCCAGTAAGGCGTACATTCACGCGGCGCCATGGCAGCGCCAGCCAACTGGAAGATCATGAGACTTCGCGACCTCTTCAGCGATGACACCACGATCGATCCGAGCGCCGAAACCCTGGTGGTTGACGGCCTGGCGGTCGACAGCCGCGCGGTGAAGCCGGGCGACCTGTTCTTTGCACTTGCGGGCAGCAAGACCGACGGTGCGCGCTTCATCGATGCGGCGATCGCGGCCGGCGCGGCGGCCGTCGCTGGCGATCATCCGCAGCACGGCGCGTTGCGCGTGCCTTTCATCGCGACAGCAAATCCGCGCCGCGCGCTGGCGCTCGCCGCGGCAAAATTCTATCCGCGGCAACCTCACGTGATCGCGGCGGTGACCGGCACCAGCGGCAAGACCTCGGTCGCGGCCTTCACCCGCCAGATCTGGCAGCGGCTCGGCCATTCCTCGGCCAGCATCGGCACCATCGGCCTGGTGTCGGACAAGCGCACCGTCTACGGCTCGCTGACCACGCCCGATCCGATCGCGCTGCATCGGCAGCTCGACGAGATCACGGCCGATGGCGTCACGCATCTGGCGTTCGAGGCGTCCTCGCATGGCCTCGACCAGTATCGCCTCGACGGCGTCCGCATCGCCGCCGGCGGCTTCACCAATCTGTCGCGCGACCACATGGATTATCATCCCGATGTCGCGCACTACCTCAACGCCAAGCTCCGCCTGTTCCGCGATCTCGTCGCCGACGGCGGCGCCGCCGTCATCTCGGCGGATCATGACTGCTCGGCGGAGGTGATCGCGGCGGCGCGCTCGCGCCAGGTTCGCGTCATCGCGGTCGGACGCAACGCTGATAGCGGCGAGGGCATCCGGCTCATCGACGCCGCGATCGAAGGCTTTGCGCAGAAGCTCGTGATCGAGCATCACGGCCGCAGGCATGCGATCACTTTGCCGCTGGTCGGTGAATTCCAGATCGAGAATGCGCTGGTCGCGGCCGGCCTTGCGATCGGCACAGGCAGCGCCGACGACGCCGTGTTCGGCAGCCTCGCGCAGCTCGAAGGCGCCAAGGGACGGCTGGAATTCGTCGGCGAGCATAACGGCGCGCCGATCTTCGTCGACTACGCGCACAAGCCCGATGCGCTGGCCAAGGCGTTGCAGGCGCTGCGGCCTTATGCGAGGCGCAGGCTGGTCGTGGTCTTCGGCGCCGGCGGCGATCGCGATGCGGGCAAGCGGCCGATCATGGGCGCGATCGCGGCCGAGAATGCCGATCACATTATCGTCACCGACGACAATCCGCGCAGCGAGAAGCCGGAGGCGATCCGCGCCGCAATCCTCGCCACCGCCAGGGACGCGCGCGAGATCGGCGACCGCGCTGCGGCGATCCGTGCGGGGGTTGCTGACCTTCAGCCCGGCGATGCGCTGCTGGTGGCGGGCAAAGGCCATGAAATCGGGCAGATCATCGGCGACAGGACGTTGCCGTTCAGCGATCATGAGGCGGTTGCCAGGGCATTGGCGGCGGAGGGCGCATGAGCACATTGTGGACGTCGGATGCGATGGCGAACGCGATGCGCGCCGCAACGCAAGGCGTGCTGCCCGAGGGCGTCACCGGGCTCTCGATCGACAGCCGCACCATTGCGCGCGGCGAAGCCTATTTCGCGATCAAGGGCGACGTCCATGATGGCCACGCCTTCGTCGAAGCCGCGCTGAAGGCGGGCGCGGGGCTTGCGGTCGTAGCAAGCGCGCAGCGCGACAAGTTTCCGGCCGATGCGCCCTTGCTCGTGGTCGACAACGTGCTCGCGGGTCTGGTCGAGCTCGCGCACGCCTCGCGCGCGCGGCTTGGCGCGCAGATCATCGCGGTGACCGGCTCGGTCGGCAAGACCTCGACCAAGGAGGCGCTGCGGCGCGTGCTGTCGGCGCAGGGCGAGACCCATGCCTCGACCGCGTCGTTCAACAATCACTGGGGCGTGCCGCTGTCGCTGGCGCGTTGCCCGGCGAACGTGCGCTTTGCGGTGTTCGAGATCGGCATGAATCATGCCGGCGAGATCACGCCGCTGGTGAAAATGGTGCGGCCGCATGCCGCAATCATCACCACGGTCGAGCCGGTGCATCTGGAGTTCTTCTCCGGTGTCGAGGCGATCGCCGATGCCAAGGCCGAGATCTTCGCGGGTGTCGAGCCCGGCGGCGCCGTCGTGCTCAACCGCGACAATGCGCAGTTCGCGCGATTGCAGAAGCACGCCAGGAAGGCGGGCATCACCCGCATCGTCTCGTTCGGCAGCAAAAAGCAGTCGGACGCGCGGCTGATCGATCTGTCGCTGCACGCGACCTGCTCGGCGGTGCATGCCGATATCCTCGATCACGACATCACCTACAAGATCGGCATGCCCGGCCGCCACATGGCGATGAACTCGCTCGCGGTGCTGGCCGGCGCCTCGCTCTTGGGCGCGGACATCGCGCGCGCGGCGCTGTCGCTGTCGCAGCTCGAGGCGCCCTCGGGGCGCGGCGTGCGCCGTGCGCTCGATGTCGGTCTCGGCGAGGCCACACTGATCGACGAAAGCTACAATGCCAATCCGGCCTCGATGTCGGCCGCGCTCAACGTGCTGGGCCAGGCCCAGATCGGCCCGCACGGCCGCCGCATCGCCGTGCTCGGCGACATGCTCGAACTCGGGCCGACCGGGCCGGCGCTGCATCGCGGCCTGGCCGAGGCCATCACCAGCAACCGGATCGACCTCGTATATTGTTGTGGTCCGCTGATGCGGAATTTGTGGGATGCCCTTTCCTCCGGCAAGCGGGGAGGCTATGCGGAGAGTTCGGCGGCGCTGGAGGCGCAGGCGGTCGTCGCGATCCGCGCCGGTGACGCGATCATGGTGAAGGGATCACTGGGTTCGAAGATGAAGGTCATTGTCAGCGCGCTGGAAAAACGCTTTCCCGGCAAAGCCGCGCATGAAGAAGCGGTATAGGGCTTTTTGAATGTTCTACTGGTTGATCGAGCTGTCCAATACCGTCCCGGGGTTCGGACCGTTTCGCAGCGGCCTCAACGTGTTCCGCTACATCACGTTCCGCACCGGCGGCGCGATGGTGACCGGGGCGCTGTTCGTGTTCCTGTTCGGCCCCTGGATCATCGACCATTTGCGGCTGCGGCAGGGCAAGGGCCAGCCGATCCGCACCGACGGTCCGCAGTCGCACCTGATCTCCAAGAAGGGCACGCCGACCATGGGCGGCCTGATGATCCTGTCGGGTCTCGTGGTGTCGACGCTGCTCTGGGCCAACCCGCTCAACCCCTATGTCTGGATCGTGCTGGCGGTGACGCTCGGCTTCGGCTTCGTCGGTTTCTACGACGATTATCTGAAGGTCACAAAGCAGTCACACTCCGGCTTTGCCGGCAAGCTGCGCCTCCTGATCGAGGCCGTGATCGCAATGGCGGCCACATACGCGTTGGTCCGGCTCGGGCGCGACGTTTCCTCGACCTCGCTTGCGATTCCGTTCTTCAAGGATGTCGTGATCAATTTCGGCTGGTTCTTCGTGATCTTCGGCGCCTTCGTGATGGTCGGCGCCGGCAACGCGGTGAACCTGACCGACGGCCTCGACGGCCTCGCCATCGTGCCGGTCATGATCGCAGCCGCGAGCTTCGGCATGATCTCCTATCTCACCGGCAACGCGGTGTTCTCCGATTATCTGCAGATCAACTACGTCGCCGGCACCGGTGAACTGGCGGTGCTGTGCGGCGCGGTGCTTGGCGCCGGCCTCGGCTTCCTCTGGTTCAACGCGCCGCCGGCCTCGATCTTCATGGGGGACACCGGCTCGCTCGCGCTCGGCGGCATGCTGGGCGCCACCGCGGTCGCGGTGAAGCACGAGATCGTGCTCGCCGTGATCGGCGGCCTGTTCGTGCTGGAGGCGGTCTCGGTCATCGTGCAGGTCACCTCCTTCAAGCTCACCGGCAAGCGGGTGTTCCGGATGGCGCCGCTGCACCATCATTTCGAGCAGAAGGGCTGGACCGAACCGCAGATCGTGATCCGCTTCTGGATCATCGCCGTGATGCTGGCGCTCGCCGGCCTCTCCACGCTGAAGTTGCGGTGAGTATCCGCCAATGATCCCCGTCACCTCCTTCGCGGGCAAGACGGTCGCGGTGTTCGGCCTTGGCGGATCGGGCCTGGCGAGCTGCCACGCGCTGAAGGCTGGCGGCGCCGAGGTGATCGCGGGTGACGATAGTGCCGACAATGTCGCGAAAGCCGCGCAAGCCGGTTTCGTCACCGCCGATTTGCGGACCGTGTCCTGGGCGAATGCTGCAGCCCTGGTCCTGACCCCCGGCGCGCCGCTCACCCACCCGGCGCCGCACTGGAGCGTGCTGAAGGCGCGCGAGGCCGGCGTCGAGGTGATCGGCGATATCGAGCTGTTCTGCCGCGAGCGGCGGCGCCACGCGCCGAACGCGCCGTTCGTCGCGATCACCGGCACCAACGGCAAGTCGACCACGACGGCGCTGATCGCGCATTTGATGAAGGTTGCCGGCTACGACACCCAGATGGGCGGCAATATCGGCACCGCGATCCTGTCGCTGGAGCCGCCGCGGATGGGCCGCGTCCACGTGATCGAGATGTCGTCCTACCAGATCGATCTCACGCCCTCGCTCGATCCGTCCGTCGGCATCCTGATCAATGTCACCGAAGATCATATCGACCGTCACGGCACGTTGGCGAACTACGCCGCGGTGAAGGAACGGCTGGTCGCCGGCGTGCAGGCGGGCGGCACCGCGATCGTCGGCGTCGACGACGGCTGGTGCCGCGACATCGCCGACCGGCTCGATCGCGCGGGAAAACGCGTGGTGCGCATCTCGGTGAGGAACCCGCTGCCCGACGGGCTCTATGTCGAGCACGAGACCATTTTGCGCGCGTCGGGTGCGGCGCGCAGCGAGGTGGCGCGGTTAGGGGGCATCGGCTCGCTGCGCGGCCTGCACAATGCCCAGAACGCGGCCTGCGCATCGGCCTGCGGTCTCGCGATGGGAATCGCAACCGACGTTTTGCAGAACGGCCTGCGCAGCTTTCCGGGCCTCGCCCATCGCATGGAGCAGGTCGGCCGCCGCGGCCACGTGCTGTTCGTCAACGATTCCAAGGGCACCAATGCGGACGCCGCCGCGCATGCGCTGTCGTCCTTTGCCGATATCTTCTGGATCGCCGGCGGCAAGCCGAAGGCCGGCGGCATCACGGGCCTCACCGGCTACTTCCCGCGTATCCGCAAAGCCTATCTGATCGGCGAGGCGGCGGCCGAATTTTCCGGCACGCTCGGCGACCGCGTGCCGCATGAGATGTCCGGCACGCTCGACGTCGCGGTCGCCAGCGCCGCGCGCGACGCCGAAGCCTCCGGGCTTGGCGAGGCCGTGGTGCTGCTGTCGCCGGCCTGCGCGTCGTTCGACCAGTACCGCAACTTCGAAATCCGCGGTGCGGCGTTCCGCGATCTCGTCACAGCGCTGCCCGGTGTGAAGCCGGTGGTGTGATCGGCGTGTAAGGCACAGGCCGCGCCACAAATTCGGCGTCGTCCCGGCGGAGGCCGGGACCCATTACCCCGAATGGCAATTGTTGGGCGATGCTGGTGCCACAGCCTGCTTCAACAACACGACCCTGTGGTTGTGGGTCCCGGCCTGCGCCGGGACGACGGCGGTGCAAGCGGCCGCCAACCCGCCTCCCTCAAAAGTTACCCATCCCGTTAACGCCTTGGAAACCATCCTCGGCCACCAATGGATGCCACCTCTGCCATCTGGGGACATCCATGCTCGCCCGTGACCAACGCACCCCGTTCTCGGACTGGTGGTGGACCGTCGACAAGCTGCTGCTTGCGGCGATCATTGCGCTGATGCTGGCGGGCGTCATCCTGTCGTTGGCGGCGAGCCCGGCGGTGGCGACCCGGATCGGGCTCGATCCGTTCCATTTCTTCAACCGGCACGTGATGTTCCTGGTGCCGTCGCTGATCGTGCTGATCGCGGTGTCGTTCATGACGCCGCGGCAGATCCGGCGCACGGCACTGGTGGTGTTCGCGGTCAGCATCGTCCTGATCGTGGTGACGCTGCTGGTCGGGCCGGAGGTCAAGGGCTCGCGGCGCTGGATCACGCTGCTCGGCGTCAACATCCAGGCCTCCGAATGCGCCAAGCCCGCCTTCGTGATCGTCGCGGCCTGGCTGTTCGCGGAATCGACCAAGCGGCCGGAGATGCCGGCGACGTCGATGGCGCTGGTGCTCTTGATGATGCTGGTCACGCTGCTGGTGATGGAGCCCGACTTCGGCCAGACCATGCTGATCTCGACGGTGTGGGGCGCGCTGTTCTTCATCGCGGGCATGCGGATGATCTGGGTGTTCGGGCTTGCGGGCGCCGCCAGCGCTGGCCTGTTCGGCGCCTATCTCCTGGTGCCGCACGTTGCCGGCCGCATCAAGCGCTTCATGAATCCGGCCTCCGGCGACACCTTCCAGGTCGACACTGCGATGGACGCGTTCTGGAACGGCGGCTGGTTCGGGCTCGGGCCGGGTGAGGGCATCGCCAAGCGGAGCCTCCCCGACAGTCACACCGACTTCGTGTTCGCGGTCGCCGCGGAAGAATTCGGCATCATCCTCTGCCTGATGCTGGTGGCGCTGTTCGCCTTCGTCGTGATCCGCACGCTGACGCGGGCCTACTCCACCGACGACATGTTCGCGCGCTTCGCGGCCTCCGGTCTCGCCATCCTGTTCGGCGTGCAGGCCGCGATCAACATGGCGGTGAACCTGCAACTGATCCCGGCCAAGGGCATGACGCTGCCGTTCATCTCCTATGGCGGCTCCTCGTTCGTATCGCTCGCCTATGGCGTCGGAATGATGCTGGCGCTGACGCGGCAGCGGCCGCGCACCGAGATCGAATCGATGGAAGGCGCCAGTGGTCAGCGCGCCTACGCGTGATGCATCCGTCGTCATTGCGAGGAGCGCAGCGACGAAGCAATCCATCTGTCCGTTATGCGGCACTATGGATTGCTTCGCTTCGCTCGCAATGACGATATAAATGTCGGCCATGGACAACGCGCCCCTGATTCTGTTGGCGGCCGGCGGCACCGGCGGCCATCTGTTCCCGGCCGAAGCGCTCGCCGTGGAGCTGCTGCGACGCGGGCTGCGGGTGCGGCTGGCCACCGACGGCCGCGCGCTGCGCTACTCCGGCCTGTTCGCGCGGGACACCATCGACCTGGTGCCGAGCGCAACCGTGCGCAGCCGCAATCCGGTCTCGCTGGCTCGAACCGCGCTGATGCTGGGTTATGGCACCCTGGTCGCCGGCAATGTGGTGCGGCGCCTGAAGCCGTCAGCCGTGGTCGGCTTCGGCGGCTATCCGACCTTGCCGCCGCTGATGGCGGCGCGCCTGCTCGGCGTGCCCGGCATCATCCACGACGCCAATGCGGTGCTCGGCCGCGCCAACCGTTTCCTCTCCACGAGGGTCGACGCGATCGCGACCTCGCTGCCCGGGGTGCTCGACCGCGATCCCGCGCTCGCCGGCAAGACGACGACCGTCGGCACGCCGATGCGCCCCGCGATCCTCGCAGCGGCTGCGGTGAATTATGCGCCGCCCGAGGTGAACGGGCCGCTGCGCGTGCTGGTCGTCGGCGGCAGCCAGGGCGCGCGGGTGATGAGCGATATCGTGCCGCCGGCGATCGAGCAGCTCGAGCCCGCGCTATGGAGCCGCCTGATCCTGACCCAGCAGGTGCGCGAAGAGGACATGGCGCGGGTGCGTGCGGTGTACGACCGACTCAAGATCAACGCCGAGCTGGCGCCGTTCTTCCCGGACCTGCCGGCGCGGCTGGCCTCGAGCCAGCTCGTGATCTCGCGCTCGGGCGCCGGGACCGTCGCCGAGCTCGCCGCGATCGGCCGGCCTTCGATCCTGGTGCCGCTGCCCGGCGCGATCGACCAGGACCAGTTCGCCAATGCCGGCGTGTTGTCGCAGGCGGGCGGCGCGACTCGCATCGCGCAGACCGACTTCACGCCCGATCGGCTCGCCGCGGAGATCTCGTCCTTCGCCGCCGAGCCCGCGAAGCTCGCCACGATGGCGACAGCTGCCCGCGGCGCCGGCCGGCTCGATGCCGCCGAGCGGCTTTCCGACCTCGTCATGAAGGTCGCTCGAATCGAGGCCGCGGGCTGAATCCGGAGGAGTCTTGAATATGGCGGACCTGCTGATCCATTCGGTCTCGGAATTCTCCGATCTGATCCTGCAGGCGCTGCATCTCGCAAAGGCGCGCGACGTCGTCGAGATCGGCGCCGAATATGGCGGCATGTCGGCGCTGCTCGCCGAACACTGCCGGATCAGCGGCGGCCAGCTCACCAGCATCGATCCCGCGCCGAAGGGTGAATTTCTCAGCTGGCTCGCGGCCAATCCGCATGTTCGCCATCTCGCGAAAACCAGCCTCGATGCGTTCGGCGAACTGGACGGAGCCGACGCCTGGATCGTCGACGGCGATCACAATTGGTACACCGTCTATCACGAGCTGCGCCAGATCGCGGCGATCAGCCGCCGTGCCGGGAAGCCGGTGCTGGCCTTCCTCCACGACATCGGCTGGCCTTGCGGCCGGCGCGACATGTACTACGCGCCCGACCAGATTCCCGTCGAGTACCGCCAGCCGCATCGCTATGACGCCGGCGCCATCCTGGATCAGCCGAGTCTGATCGCAGGCCGCGGCTTTCGCGGCATGGGCCAATCGGCGTTCGCAACGCTCGCCGGCGGTCCGCGCAACGGCGTGATGACCGCAGTCGATGATTTCCTCGCCGGGGCGTTGCGTGAGGGCACGGAATACGGCTTTGCCGAAATCCCCGCGGTGTTCGGCCTCGGTGTGCTGTTCGACATGAACGCGAGCTGGAGCGAGACGCTTGCCGAGCTGGTGCTGCCGTTTCACCGGAACAAGCTGCTGCAGGCGCTCGAGACCAACCGGCTGCGCAATTATCTCCGCGTCATCGAGATGCAGGACGAAGCGGCGGCGCATGCTGCGCCGTCGTCGGACGGGGTGTGGGTGATCGGAACGGATTTGAAAGGCCCGTAATGGGGGCATTCTGTGTCCCGGAGCATGGAAAAAGCCCTTGTCATGCCCCGCCAAAGCGGGGCATCCAGTGCCGTGCGGGGCTGATTTGGCTTCGCGCTGGAGGAGATCGTTCACCCGCGCAGCAATTGCGCGCGAGATCGCTGATGACGTCAGGAACCGGACCATGAGACTGCCGCGCGAGATCGGACCCATTCATTTCGTCGGGATCGGCGGCATCGGCATGAGCGGCATCGCCGAGGTGCTGCTCAATCTCGGCTACACGGTGCAGGGCTCGGATGCGTCGGACAATTACAACCTCGATCGGCTGCGCAAGAAGGGCGCGACCGTCTCGGTCGGCCACAAGGCCGAGAATGTCGACGGCGCCGACGTCGTCGTGGTGTCGACCGCGATCAAGCGCGACAATCCGGAATTGATGGCGGCACGCGCGCAGCGCATTCCGGTGGTTCGCCGCGCCGAGATGCTGGCGGAACTGATGCGGCTGAAGAGTTGCGTCGCGATCGCCGGCACCCACGGCAAGACCACCACGACCACGATGGTCGCGACATTGCTCGACGCCGGCGGGCTCGATCCGACCGTGATCAATGGCGGCATCATCAACGCCTACGGCTCCAACGCACGGCTCGGGGCCGGCGACTGGATGGTGGTCGAGGCCGACGAAAGCGACGGCACCTTCCTGAAGCTGCCGTCTGATGTCGTGATCGTCACCAACATCGATCCGGAGCATCTCGACCACTTCAAGACCTTCGAGGCGATCCAGGAC
>Ga0153933_1000024_pt1 | contig 97942 bp, 76 predicted proteins | sample TSNJ017MetaG_FD_102275 | JGI IMG/M metagenome (GOLD analysis project Ga0153933, IMG submission 102275) | Attine ant fungus gardens microbial communities from New Jersey, USA - TSNJ017 MetaG | ecosystem: Host-associated > Fungi > Mycelium > Unclassified | place: USA: New Jersey, Wharton State...
AATGTCGCGGGAGGAAGCGTCTCGCTGATGGCGGCCGCCGACCTCGTGGTGGTGGCGGAATCGGCGCGGATCTCGGCGGCATTTTCCAGGATCGGCTTTAGCCCGGACAGCGGCTCGACCACGACGGTCACGCGCCGGATCGGCGTTGCGCGGGCGAGACGCTTCTTCCTGCTTGGCGAGACGCTCGATGCCGGGACGGCGCTGTCGCTCGGACTGGTCGACTTTGTGGTTCCTGATGACGCGGTGCAGGGCGAGGCGAAGCGGATGGCGCGCGAACTCGCCGCGGGGCCGACCGAGGCTTATGGCGCGATCAAGCGCCTGTTTTCCGAAACCCTTGAGCGATCGCTGGAAAGCCAGCTCGAGGAAGAGGCGCGGACGCTGGCCGCAATTTCGCGAACCGAAGACGCGCGCGAGGGCGTCAAGGCTTTCGTCGAAAAGCGAAAGCCCGTCTTTGGCGGGAAGTGACCCGTCCGCCGCGGGGGGGCGGGGCACGACAATCCTGCTCATTTGCAGGATATCGTAATCTGAATTAAGGTATACTAGTGAACTATAATCCGGACGTCGAATCCGGAAAGCACGAAGGCCGTGACAGGAGGGACACATGACCGTAGCCACCGCCAAGCGCGATGCGTCTCACACCGGGTTTCGCCAGGCCGGATACTGGCTGGACAAGACCGTCGATCAGCTCTTGACCGAGGCTGTCGCCAGAACGCCCGACAAAGTCGCGATCGTCGCCGACCGGGCGGATCGCGAGCAGGCCCGTCGACTGAGTTATGCCGAGCTGGAAAGGCTCGCCGATCGTGCCGCCAGTTCCTTGCGCCGGCTCGGGGTCGGGCACGGCGATATCGTCACCGTGCAATTGCCCAACTGGTGGGAGTTCGTGGTCACCGCCTTTGCCTGTAGCAAGATCGGTGCGGTGATGAACCCCGTCATGCCGATCCTGCGGGAGCGCGAGCTGCTCTACATCCTGAATTTCTGCGAGGCGAAGGTCTTCATCGTGCCGAAGACCTATCGCGGCTTCGACTATGCGGCGATGGCGCAGAGCATGCGCAGCGAGCTGCCGCATCTCGGCCATGTCATCGTCGTCGACGGCGAGGACGAGACGAGCTTTGACCGGATGCTGCTGTCGTCCGAAGCCGACACGCATCCCGCCGGATTGGGTCCGGACGACATGGCCGTGCTGATGTTCACCTCGGGCACGACCGGTGAGCCCAAGGGTGTCATGCACACGTCGAACTCGCTGATTGCCTGCTGCAAGGCGCTGTCGGGACGGTTCGGGCTCGACGCCGGCGATGTGCTGCTGGTGGCCTCGCCGGTCGGCCACATGACAGGCTATGCCGCGATCGTGCTGCTTGCGGTCTATCTCGGCGGCACGATGATCCTGCAGGACATCTGGGAAGCGAAACGCGGCGTCGGCTTGATGGCGCGCGAGGGCGTCACCTATACCGCTGCCTCCACGCCGTTCCTCAGCGACATCTGCGATGCCGTGAAGGCCGGCGCGCCGCAGCCGCGGAGCCTGCGCTCCTTTCTGTGCGGCGGCGCGCCGATCCCCTCGGTCCTGATCGAGCGCGCGGCCGACGAACTCGGCCTCAGGGTCTGCTCGCTCTGGGGCATGACTGAAGTCCTGTCCGGCACGCTGACTGAGCCTGCGCGCGCGGCGGAGAAATCGGCCAGCACGGACGGCCGTTCGCTGGCGGGAATGGAAATCAGGATCGTCGACGCCGAGGGACGGCCGACGCCGACCGGAGAGCCGGGACGATTATTGGTTCGCGGCGCCCAGATGTTCAAAGGCTACTACAAGCGGCCCGAGCTCACGACCTTCGACGACGACGGCTGGTTCGATTCCGGCGATCTCGCCTATATGGACAAGGACGGCTACATCCGCATTTCCGGTCGGTTGAAGGATATCCTGATCAGGGGTGGGGAGAACGTGCCGATCGTCGAGATCGAGAACCTGCTCTACAAGCATCCCGCGGTCGCCGCGGTCGCCATCGTTGGTTTTCCCGACGTCCGGCTCGGCGAGCGTGGCTGTGCGTTCATCGTGCCGCGCGCTGGAACCACGATCGATCTGGCGGTGGTGCAGGGCTATCTCGAGGGGGCCAGGATGGCAAAGCAGTTCTGGCCGGAACGGGTGGAACTGGTGGCCGAGCTTCCGCGCACCGCCAGCGGCAAGATCCAGAAGTTCAAGCTGCGCGAGATCGCCGCCGCGTTTACGGCCGCAAAGTAGGTCACTGGTCGGAATAGGTCGGATCCCGCCGCTCGCGAAACGCGGCGACGGCCTCCGCGTGGTCGTGCGTCTCGAGCAGGATCACCTGCTGCCGATCCTCCATCATCAATGCGGCGTCGAGGCCCGGAGCGTCGATCAGCACGTTGAGCGCCTGCTTCGTCATCCGCAGCCCCATCGGCGAGACCCGCAGCATCTCCTCTGCGAATGCGAGCCCTTTTGCGAGCAGCTCATCGGCAGGCACGATGTCGCTGACCAGTCCAATCGCTTTTGCACGCTCCGCCCGGAGGAAGCGTCCCGTGAGCAGAAGTTCGGACGTCACGGACAGTCCGACGAGGCGCGGCAGCAGATAACCCGAACCCATGTCGCAACCGCCCACGCCAATGCGGATATAGGCGGCATTCATCCGGGCATCCGGTGCAGCAAGGCGCACGTCGCAGGCGAGCAGGAAGGAGAAGCCGGCGCCGCAGGCGGCACCATGGACGAGCCCAATGATCGGCTGCGGACATGACCGCATCAGGCGGATCACGCCGGAATAGTTCTGTTGCATCTTGAGCTGGCGCTGCGGCCGGCCCTTGCCGGGGGCGGCAAAGGCTTCGGATCCAAGTTCGGCGCCCGCGGAAAATTCGGGCCCGTTGCCGCGGAGGATCACGATGCGCGTCGCAGATCGATCGTGGAGCCCGGAGAAATACGCGGTCAGTTCCGCGATCATCCGGGGAGAGACGGCGTTCAACTGCTCCGGCCGATTCAAGGTCAGGATCTCGATCGCGCCGCGTGCGTCTATCGTGATGGTGTTCGGCTGCGTCACGGTGCGCTCCCAGCGTTGATTGCCGTTGATCCTAAATAGTAATATAGTGTACGATAATCCGGCGCAACAGCCGGAAAGCCGTCAGGGAGGGTGAGGAGATGCCATATCAGTCCGTGTTCAGGCCGGACCTGTTCAAGGGGCAGACCGTCATCGTGACCGGCGGCGGTAGCGGGATCGGGCGCTGCACGGCGCACGAACTCGCCGCGCTCGGCGCCAACGTGGTGATCCTGGGCAGGACGGTCGACAAGCTCGTCGAGGTGCAACGGGAGATCGAAGAGGATGGCGGCCAGGCGATAAGTCATGCCTGCGACATTCGCGACGAGGCCATGGTGGCGGCTGCGATCGATGCAGTGCTCGCGAAATATGGCCGCATCGATGGCCTGGTCAACAATGCGGGCGGCCAGTTTCGAGCGCCGTTGAAGGCGATCTCGACCAAGGGCTTCGAGGCCGTGGTGCGCAACAATCTGACCGGCGGCTTCATTTTCATGCGCGAGGTCTTTACCCGCTGGATGGAGGCCAATGGCGGCGCCATCGTGAACATCATCGCCGACATCTGGCATGGCTGGCCGGAGTTCGGCCATTCCGCGGCGGCCCGCGGCGGCATGCTGACCTTGACCGAGACGGCGGCCTGCGAATGGTCGGCGTCGGGGGTGCGGGTGAATGCGGTTGCCCCTGGCGGTATCGTGTCGAGCGGCTTCGATACCTACACACCGGAGATGCAGAAGAAGTTGCACGATTTCACTGAACGGGTGCCGTTGCAGCGCTTCGGCACGGAAGCGGAGATCTCGGCTGCGATCACCTACCTGCTTTCGCCGGCGGCAGCCTATATCACCGGCTCGTGTCTGCGCGTCGATGGCGGAACACCGAATGCCCGCACCACCTGGAAGCTCGAGCCACACAGCCGCAGCGTGCCGTTCGAGGGCTTTCATCGCGCGAAACTGCCCGAGGTGATGGCGAAGGCCCGCGCGTAAACCGGCCGGCCCTTCAATCCACCGCGATCATCAGCTTGCCGTGGTTCTCGCCGCGGTAGAGCCGGGCAATGGCGCCGGGTGCGTGTTCGAGGCCAGGCAGGATCTCCTCGTCGTGGACGATCCTGCCGGCAAGCGCGAGCTCGGCGAGGCGCGCCGCAGCCGGTTCGAACTCGGCGAGGTGGTCGAAGATGATGAAGCCGGACCATCGCAGGCGCCGCGTCAGGATTTCCCGTTCGGGGCGCGGGCCGGTGGGGGCCGGCGTCCATGACGCATTCGCGGCGGTGCCGCACTGGATCACACGTCCGCGCAGGCGCATGGTCCGGATCGCGGCATCGGCGATCGGGCCGCCGGTGTTGTCGAAGAAGATATCGTTTCCTTGCGGGCACGCCGCGCGGATGGCCGCAGCGAGGTCGGCCGCCTCGCGGTAGTTGATCATGTCCTCGTAACCGTAGCGGGCCTTGGCCAGCGCGACCTTGTTGGCGGAGCTGGTCAGCCCGACGGCACGGCAGCCGGCGATCCTTGCGAGCTGGCCGACAAAGCTGCCGACACTGCCGGCTGCCGTTGAGACAAGGACGTGCTCGCCCGGCTTGGGATCGCCCAGGCCGTGAAAGGCGAGGTACGCGGTGATGCCATTCATGCCGAGCACGCTCAGTTCCGCGCTGAGCGGCAGGTCGGAAGCGGTGACACGGCGCAGGACCGCCTCGGGTGTCGTGACGCAATAACGCTGCCAGCCAAACCAGCCGTAGACGTGCTCGCCTGGTCGAAATTCCGCGACGTTGCTCTCGATGATCTCGCCGACCGCCAGCGCTCGCATCGGCGCGTTCAGCGGCACCGGCGCGCTGTAGTTCCCCTCGTCATTGGCCCATCCGCGTTGTGCCGGATCGACCGAGAGATAGCGGTTTGCAATCAGGATTTCGCCCTTGCCGGGCGCGGCGGCCGGTTCCGTGACAACTGAAAAATGCTCGGGTTGCGGTATGCCATGCGGCCGCGCTACGAGTAGCACCTGCCGGTTTTCACGAACGGCCATGAGCGGTCCCTCATAATTAGTACGCTTGTGTACGATATGACTATACGGTAGAAATCAGCCGGGAGACAAGGACGCTGCGGCGGCTTCAAACCCTGCAAAGCAAGAGGCAAACAGATGGCGGGGCTCTACTTCGAGCAGTTCTCAGTCGGGCAAACCTTTGTCCATGAAATCAGGCGTACGGTGACCGACATGGACAACATCCTGTTCTCGTCGCTGACCTACAATCCGGCCGCGGTTCATATCGATCACGAATATGCCAAGGGCACCGAGTTCGGAAAGCCCCTGATGAATTCGATCTTCACGCTCGGCCTGATCATCGGCCTGTCGGTGCAGGATACCACGCTTGGAACCACGGTCGGCAATCTCGGCATGGAGGACACGCGGTTTCCGAAGCCGGTGTTCGCCGGTGATACGTTGCACGCCGAGACCAAGGTCGTGGCGGTGAGAGAAAGCAAATCGCGCCCGACCCAGGGCATTGTGACCTTCGAACATCGCGGCTTCAATCAGCGCGACGAAGAGGTGGTCTACTGCCGCAGGAACGGCTTGATGATGCGGAGGCCGGCATGAAGCTTCGTTCGCTCCTGTTTGTCCCTGCCGACAGCGAGCGCAAGTTCGCCAAGGCCAACGGCATCGGCTCCGACGCGCTGATCCTCGATCTCGAGGATTCCGTGGCGCCCGGCCGAAAGGCCTTTGCCCGCGACGCCGTCAAGGAATTGTTGGGCGGCGGTCGGAGGGATTGGTCCTTCCTGGTGCGGATCAATCCGTTCGGCACCGGTCTGACGCTGGAAGACCTGGCGGCGATCGTTCGCCCGGGCCTCGACGGCATCCTGATCCCCAAGGTCAACGGCATCGAGGATGTCGATCTGGTCTCGCATTATGTCGATGTGCTGGAGGTCGCGAACGGCGTCTCCCCCGGCCACGTCAAGCTGCTGACGGTTGCAACCGAAACGCCGGCCGCGATGATCGGCTTCAGCGGCTATGCGCGGAAGAACAAGCGTCTTGTGGCGATGACCTGGGGCGGTGAGGACCTGAGCGCCGCGCTCGGGGCGCTGACGCCGCGGGAAACCGACGGGAGCTGGACCTTTCCCTATCAGGTGGCGCGCGCGCAGTGCCTGTTTGCAGCAGGTGCCGCCGACGCTGCGGCGCTCGAAACCCTGTATGTCGACTTCAGGGATCAGAAGGGGCTCGCTGAAACCTGCAGGATCGCACGCCGCGACGGCTTCGTCGGCCGGATCGCGATCCACCCGGATCAGATCGCAACCATCAATCAATGCTTCACGCCGTCGGATGAAGATATCGCGCATGCGCGCCGCGTCGTCGCCGCGTTCGCGGCCAACCCGGATCTCGGCACGATCGGCATCGACGGCAAGATGTACGATATGCCGCATCTCACCGCGGCACGGCGAACGCTGGCGTCGATCGGGGAGGGCGCCTCGAATGGATAGGTCATTCGCCAATCAGCTCGACGTCCCCGAGGATCACGCCGCGATCCGCGAGGGCGTGCGCGCGGTGGTGACGCGCTTCGATGACGAATACTGGCTCGCCCGCGACGAGGACGGCGAGTTTCCGCGTGAATTTCACCGCGCCATGGCGGATGCCGGCTGGCTCGGCATCACCATGCCGGAGGAATATGGCGGCGCGGGTCTTGGCGTCACCGAAGCCGCAATCATGATGCATGAGGTCGCAAGCCATGGCGGCGGCATGACGTCGGCGTCCGCCGTTCATATCAATCTGTTCGGACCGCACCCGATCGTGGTGAAGGGCACGGACGAGCAGAAGCAGCGCTGGGTGCCGCGGCTTGTCTCAGGCGAGGACCAATGCTGCTTCGGCTTCACCGAGCCGGACGCCGGGCTCAACACCACGCGCATCAAGACCTTTGCCGAGAAGGTGCCGGGCGGATACCTCGTCCACGGCCAGAAGGTCTGGACCTCGACCGCGCAGATCGCCAACAAGATCATGCTGCTGACCCGGACCACCAAATACGAGGACTGCAAGCGGCCGACCGACGGCATCACCATCTTCTACACGGACCTCGATCGCGCGAAGATCGAGGTGCGCCGGATCCCGAAAATGGGACGCAAGGCGGTGGATTCCAACGCCATCTTCATCGACGGCCTGTTCATTCCCGACGCCGACCGGATCGGCGAGGAGGGGAAAGGCTTTTCCTACATCCTGCACAGCCTCAACCCCGAACGGATCCTGATCGCGGCGGAAGCCATCGGGATCGGACAGGATGCGTTGCGCCGGGCGACGCGCTACGCCCGCGAGCGCGTCGTGTTCGACCGTCCGATCGGCCAGAACCAGGGGATCCAGCATCCCCTGGCCGAGAAGTGGATGTACCTGGAAGCGGCGTGGCTGATGGCGATGCGCGCAGCCTGGCTCTACGACTCCGGCAAACCCTGCGGCGCCGAGGCCAACAGCGCCAAATTGCTCGGCGCACGCGCCGGCCACGATGCCGCCTGGCAGGCCATCATGACCCATGGCGGCTTCGGCTATGCCAAGGAATATCACGTCGAGCGGCTGTTCCGTGAAGTCTCGATCACCCGGCTGGCGCCGATCACCGAGCAGCTCATTTTGAGCTTCATCGCCGAGAAGGTGCTCGATCTGCCGAAAAGCTATTGATACGTTGTGAGACCAGCTAGAGGCTGCGGGAAATCAGCTCCCGCATGATCTCCGACGTGCCGCCATAGATGCGCAGCACCCGCGCATCGGCAAACAGCCTGCAGATTTCGTACTCGCGCATAAAGCCGTAGCCGCCGAAGAACTGGAGGCACTGGTCGACGAGGCGACCGTGCATCTCGGTGACCCAGAGTTTTGCGGTCGACGCGGCATAAGTGGTGAGTTCGCCGCGGACATGTTGGCCGAGGCATTGGTCGACAAAGGCCCAGCCGACCTGGAGGTCGGACTTCAGATCGGCGAGCTTGAAGCGCGTGTTCTGAAAGGCGCCAATCTCTTGCCCGAACGCCTTGCGCTCGCCGACATAGGCCTTGGTGATGTCGAAGGCCTTCTGCGCCGACGCAATCGAGTGGAGCGCGATCGTCAACCGCTCCTGTGGCAGCTCGCTCATCAGCGCCGCCATCGCGCCGCCTTCCGCGCCCAGGACGTTTGTCACGGGAACGCGCACCTGATCGAAGAACAGTTCCGAGGTGTCGGAGGAGAGATGGCCGAGCTTGTCGAGATTGCGGCCGTGTCGGAAACCGGGGCGGTCGGTTTCGACGAGGATCAGGCTCATGCCGCGCGAACCGCCGTCCGGATTGGTCCTGACGACCGCGATGACGAGGTCGCACATCTGGCCGTTCGAGATGAATGTCTTCTGGCCGGAGATGACATATTCGTCTGCTTCGCGGGTTGCGCGGGTACGGATGCCCTGCAGGTCACTGCCGGTCCCGGGCTCGGTCATGGCGATCGCGCAGACGGCCTCGCCTGCAATCATGCGCGGCAGCCATTTCGTCTTCTGCTCCTCGGTGCCGTAGCTCAGGAGGTAGCCGCAGCAGACGTCATTGTGGACCGAGAAGTCTGTTGCGGGTCCGGCAAAGCCGGAATAGGCGAGTTCCTCGATCACAACGGCGTTGTGGCGGAAGTCGCCGCCGCTGCCGCCATATTGCTCGGGTACCTGAGGGCAGAGCAGGCCGGCCTGGCCGGCCGCCGGCCACAGCGCACGGTCGATGATCCCGGCCTTCTCCCAGTCCTGGAAGTGCGGCGCGATTTTCGCGGCGGCGAAACGGCGGACGCTGTCGCGCAACAAAGCGTGCTCTTGGTCGAACACCGGGCGATTTGGCAGCATGTCTGTCGAGCCGTCACTTGGCGAATTTGTGGAAATCCGGATCGCGCTTCTCGTTGAACGCTGCGACGCCTTCCTGGGACTCCGCCGTGTCGTAGAACAGCTTCACCGCATGAAGTGCGAAATTGCTGATGCCCCGGATACTGTCGGAGTCGGCATTGAACGAACGTTTGGCGAGCGCAAGGGCGGTCGGCGAGCGCTGCGCGAGCTTGTCGGTCCAGTCCTTCACGGCGGCGTCGAGCTGGGCTGCGGGAACGACCTTGTTGACCAGGCCCATTTCGCGCGCCTGCTCGGCGGTGTAGCGCTCGTTGAGGTACCAGATCTCCCGCGCCTTCTTGTCGCCGACATGGCGCGCCAGGAAAGCTGTGCCCCAGCCGGCATCGACCGACCCGACCTTCGGACCGACCTGGCCGAATTGTGCGGTGTCGGCCGCGATGGTGAGATCGCAGAGGGTGGCAAGCACATTGCCGCCGCCGATCGCAAAGCCGTTGACGCGGGCAATCACCGGCTTCGGCACGTCACGGATCAGGCCCTGCAGCTCGTCGATCGGCAGGCCAACCACGCCGCGGCCGTCATACTGGCCCTCATGCGCGGACTGGTCGCCACCGGTGCAGAACGCCTTTTCGCCCGCGCCGGTCAGGACGATACTTGCCACCCGGCGATCGTTGGCGGCGAGATGGAATGCCTGGATCAGTTCTTCGAGCGTCTGACCGCGGAATGCGTTGTAGACCTTGGGCCGGTTGATGATGATCCTCGCGGCGCGATCGCGGACTTCGTAGAGAACATCGGTGAATTGCTTGGGATCGGTCATGGCGTTTCCTTGGCGTGCGTCAGATCATGTTCATTCCGCCGGAGACGGAAATGGTTTGTCCGGTGATGAATTTGCCGTCGTCGGAAGCGAGCATTGCGACGATCCCGCCATAGTCGTCAGGTTCGCCCATCCGCTTGAGCGGAATTCCCCTGACCATGGCATCCTTCCACTTCACCGCGTGCTCGCCTTCGCCGAGGACCGCCGCCATCATCGGCGTATTGGTCGGGCCGGGGCAAACGGCGTTGAGCAGGACGTTCTTGCGCGCCAGCTCGCGCGCCAGCGACTTGGTGAAGGAGATCAGCCCGCCCTTGCAGGCGGAGTAGACCGCCTCGTCGCTGGTGCCGACGCGCGCGGCATCGGAGGCGATATTGACGATGCGGCCACCGCCGCGCTCGACCATCAGGGGTGCAATCGCCTTGTGGGTGTTGAGCGGCCCGTAGAGATTGATGCGGATGATCTTGTCCCACAGCTCGCTATCGGTCTTCAGGAACGGCATCGGCCGGTCCCAGCCGGCATTGTTGACCAGAAGCCAGATCGGGCCGAGCTCGGCTTCCACCTTGGCAACGGCCGCGTCGACGGAGCCGGCATCGCCGACGTCGACGGCGTAGGTCTTGATCACCGCCTGCGGCGCGAGCTTCGCGGTTTCTTCACCACCTTGCGGGTTGATGTCGAAGATTGCGACCTTGCAGCCTTCTTCGGCCAGCCGCAGCGTCAATCCTCGTCCAATGCCCTGTCCGCCGCCGGTTACGACGGCAACTTTTCCTGATAGGCCTTTCAACGCTGATCTCCCTTGTTGCTTATCGTTCTGTGGCTAGCCCCTGTCCGTTGCAGGGGCTTAAGAGGCCGACCCGCTCTTCTGAAGGTCGAACCCGCGCTGCGAATACATTTGCCGGGCGATGATCGTCTTCATGATCTCGATCGAGCCGCCGGCAATCTTGACGATCCGCGCGTCGGCATAGGCCCGCGCGATCGGATATTCCCACATGTAGCCCCAGCCGCCGAACAATTGCAGGCACTCGTCGACTGTTTCGCAGTGCAGCTCCGAGGTGAACATCTTGGCCATCGCCGCGTCGACGGGGTCGAGCTTGCCCTCCATGAACAGTGAGATGCACTTGTCGGTGAAGACACGCGCAACCGCCGCCTTGGTTTTCAGCTCGGCCAGCTTGAACTGGGTATTCTGGAAGTCGGCGAGCTTCTGACCGAACGCGCTGCGCTCGGAAGTATATTGCAGTGTCCAGCCGATGACCGTCTCCGCGACCATTGCCGACCGGATGGCCTGCGCCAGCCGTTCCTGCGACAGCTTGGTCATCATCTGGGCGAAGCCTTTGCCCTCCTTGCCGAGCAGATTGCCGGCGGGAATCCGGACATTGTCGAAGAACAACTCCGAGGTGTCCTGCGCCTTCATGCCGAGCTTTTCCAGGTTCCGGCCGCGCTTGAAGCCGGGCCGGTCGCTCTCGACGATGAACAGGGTGACCCCTTTCGCGCCGGCATGGCTGTCCGTCTTGGTCGCAAGCACAACGAAGTCGCAGAGCTGACCGTTGGAAATGAACACTTTCTGGCCGTTGACGACGAAGTCGTCGCCATCGCGCACGGCGCGCGTCCGGATCGCCTTCAGATCGCTTCCGGCGTGCGGCTCCGTCATGCCGAGCGAGCCGATCGCTTCGCCCGAGACCATCCTGGGCAACCATTTGCGCTTCTGCGCCTCGGTGCCGAAGGACTGGATATAGGTCGCGACCAAATCGGTATGAATCAGAAAGCCCGGACCGCTGGCCCCGGATCGCCAAAGCTCCTCGAACACGACGACGTCGAACAGATAGTCGAGCCCCATGCCGCCGTATTCCTCCGGAACCGTGCAGCAGAGCAGGCCGGCGGCGCCGGCCTTCAGCCACAGGTCCCGCGGAACGATGCCGTCCTCTTCCCATTTGGCATGGAAGGGCACGATCTCACGGTCGACGAAGCGGCGGACCGTTTCCCGGAAAATCTCATGTTCCTCGCGAAAGATCGTGCGCTCGATCATTGTCAAAAGGCACTCCCTCTGATTTAGTTCGCTAGTGTACAGTATTCTGAGCGCGTGTACAGTCCGAAACAGCAATCTGGCAAGAGCGATCGTACACCAGCGAACTGTAGGGGATCGAGAGGGAGGAAACGATGGCGGCCGGACCGGAGCTGAAGCAGTTTCGCTGCGAATTGTCGCCGAATGGCGTCCTGCATCTCGTCTTCGACATGCCGGGCCGTACGATGAACGTGTTCTCGAATGCGGCGATCGAGGAGCTCGGCCGGTTCGCGGACTGGCTCAAGCAAGGCAATGCGGCCGGCGTCGTGATCCGCTCCGGCAAGGCGTCGGCGTTCTGCGCCGGCGCCGACCTCGCCGAACTCGAGACGGCCTACGACATGATCATGGCGGCGCCGTCAGGCGAACGCGATCGTCTCGCCTTCGACCATTTCTTTCGGCTGAGCGACGGCTTGCGCAGGCTCGAGACGGCCGGCAAGCCGGTTGCGGTGGCGATCGCCGGCCTCGCCTTGGGCGGGGGCTGCGAATTCGCGCTTGCGGCGCATTACAGGGTCATTGCCGAGCAGCCGCAGGCCGCGTTCGGTTTGCCGGAATCGCTCGTCGGGTTGCTGCCCGGCGGTGGCGGAACCCAGCGGCTGCCGCGCCTGATCGGGATCGAGGCGGCGTTACCGATGTTGCTCGAAGGCGCACGGATCGGCGGCAAGGCGGCCGTTGCAGCCGGTCTCGCGCATGAACTGGTGGCGCCGGGCGACGAAGCTGCCGCCGCCGAGCGCTGGGTGCTGTCGCGGCCCGCGGCCACGCAGCCTTGGGATCGGCCGGATTGGCGGGCGGCCGACCCGCAGCGCGTCGCGGCTGACATCGACGGACGCCGGGCCAGAATGCTGGCTGAGACCCTTGGGCATTACCCCGCGCCGTCAGCCATCCTTGATTGCGTCGAGCAGGGATTGCCGCAAGGCTTCGATACGGCGATCCGGACCGAGATGGAGATCTTCTCGAAACTGATTCAGCGGCGGGAGCCGCGCAACATGATCAGGACGCTGTTTCTCGGCAGGCTCGACTACGAGCGACTGAACAGGAACGGGCTCAACCCCAGGATCATGCAGGCCGTTGGCGCGGTCTGGAGTGCGCTCGGAGCGCAAGCCGAGCCGGGGCAGGAGCTTGGTGAGGCCCTTGCGCGGGCCGGTTTTCGCCTCGATGGACAGCGCAAAGCGAGCTTTGACGGCTGGATTGCGGGCGGCGTCTATTGGCATGACGCCGAGCCAAAGACCTGGGGCAAGGAACTGCTGCGTGCACGGTTTGCGGATGCAAGTGCTGCGGCCGCGACCTGGCGTTCCGAGCTTGACGAGTCGGAGCGTCGCGCTGCCGACTACGTGCTGGTCACGCAACGCGGCTTTCCTGGATATCTTGGCGGCCTGTTTGCCGCCGGGCTGCACTGATCAGCACGTCAGGAAGGACAGACATCATGTCACGACCGCTCGATGGTATCAGGGTTCTCGATCTCTCGAAGGTGCTCGCCGGTCCGCTGTGTGCGCAATATCTCGGCGATCTCGGCGCCGAGGTCATCAAGGTCGAGGCGGTGGGGCAGGGCGATGAGACGCGGGGATGGCCGCCGTTTCCTGCGCCCGGTCTTGGCACCGTGTTCCTAAGCGCCAATCGCAACAAGCGCAGCATTGCGATCAACATGAAGTCGGACAAGGGGCGAAAGCTTGTGCACGAGCTGGCGAAATCGTCCGACGTCGCCATCGAGAGCTTCGGCACCGGCGTTGCCGAGCGGCTCGGAATCGATGCGGCGAGCCTTCGCGCACTCAACGACCGACTGGTCCATTGCAGCATCTCGGGCTTTGGCCGTTCCGGGCCGCTGAAGAATTCGCCCGGCTATGACGTGATCCTGCAGGCCTTCAGCGGTATCATGTCGATGACCGGCGACGAGGGCGGAGGCTATATCCGCAGCCCGATTTCCCCGATTGATCAGATGACCGGTGTGCATGCCTTCAGCGGTATCCTGGCCTGTCTGTTCGGGCGCGAGAAATCCGGCAAGGGCGCGTCGATCCAGGTGTCGCTGTTCGACACCGCGCTTGGCCTTCTCGGTTACAATCTGCAAACCTACTGGGAACGCGGCGCGCAGCCGGCCAAATGCGGCTCCAGCCATGAATCGCTCTGTCCGTACCAGGCCTTCGAGGCCGCAGACGGTCCCATCATGATCGGGGTGGCCAACGACAATCTCTGGCGCAAATTCTGTGCGGTCACGAATTTGGCTGCGATCGTGGACGATCCGAAGTTCCGCAGCAATGCGAACCGGGTCAAGCACCGCGCGGAAACGCTGCACCATGTGCAGACGGTGATTGCAACCAACACGGTCACGTATTGGAACGCGGCGCTCAACGAGGTCGGTATCCCCTGTTCGCCGATCAACACGCTCGCGCAGTTGCTGGAGCATCCGCACACCAGGGCGAACAAGCTCATCATGCAGTACGATCACGCGGCGGCCGGTCGGCTCAATGCCGTGGGCCACCCCGTGACCTTCGTCGATCAGGAGCGAATCCCGGGCCTGCCGCCGCCGATGCTGGGGCAGCACACCGACGACATCCTGAGGGAGTTGGGCCTCTCCGCGGCTGATATCGACGCGCTGCGCCGCGAAGATGTGGTGAGTTGAGCGAGGGGCCGGATGGTCGGGTGGGCGAGGCGGATCGCGCCTCGCTCCGTCGATGCGTTCCGGCTATTCTCCCAGCAGCTTCCACGAGGTCTTCTCGAAGATCGCCATGCGCAGCGAACGGTAGGGCGCATAATTGTCCTTCGAGTTGGTGAGCTCGATTCCCGGCAGCAACATGCCGACCCGCTCCTTGTTGAAGCTTGTTGCCTGGGCCAGCAGGTTCTCACGCGTCAGATTATCACCACAACGTTGAAGGCCCTTCGCGATCGCCTGCGCATTGATGTAGCCGGACAACGCGATGAAGTCGTTCGGGCTGTCGTTCGGCACCCATTTCTTCATGAAGGCGACGTAGTCCTTCACCTCGGGATCTTCGGCCCAGGCCGGGTCGTTGGCCTGCTTGGTGAACTGGGTCGTGTAGGCGCCCTGGACGTTCTCCAGTCCGGCGGGCATGAGCACGCCCTGGATGGAGTTGACCGGGCTCGCCAGAAACTGCACCGGCTTCCAGTTCAGCTCATTGGCCTTCTTGATCGCCTGCGCTGCGAATTTTGGCGTTGCAAAATAGATCAGCGTGTCGGCACCCGATGCCTTGAGCTTGAGGACCTCGGAATCGACGGTCGGGTAGCTGAGCTCGTAGGATGCCTCCGCCACGATCTTCGCCGCGCCGTCGGCGCCAAGGCTGGTCTTGAGCCCGGTGAGATAGTCCTTGCCGTAATCGTCGTTCTGATAGAGCACCGCGATTTTTGCGGTCGGCATGTTCTTGAGGATGAACTTGCCGAATGTGGCGCCCTCCATCTCGAATGGCGGATAGAACGGGACGGTCCAGGGAAAATTCTGCGGGTCGTTGAAGCGCCGGCCGCCAGCCGAGATGAAGACCTGCGGAATCTTGTTCTGGTTGAGATATTTTTGAACTGCGACGTTGGGGACCGTGCCGACGGTCCCGACCTCAGCGAGCACGCCGTCATCGTCGACCAGCTTGCGGGTCTGTTCGATCGCCTTGGGCGGGCTGAACGCATTATCCAGCGAGATCAGGTTCACCTTCCTGCCGTTGATGCCGCCGGATTCGTTGAGCATCTGAAAATAGCCGGTCATGACACGGCCGTAGCTCGAAAATGCCGACGCCGGCCCGCTATAGGGGACGGTCTGGCCGATCTTGATCTCGGTGTCCGTGACGCCTGGTCCGTATTGCCTTTCGGCTGCGCCGGCGTCGCCGGCGCACGCTCCCACCAACAGGGCCGCGACGGCGACAAGTGTCGAAACCTTCATAGTTCCCCTCCCGATGTCGTTTCTATTTGTCCGTCACCTATGGACGGCGCGGCTGCCTGAGTTAATCAGTACATATGTGTACAATATACTATAAAACGGTGATTGGCGAATGCAAAAATGCAGCTCGGCTTTATTGCGATGCACGGAAGCCGTAGTCGCGCTCAATACATGGCCAGAACGAAGCGACTTGAACGGAGATCGGCTTGTGCTACAGTTAGTAATAAAGCGTACTAACTGACATTGGCCGTCGGTGCTGTTTGCCCGAGGTCCTTCGATCGTCGAATAGCGGGAGAGAACATGGGTGCCTCAGGCGCGACGGCTCTGGCCGCGTTGAAGATCGGCGGGCGCGTCGCCTTCGAGCGGCTGGTGCGGCCAAAGGCGCGAAAGCGCGACGACGTGCCGTGCTCACCGGCCGCGATTACGGCCGAGTGGCTGACGGCCGTGCTATGCGACAAGACACCGGGAGCCGTGGTGACCGGGGTCGAAGTCAAGCCCGCCAGTGCCGGAACGCATGAGCGGCATCATCTGGTCGTCAGCTACAACGAACAGGGCAGGCGGGCCGGCCTGCCGGGATCGATGTTCACAAAGTCACTGCCGAGCGTCGTTACCCGGATGATCGGTGGGTTCAATGGCACGGCGCGCGCGGAAGGAAGCTTCTACATGCAGCTGCGTCCGCAGCTCGAGATCGAGGCGCCGGTGGGCTATCACGCCGCATTCGACACGCGAACCTTCGCCTCGATCCTGTTGCTCGAGGATCTCGTCGCCGCGAAGGCGGCAACGTTCTGCAACCACAAGACAGACGTCACGCGCAGCATGGCCGAAGACATGATCGATCTTCTTGCCGCGCTGCACGCCCGCTTTCATGGGGATACGGCGCTTGCGACCCAATATCGTTGGGTCGCGCCGTACCCGCGCTGGTTCACCATTGGTGCGCGGAAGATGGACCTCGAGCACTATACGAGGAAGGCGTTCGACGTTGCATCGCAGGTCATTCCGCCGCGCGTGCTGGCGCGGCGCGACGACGTGTGGCCGGCAGCGTTGCGTGCACTCGCGTTGCACGAAAGCGAGCCGCAGGGGCTGCTCCATTCCGACGTGCACATCGGCAATTGGTATCAGACCGGTGCAGGCAGGATGGGCCTGTGCGACTGGCAGTGCCTGGCGCGCGGTCACTGGTCGCGTGATGTCGCCTATGCCGTGACGGCGGCGCTGACGCCGGACGATCGGCGGGCGTGGGAGCGGGACCTGTTGACCCGGTATCTGGAGCGTTTTGCGGCACTGACCGGAAGCCGGCCGGATTTTGAGGCGAGCTTCCGGAACTACCGGCAACAGATCGTGCACGCGCTGCTGATGTGGACGATCACGCTCTGTCATTCACCACTGCTACCGAATATGCAGCCGGCGGACACGACCGTGACGATGATCGAGCGAATTTCCACGGCGATGGCCGACCTCGATACGCTCGACAGCTGAAACCTCAGCTGCAGAGGTCCGCAAATGCCATACGCGGCAGCCTAGGGCCGAGGGGGCGCTTGCGTGATTTCGGAATAATGGAATTATGCGACTGATTTGCCCGACATGTCAAGCGGTCGCGTCGAACACCGGCCGCCGGCTACTTTGCATGGGGTTGTTTTTCGACATCAAGGCCGTGCGCCCCTGCGGAGGCAGGCCGGCGGCTCGGTCGGCCCGCGCAAAGCTCCAGCCGTTCACCAGTTGCGCTTGGAACCCCACATGCAGAAGCTCGACGGTTCGAAACCGAACTGGCGAGGCCTGTGCGTTTCCTCGTCCTCGATTTCGTCCACACCGATGGAATATTCGAACACCATTCCGTCAGGACCACGGAAGTAGAGAAACCGTGCGCCCGATGTCGGATGACGACCGGGGCCGAATACGATCGGCACCCGCTGGCCCGACAAGTGATAGTAGGAGCGCAACACGTCGTCGTTGCTCTCGACCTGATGGTTGACATGGTGCACGCCCGACCTCGGCCCCGGCGCCAGGGCAATCGTGTGATGGATGGCATTGACCCGCATGAGCGCGACGTCACCGATCCGGTCGCTGACACGTGCGTTGCAGACCTGGGTCCAGAATAGCTCGTCTCTCGCGGGATCGGTCGTGAACAGACCGACATGGCTGAAACCCGTTATCCCTGCGTCCCGAGATGCAAAGTAACGCTTGCCGCTGCGTTCCGGTCGAACCACCAATTCGATATGGTTGCCGGTCGGGTCCTTGAAGCCGATGAAGGCCTTGACCTTGCGCAACCCGCATTCGCTCGGCGTCCCCGCATGCACGGGGTGCCCGAGCTGGTCCAGCGTTGCCGCGGCGGCGTTCAGCCTGGCCTCGTCCTCCACCTCAAATCCGACGGTCTGCTCGGTCGGATCACCTTCGAAATAGCACAGCGTATGCGCCCGGTCGTCCGAACGAAGATAGAGGGCCTTCCCGGACTGTTCGCCGACCTGCAATCCCAAGCATTTGGTCGCAAAGCTTTCCGCGTCTTCGAGATTGGACGTCCCAAATCGGACGTATGAAAGGTCCTTGAGCTCGATCATGTGTCTCTCCCGGGGGACGCTTAGCCGGCCAGTGCTGGTTGCAGCTCGGCGATATCAACGCATTGGCTTCCCCATTCGCAGAGTGAGGAAGCCTCCAAGGTGAATTGTCGCGGGCGATGATCTGGCTCGACTTCTGCAAGACCGTAGCCATAGGAGAAGACATAGCTCTCTGGCCCGGCAAGCCTGACGAACATCTGCCCGGACACCGGCTCGCGCCCCGGGCCGTGCAGAATGTTGATCTGCCGCTCCTCGGCGAAGTAATTGTTCTGCATCAGGGCATCCAGGCTTTCGACGCCGTAGGAGACATAGACCAGTCCGGCCCTGTCCGACGGGTAGAGCACCACGCGATGATGCATCCGGTCGATGCCGAGATAGGTTATCTCGCCGACCCGGTCGGTGATCCTGGCCCCCAGGATCGTCGTCCACAATTTGAGATCGTCTTTCATCGCACGGCTGCGGAGGCCAACGCCCTGCAATCCCGTGATGCCGGCGTCGCGGCTCGGGAAGTAACGACGGCCGCTCAGGGCGGGCCTCAGGACGAGATCGATCTCGTTTCCGGTGGCGTCCTCGACGATCAGCGCGCGGCGAACGAAGCGTTGCGCGCACTGATCCTCCGTCGCTTCGCGCGCCCGAAAGCCGTCCTTGCCGAGCGCATCTGCGATGCGATCGAGCTCCTGTGTGTCTGCGATCTCGATACCGATGCTCGGCTTCTCGGCACCGGTTGCAAAGCAGAGCGTGTAGTAGCGTCCGTCGGAGCGATACAGAAACGGTTCGAGATCATTGGGAACGTGCTGGAGGCCGAGAATGTCGGTTGCGAAAGCTGCGGCCTGCTGCGGTAGCTGGACCGCAAGCCTGATGTAGCAGAGCTGTATCAGGGGACAGCGCGAGGGTGTGCTCCAATGCGTCGTGCTGGTCATGTCGGCTTCCTCGACCGCTTGGAGATAGCAGCCGCGATGTGCTGTCCGACGATCGTGCGCCAGACGTTCATCAGGCGCGCAAACTGCTCGGGATCGTTTTCGAGCAGGGTTCTCACCGAGAATCCGCGGACGACACTCAAGGTCAGCGCGAGAACGTCGCTGGCCAGCTGCTTGGGAATTCCCGACGAGACAAGGGTGTCCAGCCAGGCCGCTTCGATCGAGAAGCGGGTCTGGCGCGTGAACTGGGACGTCTCGCGCCTGAGACGACGTGTGCTGTCATCGCTCATCGCAATCGCGAGGCCAATGAAAAAATGGTCGCCAAAGAAGAAGTCCTTGGCGTCTTCGACGATGTCTCCGATCGGGTCGCCGCTGCTTCGAGCCAACCGCGCCCGGCGCGTGCTCTGCGCGAAGGTCATCTCATTGACGTAGGTCAGAACTTCCACGACCAGCGCGTGCTTGCTCGGGAAATGGTGCAGCAAGGCTCCGCGGGACACGCCGGCCACCTTGGCGACTTCCATAGTTCGCAGACCGCCGAAACCGTTCTTTCGAATGAGCTTGGTCGCGGCTTCGAGCAAGAGCTTGCGCGTGGTTTCGCTGCGTTCCGCCTGGGTTCGCCGCGGCGCATATTTGGGTTCGGCAGAGCTCTCTCGTCGCGATCGAAGTTTTTGGCGTGGGGCCGGGGCCTGCAGTCGTCCAGGGCTGGTCTGGCCGATCGGCTTTGGATCCTTGGTATTCGACATGGACGCTTTCTTCGCTGACTTGGACCGGACGGCTATTGCGTACCTTACACCGTATCCGTCATAGCATCGTGCTGCCGCCGTTGACGCTGATGACCTGGCCGGTGACGAATGACGCTTCCCTTGAGGCGAGATAACAGACCATCGACGCGATTTCGTCCATCTCGCCGGCCCGGCCCATCGGCACCACGTCGACAAACCTTTGCAAGGCTTGCGGCGACATCAGCGTGGCCTTCTGGACCTGCGGCGTGTTGACGATGCACGGTGCCACGACATTGAAGGTGATACCGTCCTTGGCGAACTCGCGCGCAAGCCCCGTAGCAATGGCGTGCACGCCGCCCTTGGCGGCATTGTAGGCGGCGTGATCCCAAAGGCCGTTGCGGACTGAATCGGCGCCGATATTCACCACCCGGCCGTAGCGCTTGGCCTTCATGACGGGAACGGCGTGCCATGTGCACCACACGGTCGTCCACAGATTGCGGTCGATCGTGGTGCGCAGGGTGTCCGGGGTATGATCCAGGAACGGCTTGATGATGCCGCCGCCGGCGTTGTTCACGAGCACGTCGAGGGTTCCGTAGGCCTCGACCGCCGACTTGATGACCGCGCCGGCGATGTCCTCCTTGGACAGGTCGCCCGCTCTCACCGTCGGCATGTCGTGTCCGCCCGCGGCGATATCCTCGGCGACCGCTTGGACCTGCTCTTCATTGATATCAGACAACAGCAGGCGCGCCCCGGCCTCGGCGAAATGCCTCGCTATGACGGCGCCTATTCCGCTGGCGGCGCCGGTGACGACAACAACCTGGTTGGTGAAGCGGGATGCCATCCACGATCCGTCGATCTAGAGCACGATACTGATGCGGCCGGCGGGCCGCAGCCCTTCGCTGCCGAGCAGGCAGCGCTTTTCACGGATTTTGAGCTGATCGCCATCCGTCGCCAGCCGGTAATTGCTGGTTCCGAAATAGAGATCGGTGGTGCCGTCCTTCGTCCGCATCGTCTGGAAGACGCAGCTTACTTCGATCTCGTCGTTGGTTCGGCTGCGGATCCGGACATTGCCGACCATTCGGCTGGTCTTCGAATGCGGAAACTCGGCATGCGCGGTGCGCTTCATCAACCGCTTGACGCGCTCGCCGAGCCTGATTCGGTCATCGGCGATATAGAACAGGCTGATGTCCGGCGACGCATCGGGCGGCAAGTCGGTGCAGGGCACCTCATATTTGGCGTCGTCCGTGAACAGGGTCAGCCATTCCGGCAGGCGCCACTGGTCCAGCAGGTCGGCCTCGGCAAACAGGAAGTCCTCGACGTCCGAACGATTGACGGAATGCATGTTCGTCTCCTCAGGCTGCCACGCCCTTGATGCTCGGAACGGGCGTCGGAAACATCTGCCTGTCCCACTGGGTCCAGAACGCGCGCATCTGCAGTTCATCGTTGTGGGATGACTTTTCCTTGCCCATGCCCTTCGAGATGTCGTTCCACAATGCTTCCTTTGAATTCTTGAAACCACGCTGGCAATGTTCGAGCGCCTCGGCATCGTCCGGCGTCGCAAATCCGCCGGGGCCGAGGAATTCGAGGAAGTTGTTCAGGCGATATTTGCGCGCCCACGCCGTCTCGTCGTTCGGCGCCAGTGCCCAGGCATTGATAACCATGTAGTCTGGCGCCACCGGGAAATAGGTTCTCACGGTCAGGGCCATGATGTCGTTGACGACGAGATTGGGGAAAATGAACAGATTGCGGTTCTTGAGCGCGATCCGGTCGGCGCGCTCCTTCCCGTACCGGGCGACCAGCCTGTCGTATTGCCGTGCGATTTCCGTCTTGCCCGCTTCACCCCATCCGGGAATCCATTGTGCGACCGGACGTCCCCACGGCGCGCCATACTCCAGAACCGCGTGCCCGCCGCCGAGATCGTAACCGAAGCCGCCACCGGTGCCCGAGCTCATATTGTCGGTGGTCGTCATCAGAATATCGAAGTAGCTCGCATGCGTGGTGGCCGCATGATATCCGTCGATACTGTTCTCGGTCAGTAGCTTCCAGTTGGCGCGGATCGAATATTCCTGGCTGCCTGCCACGATCGACATGCCGGCATCGGTCTGATCGCAGATGACGTCGAGATACTCCTTGGCGTTGCCAAGATATTGTTCGAGCGGAACGATGTTCGGATCGAAGGACACGAAATTGAAGTCGCGATAGCTTTCGTAGCGCGGCACGGGCTGCATGTTCGAGGTGCTGCGGCCTTTGAAGTCCTCGGGATAGGAGTCCTCGCCCGGTTGGCCCCGCAGCTTTCCGTCGGCACTGAACACCCAACCGTGGTAGAAGCACTGGAACGATTTGGCGTTGCCCTTGCGCTCGCGACAGACCTGGGCGCCGCGATGCGGGCAGGTGTTCATCAAGGCACGGAGCCGCCCCTTCACGTCACGCGTGAACAGGATGTTGCGGCCGGCCACGGAGCGGGTGATGAAGTCGCCTGGTTTCGGCAACTCCGAGGAGTGGCCGAGATACAGCCAGCAGCGGTCGAAGATTTTTTCCTTCTCCGCCTCGAAGATCTCCTGATCGACGAAGTTTCGCCGGGCGACCTTGAAGATCCGCTGTGCCGGATCCACTAGCAGGGCAGGCTCTGCGCTATTCGCGTTCATGGCGTTTTCCTCCGGCAATCACGACGTGCATTTCGCTGCATCGCCCAATCTGGCAGCCGTTCTGACGTTTTCAAAACTCGTCTTGACTCAAGATTAGAAACAATCAATCCTGTTTGTAAAGTAAAAACTCGGCGGAGGCCGACTTCGTGAGGCGTGATCGCCGATCGGTGCGCCAGGGTTGGGGCGGCAGCAGGGAGAGATGCGGTGGGCGCTGTCATCGATGTTCATACCCACATTGTCCCTGCACGGCTCCCTGCTGATTCCTCGCGGGACGCACGGTGGCCCAGTGTCCAGTTGTCGACCGGCGATCAGGCCGCGGTGATGATTGGTGGCAAAGTCTTCCGGAAGATCGATGCGCGGTCTTGGGACGTCGAGCGGCGGCTGTCGGACATGATCGATGAGGGCATCGACTTCCAGGTGCTGTCGCCAATGCCGGAGCTTCTGTCGCACTGGCTGCCTGCAGATGATGCCGAATACCTCGCGGACGTCATGAATGAGCAGATCGCCAGCATGGTCTCGCACGCTCCGCGCAACTTCGCCGGTCTCGGGATGGTTTGCGCGCAGGATATTCCACGCGCCGTTCGCCAATTGCAAAAGATCAAAGCGCTCGGCTTCGCCGGAATCGAAATCGGAACTCACATCAACGGGGTTGCGCTTGGGAGCGAGACCTTGCTTCCGCTCTATGAGGCGGCGGAAGCGATGGATCTCGCGATTTTCGTGCATCCGTTGCATCCGGCCGGTGTGGAAAGGATCGGGTCAGGTCCGGAGTTCGCGGCGGTCGCTGTGTTTCCGCTTGAAACTGCACTTGCCGCCGTGTCGCTCATGGCGGCCGGAGTTCTCGAGCGGTTTCCGCGCTTGAGAATATTGCTCAGCCATGGCGGGGGAGCGCTGTCCTGGATATTGCCGAGACTCGATGCCGGTTGGTCGCTGGGCTTGAAGGGCCAAATGAACCAGCCGCCTTCAAGGGCCGCCCGTCAATTCTGGTATGACACGATTCTCTACGACATCGCATCGTTGTCGTTTCTGGCTGGCGCCGTCGGGGGCGATCATATCGTTGTCGGATCCGATTATCCCTTTACGATTATGCAGAAGCAGCCCGGCAAGTTCGCAAACCGTGTATTGGACGAGCCCGCGCTGACGAAGAATGCCTTTGGCTTTCTCGGCCGGACCTTCGATGTGAAGCAGCTTGCGGGTCCGGCGGAGGAGAAATTCGGATCACAGCGGGGGCACCTCCATGGTTGAATGCTGGTCGCTCCCTCAGATGTGCCTGCTTGGTCCGGTGCCCCCGCGAACGCCGGGCCGCAGCGATGCTCAAGTGCCATCGGATACGAGTCGAGGCACAAGCAAATATGGCCGGATACCGTTCGTGTATTTCTACCAGGACGGAGTGCAGGATAATCCGGCGTTTGGCTTTCTGGACATTGAGATTGCAATTCAGCGACGCGGTCCACAGTCGTTCCGGTTCGAGATTTACTGCATCGGCGACGGCTACCAGAGCGGTCAGGGATCGAGCGTCCCGCAGCCGCTGGCGGTCGAGTTCCGAGCCGGTGCGCGCGCGGTCGCCACGGCGGAATGGCCTTATCCGGTGGTTCTCAACGGCCACATGGATCCGTTCAGCTTTTCGGCGGCGATCGAGTTCAGTGATGCTGAGTTCCAGGCAATCGACAACGCCTTGCTCCCATCCGTGCGTGCGGAACTGACGATATGCCTCGAATAGAAGTCCGTCATGCGGCGAAAGACCGACCCGTATAAAGAAAGAGAAGCCGCGCTTGGGGTCGCAACATCGTGGGAGAAACATGGCACTCAGCGTCACGCGGCGCCGCGCGCTCGCGGTCACCGGTTCAGCCATCGCAACGCCGTTCCTCTTGCCGCGGCAGGCGCGAAGCGCCAACGACGAGGGTGTGACCGATGTCGAGATAAAGCTTGGAACGACGGCGACATATAGCGGGCCGGTCTCGGCGATTGCCTCCTATGGCGAGGCGCAGGTCGCCTACTTCAAGATGATCAACGATCGGGGCGGCATCAACGGTCGCAAGATCAATCTGATCTCACTTGATAATGCATTCTCGCCGCCAAAGACGATCGAGCAGACGCGCAGGCTCGTTGAGTCCGACGGCGTCTTCGCGGTTGCCGGTGCTCTCGGCACGCCGACAAACGCTGCCGTCCAGAGGTATCTCAATTCCAAGAAGGTACCGAACCTGTTCTTCACGTCGGGCTCCGAGCGGTTCAACGATCCCACGAATTTTCCCTGGATCGTCCCGCTCTACCCCTCCTACGTCGCGCAAGGCATGATCTACGGGCGCTTTATCCTTGCGAACAAGCCGAACGCGAAGATCGGCGTGCTCTACGAGAACGATGACCTCGGGCGGGACTATCTGCGCGGCCTGAAACATGGGCTGGGCGACAAGGCATCGGCGATGATCGTCGCCGAGAAATCCCACGAGGTCACGGACCCGACGATCGACAGCGCGGTGATATCGATACAGGCGGCAGGGGCGGATACATTCCTGCAGTTCACCAACCAGCGCTATGCCGCGCAGGGCATCCGAAAGGCCGCAGCCTCGAACTGGAAGCCGCTCCAGATCATCTGCTCCAATGCTGCGAGCATCGGGCAAACACTGGTTCCTGCGGGTCTCGAGAACTGCAAGGGAATCATGTCGGCGCGTTGGGAGAAGGCACCGAGCGATCCGGCCTTTGCAAACGATTCCGGGGTTGAAGACTTCAAGAAATTCGTGAGCCAATACATGCCGCGATACAGTCTCGACGATCTCAATGCGGTCCCCGGCTACAATTGTGCCTGTGCGATAGCCGAGGTGCTGAAGCGGTGCGGCGACGAACTCACGAGGGAAAACCTCCTGAAGCAGGCGACCTCGCTCAGGGACTTGTCGCTGCCATTGCTGCTTGATGGAATCAAGCTCTCGAATTCGCCCACGGACTACGCCGCCTTTCACGCCATGGAGTTGATCGTGTTCGACGGTGAGAAGTGGGTAGGTCAGGGAGACGTGATCCAGATCTAGACCATTCCCGTCGATCGGTATGCCGGAAACCAGTCATCGAGCGTCAGCGGCGGACGCATGCGGCTTGCGCTCTCGTGGCTTGGAAGATGCAGCGCAGCCCGGCGTCGTGGTGCCGCAAGAATGGCCGGTCATTAGGTGAGGTGGAAAGGCCGCGCATGGGGCTCGCAGCCTCGCAGGCCATGGACATCCCGGCCTGACCGGTTCACTACCGCGACTTTTGGCACGGTTAGCAGGACTTAGATCCTTAGATGCCTTCGCCGCACGCCACACGGCTGGTTGCAGAATTGGCCAATCTTCGCTTCAATCATCTCTCACAGTCCGCGGGCGGCACACCAGGAAATGAGTCATGGAGGATCCATGCCGTCGATCGTCATCGCCCAGGGTGGCGGCCCCACCGCCGTAATCAACCAGACGCTGTGCGGCGCCATCCTTGCGGCGCGCAAGCACGGTCCGTCGTTGCGGATTCTCGGGGCGCGCTATGGCGTGCGCGGCCTCAAGGCGGGCAACGTCGTCGACCTGACCGCCATCCCCGAGGCGGATCTGTACCGCCTCGGCAACACGCCTAATTCGGCACTCGGCTCGACCCGCGACAAACCGGATGCCAGCGCATGCTCTGATATCCTCGCGGCGCTGAACCGGCTCGACGCCCGTGCCTTCGTCTATATTGGTGGGAACGACACGGCCGGAACGCTCGAACTGCTACGTCAGCAATCGAGCGGCCCCTGCCATTTCGTACATGCTCCCAAGACCATCGATAACGATCTAATGGAGAACGATCACGTCCCTGGCTTCATCTCGGCCGCAGCCTTCGTCGCCAATGCCCTTATCAGCGTCGATCTCGATTTTCGCGCCATGCCCGGCATCTATGTGGCCATCGTCATGGGCCGCCATGCCGGCTTTCTCGCCGCCGCCGCCGCAGGCTGGCAGCAATCGTCCGACGATGCCCCGCATCTGATCTACACGCCCGAACAACCGTTTTCCGTCGCCCAGTTCCTCGACGAAGTTGACGCGGTTTATACCCGCTTGGGCCGCTGCATCGTTTCGATGTCCGAGGGCGTGCAGGACGAGACGGGACGACCTCTCGCCGAGGCGCTGGCGGGCGAGGCGGTCGAGCGCGACGCCCATGGCAATCTGCAATTGACCGGCGGCGATCTCGGCATCGAGATCCAGAAAGCGCTGAAATCGCGGTTTCCGAAGGCGAGGGCGCGCGTCGATACGCTGGGCTATCTGCCGCGCGGATATATCGGCGTGATTGACGAAACCGACCGCAAGGAGGCTTTCGACACTGGCGCATTTTCCGCGCAAAGCGCCTTGATCGGGAGCGGCTCGGTGGTGCTGCATTACGACGGCCACCGCACAGAACCTCAGATCGTGCCGCTGGTGCGTGTGGCTGGCAAAACGCGCCATATGCCGGACGACTTCTTTGCCGGCAGCAATGTCGTTTCGGATGAAGGACGGCGCTATTTTCGGCGGCTTCTTCCCAAACGGCCCGATATCTTTCTGCCGTTCGTATGACCATGCCGGATTGAGCATTCTCAACGCGAGGCCCTCACGAATGTTCTGTGGCCGTAAGGCATAGTCGCGGAGGCCGCCCGTCGACGCCGGGAGGCCGGTCCGTTGCGTGCGGCTCGCCGCCGTATCCGCCCTAAACGGCTGCTCGCGTGTTTAGATAGATTGAATAAAGCGAGGTCTGCCCGCAGATATAGAGCCTGTTGCGGCGTGGTCCGCCGAAACAGACATTTGCGACGATCTCGCCGATCGGGATCGTGCCCAAATGTGTGCCGTCCGGCGAATAGCAGAAGACGCTGCGGCCCGCCGAGGTCCAGACGTTGCCGTGAATATCGCAGCGAAAGCCGTCATAGAGTCCGTCCGGACAGGTCGCAAACAGCGATGCATCCCCGACCGTTTGTCCGTCGACCTTGTACGACCAGATGGTCGCGGGAAGTCCGCTGACATGGGTTGCGCCGGTGTCAGCGACGTAGAGCAGCGTTTCGTCCGGCGAGAAGGCCAGTCCGTTGGGTTTGACCCGGCCGGACACGACAAGGGAGACTTTGCCGGTCGCGCCATCGACCCGGTAGACATTGGAGGCGCCGATCTCCGATTTGGCTTGTAGCCCCTCATAGTCGCTGTCGATGCCGTAGGTCGGGTCGGAAAACCAGATCGAGCCGTCCGATTTGACCACCACGTCGTTGGGCGAATTCAGGCGATGACCGTCGAACCGGTCCGCAACGACCGTGATCGATCCGTCGTGCTCGGTGCGCGTGACGCGCCGCATCAGATGCTCGCAACTGATCAACCGCCCTTCACGGTCGACGGTATTGCCGTTGGAATTGAAGCTGGGATCCCGGAACACCGACACGGATCCATCCGTCTCGTCGAAACGCATCATCCGGTTATTGGGAATGTCGGACCAGATCAGGTACCGACCCGCTGGAAAATAGGCCGGCCCCTCTGCCCAGCGGCATCCGCTCGCCAGCTTCTCGAGATTGACATGACCGAAGACGAGATTTGAAAACCGCTGGTCGTGGATGACATGGGGGAGCATTCTTCTTCCTTCTCCGCTGGCGCGAGTCATGCCTCTTTGGCTTAGCTGGTGATGCGCTCGCCACGCCCATAGACGAGCAGCATCAGGATGATGACGAGGCCGTAGATCACCTGCCTGCCGGCCTCGGGCATCTCCATGATCGAAAGCACGCTGTTGAGCAGCACGATCAGCACGACGCCGACGAGCGTGCCGAGATAGCGACCGCGGCCGCCCAGGATGTTGGTGCCCCCGATCACGACCGCGGCGATCGACGGCAGCAGATAGGTGTCGCCCATGCCCTGATAGGCCTTGGTGGAGTAGCCGGCAAGCAGCACGCCGGTGAGGGCGGCGGCGAGACCGCAGAGCGCGAAGCAGACGACGGTAACGCCGCGCGTATTGATGCCGGCGAGATACGCCGCCGATTCCTTGTTGCCGATGGCATAGATGTAGCGGCCGAGCGGCGTGCGCTGCAGGACAACGACCACCAGCACCGACACCGCCGCCCAGACGAACAATGCGTTGGGGATGCCGAGCGTGCGATCGGCAGCGAGTGTCCGCATCAGTTCGGTGGCGGCGGTCTGCGGCGCGTAGCCGCCGGTGTGCGCCACCATCAGGCCGCGCATCACCGCATTGACCCCCAGCGTGAAGATCATCGAAGGCACGCGCAGATAGGCCACGCCGATGCCGTTGACGATGCCGACCAGGAGGCCGACCCCGAGCCCGACGGGAATCGCAAGCGGCCCGCCGATCGACGTAGCCATCATGGCCGCGGCTGCCAGCGTCCAGGGCACCGACAGATCGATCTGGGCAATCAGGATGACCAGCATCATTCCGGCCGACACGATGCCGAGAAAGGCTCCGACCTGCAGCTGCTGCAGCAGGTAGGTCGGCGACAGCAGCGGTGCGCTGCCGAAACGCGCGAACGTATAGACGGTGCCCGCCACCAGGATGACGAAGATGAACAGCGCCGCAATCAGGATCGGGCGGTCGTCCCGCGACAGGCCGAGCGTCACCGTCGTCATCGGAAGAGCTCCAGCGTGTTCTTGACGCGCAGCACGCCGAGCGCCCCGATGCTGACGGCGGTCAGCAGGATCAGGCCCTCGAACAACGGTTGCAGCAGGGGGGCAATATCGAAGATGCGGAAAAAGAAGGAGATCACGCGCAAGATCATGGCGCCGAAGATCGAGCCGATCGCACTTCCGGTGCCGCCAAGCAGCGAGGTGCCGCCGATCACGACGGAGGCGATGGAGTTGAGCGTATAGGCGCCGGCCTGCGGAATATCCGCGTTGCCCGATGAGGTCTGGATGGCGAGAAACAGCCCGCCGCAGCCGGCGAAGAAGCCCGCCAGCGTGAACGCCGCTATCTTGGCACGCGCGATCGGAAGTCCCGACATATAGGCCGCGCCCTCGGCCGAGCCCACCGCATAGACGGCGCGGCCGAGCACCGAGCGCCGGAACGGCACCCACACGAGGAGGCTGATCAGAGCGAGCAGTACGAACGGCACGGGGATCCAGGCGAGCGGGGTAAACCAGGCTGCGGCGCCATCGTCGAAGATGTGCACCGTTGCAGCGAAGTCACCGAGCGAGTTGGTCAGCGCCCAATTGACATCTTCGTCGATCTTGCCGCCCGGCGTCGGGCGCAGGAACAGCGCGATGCCGATATAGACCGCACCGGTCGCGAGCGTGGCGATGATCGGTTGGATGCGCCCGTAAACGACGACGCACCCGTTGACGAACCCGGCGAGGCTCCCGATCGCGACGCATACGGCCATGCCGAGCATGATGCCGCCGGTGCCGCCGGGAAAGGTGCCGAGGCCGAGATGCAGGCCGAATATCTCGAGATGCAATGGCGTGCCGCCGACCGTGCCGGCCAACAGATAGCTCGCAACGCAGCCCACCATGGTCATGACGGCGCCGACCGAAAGATCGAGCCCGGATGCGAGCACAGGCACGGTTTGCGCCATGGCCAGCATGGCGAGTGCGAATATTTCATTGCCGTTCTGCACCAGCACGGCTGAAGAGAAGCCTTTCGGGTGCGCCATGTTGTAGAGCAGATAGAGGATGCCAAACAGCCCGATCGCGGTGGCGAGGCCGATGTTCTGCCGCACTTTTATGGCGAGGTCGTCAAGCATGGGTGGCCCCGGCAGTGGCGGGTGTTGCGGCGTGGACGTTGAGCGAGCTCGTGATGATATTGGTCTCCGTGAGCTCTTCACCCTCGAGCTCCCGCACGATGCGGCCGTCATACATGATCGCCACCCGGTCGCAGCAGCCGATCAGCTCGTCGTAATCGGTCGAATAAAACAGGATGGCGGCACCCTGATCGGCCAGCTCGCGCATCAACCGGTAGAGCTCCTGCTTGGTGCCGACGTCGATGCCGCGCGTCGGGTCGTTCAGCAGGATGATGCGCGGCTCGGTCATCAACCATTTGGCGAGCACCACCTTCTGCTGGTTGCCGCCTGACAGGTTCGATACGGCATCGCTCGGCGCACCGATCTTGATCTGCAGCCGCGAGATGCTCCGCGTGACCGTCGTGCGTTCCTTGGCACGGTCGACGAAAGGCCCGGTCGAGATGGCGCCGAGCGATGCAATCGTCAGATTGTCCGTGATCGACATCGGCAGCATCAATCCTTCGGTCTTGCGATCTTCGGGCACGAGCGCGATGCCGACCGACATCGCTGCTGCCGGCGAGCCGAGGCGTGCTTCGCGATTGTTGGCCGTGATGCGCCCGGTGACGCCGCGCAGCACGCCGAACAAGGCGAGCAGCAGCGACTTCTGGCCTTGTCCATCGAGGCCGCCGAGGCCGACGATCTCGCCGGCGCCGACCGAAAGTGAGATACGATCGAGATGCTTCTCCCAGGACAGGTGCTCGAGTGCCAGCACCGGCGTCACCGGTTTGCGAGCCGGCTTTGCAGGATACTGGGCAGCGATGTCGCGACCGATCATCAGCTGAACGATGTCGGCGGTCGAGCGCGCGCCCCAGTCGAAGGTCTCGATATGGCGTCCGTTCCGGAACACAGATGCCCGGTCGGCGAGTGCCTCGACCTCGTGCATGCGGTGAGAGATGTAGAGGATGGCGACGCCTTCGGCTTTGAGCCTCGCGAGCATCACATAGACCTTCTCCACATCGGCGCTGGTGAGAGCCGAGGTGGCCTCGTCGAGGATCAGGAGCTGCGGCCTCTTGCCGAGCGCCTTGGCGATCTCGACGACTTGCCGCCGCGACAGCGGCAGGTCGCGCACGCGCATCAGCGGGTTGACGTCCTCACAGCCGATCCCGGCGAGCAGTTCTTCGGCGCGACGGCGCTGTGCCCTCGCGTCGATGAGGCCGAACCGTCGCGGCGGCGCAGCGATCGAGATGTTGTCCGCGACCGACAGGTCGGGCATCAGCGACAGCTCTTGGAAGATGCAGACGACGCCGGCCGCGTTGGCGGCCGACGGCGTGGCGAAGCTGACCTGGTTGCCGGCAAGGCACATCGTGCCGGCATCGGGCTGGACCACGCCGGCGATGATCTTGATCAGCGTCGACTTGCCCGCACCGTTTTCACCGAGCACGGCATGGATCTTGCCGCGTTCACAGGCAAAGTCGATGCCATCAAGCGCGCGCACGCCGGCATAGCGCTTGGAAATGCCCGCTAACTTGAGGAAAGCGGGCTCCGTCGGGACGGCATCCTGCATGGCGCGGACTTTAGCCGGTGACGGCCTGGCGGACGCCAAGCCGTGACTGAAGATTCGTCGCCACGCTCACTGGCTGTTCTTTTCGCTCTGCGCCATGATCTCGGGCGCTGTGAAATTCACACCGCACGGGGTGAATTGGTTCGGGGCGAAGAAGTTCGCGTTGAGGTCGGGCCAATAATTGGTGCCCGGCTTGAGGTCCTTGTAGGTGGCGACCGGGATCGGGATCGAGATCAGCTGTGGCATGACGTTGCCCTGCAGCGCCGAGATCGCCGCTTTGGTGGCGATGGCGACGAGCGCCGGCGATTGCCCGTAGGACATGCCCTTGAGGCCTTCCTTCCAGTGGTCGGCGATCTGCTTGCGGTACTCGTTCTCGCCTTCACCCGACATCGGCACGAAGGGGTGCTTGGCGGCCATCAACGCCTGCACGGTGCCATCGGAGCCGCCTTGGGTGAAGATGCCGTCGAAATGGCCGTGAACGGCCAGCGCATCGGCGGTCACCTTTTGCGAGGTGCCGGTGTCCCAATTGCCCACCACCTCGGTGATGTTGAACTTGTTGCCGGAAGCTTCCATGACTTCGCGGAAGCCGAGATGGCGGTCGCGGTCGACCGAATTGCCAGGCAGGCCCCGCACCTCGAGGATGTCGCCGGCCCTCTTGCCCATTTCATCGATCAGCCATCTCGCCGACGTTCGGCCCATTTCCTTCTGGTCCTCGTTGACCATCATCACCTTGTCGGTGTCGAGGATGTTATCGAACGGCACCACCACGACGTTATTCTTGTCTGCGAGACGAATGATGCGGTCGAAACCGTCGGGCGCCACCGCGATGGTCACGATGGCGTCGAAGCCTTGATTGATGAAGTCCTCCATGGCCCCGAGTTGCGCCGCAACATCGGTCCCGGTCGAGACGACCTTGAACTCCTTGATATGCTCCTTGATACCCGGCTGCTCGGAAAAAGCCTTGGCCGTCTTCACCATCTGGATGCGCCAGGTGTTGCCGACGAAGCCGTTGACAAGGGCGATCTTGTAGGGGCCGGGCTTCTTGTCCCACTGGAAGAATTTGGTCTGACTGGACCAGGGCTTGAAGCAGGCCGGGTCGGCGCCCGGGCCGGAGACAATCTTCGGGCCCGCCCAGGCACTTGTCGCTGATACAAGAAAACCGGCGCAGGCAAGCCTCGCAAGGCTACGCGTCCACTTCATAGTCTCCTCCCTGAGCTTTTTTGTTTCGCGGTTTGGTTCCCGGTCCCAATCGCCGTGCCGGGAGTTGAGTGTCCCGTGCACTTGCGGGCCAGATTGACATGCAACCTGCGATGCACACAAGCCGCGGCGCGCGATATCTCTGCTCACGCCGGCGTGTCGCTGTCGTGACCCATTCGTCGGGAACCGGATCGCGGGGCGATTGCCGATTGCTTGGGCAAGTCGGGGCAACAGACCAGGGCAACGCGATCGGCCGCGCTGCAGCAATGCCACGATGTGGCATAGGTTCTTTGGCCTAATGGACGAAGGTCGCGGCGCTTGAATTTCGTTGCAAATCGACGCCGCCGGCGCAATCGTCGCAAAATACATCAATAAAAACGATAGCAAGAAAGAGCACCGGGAGGAGAGCGATGGTTTCGAGATGGAATCGGCGTGTCTTCATGGGCAGCGTCGCCGGGGCGCTGGCGACGCCTTACCTGATGCGCAAGGCGCGGGCGGACGACACCATCAAGCTGCGCTGCTCGCTCGATACCGCGCCGACGCATCCCCGCAATCAGGCGATTGTCGATTACCTCGCCAAGCTCGACGCGGCGAGCAAGGGCAGGATCAAGTCGGAAGTGTTCCATTCCGGCCAGTTGTTCGCCGATCTCAATGTGACCAAGGCCCTGATCCAGGGCCAGGTCGACATGGCCGCGCCCGGCACCTGGACCATCACCGGGCTGGTGCCTGATGCCGATTACGCCCAGCTGCCTGCGCTCTACGGACAGCCGGCCGACGTCGTTCACCGCTGTACGGATGGTCCTCCGGGAGAGCTCGTCGAGAAGCAGATCGAGGCCAAGGTGCGCTCGCACATTCTCGGCCACTGGCTCGATCTCGGCAACGAGAATTGGTACACGACGAAAAAGGAGATCCGGACGCTGGAGGACTTCAATGGCCTCAAGATCCGCAGCCCCGGCGGCGCGGGCATTTCCTGGCGCATCGCCTTCGTGCACGCCATCCCCAACGTGACGCCCTGGCCCAATGTCCCGCTCGCGCTGTCGCAAGGGACGTTCGACGGATTCGTCAGCTCCGACGAAAGCTGTACCTCGGCCAAACTATGGGACGCGGGAGTGAAATACTCCTACGCCGACCATCAGTTCTTCGCCAATTACATCCCCATGGTCAGCGACGCATTCTGGTCCAAGCTCGGCGAGGCTGACCGAAAGCTGATGCGCGATCTCTGGGCCGAGAATATCGAGCGCTACCGGGCAATGTCGGCGAAATCGCAGGCCGACGCGCGCGAGACGATGAAATCGCATGGCGTCGCCTTCGGCGACCCGTCGCCGGATCAGATCGCCGCTGACCGCAAGCGCATGATCGGGGCGCAAGCCGACCTGGTCCGCGATGCCAAGCTTTCGGCCGATATGGTCAAGCTCGTGAGCGATGCAGTCGGCAGTCACAGCTGAGATGGCTTCCTCCGACAGCAGGCGGTTCTTGCAAGACGCGTGGTGGGACAAGGCCGAGCGGTTCCTGATCGGACTGCTCGGGCTGGCGGCGATGCTCATCGGCCTCGTGCAGGTCGCCGGCCGCTACATCGCGCCGCGCTATGCGATCTCCTGGGCCGAGGAGGTGATCGTCTATCTGATCGTCTGGGGCATCATGCTCGCGGCGTCGCAACTGGTGCGAACGGACGGCCATGTGCGGCCCGACCTCGTGCTCCGAGCCGTCTCGCCGCGCGTCCAGCGCTGGATGGAGGTACTCAATTGCATCGCCGCGCTGGTGTTCTGCATCGGGCTCGCCTGGTACGGCTGGAGCATCGTTGCCACCTCCTGGCAATTGGACGAGCGGAGCTCGTCGGACCTGCAATTTCCGATGTGGCTTTATTCCGCGGCAATCCCGACCGGCGCGCTGCTGATGACAGGGCGCTATCTCGCCAGGCTCTACCGCTATCTGTTCGCCTTCGATCCCGAGATGATGACCGTCGGTCATATCCCCGAGCACGAACGAACCGGTACGACAGGCGCCTTGCCGCCCGGGGCGGATTAGGGACGGCGGGGCGCAGCAGCAGACATGTCGATATTCCTGTTGCTCCTGCTGTTCTTCGGCCTCCTGGCGGTCGGGATGCCGATATTCCTGGTGCTTGGGCTGTGCGCGGCCGTTCTCTACGCCGCCTCGGGCGAGCCGTTGGTCGGCGTCGCCCAGATCGTCATTGATCACCTGAATTCGCCGACATTGATGTCGCTGCCGCTGTTCGTGATGGCGGCCACCTTCATGCGACACGGCGGCGTTGCCAAAGCGCTGGTCGACGTCTCCGCCGCCTGGCTCGGCGGCATCAGGGGATCGCTCGGGCTCGTCACGGTGGTGGCCTGTACACTGTTTGCGGCGATATCGGGCTCGTCGGTTGCGACGGCGCTGGCGATGGGTACGATTTTGCTGCCGGCGATGATCGAGAAGGGTTATCCGCGCAGCTTTGCGCTCGGCGTCGTCGGCGCCTCCGGCACCATCGGCATCGTCATCCCGCCTTCGCTCGCGCTCATCCTTTACGGCATCGTGGCCGAACAGTCGGTGCCTCGTCTGTTCCTTGCCGGCCTGTTGCCCGGTCTGTTGCAGGCGACGGTGTTCTTCTGCTGGGTCTGGTATGACGCGCGGCGACGGAAATTTCCGGTCGAGCCGAAGCTTCCCTTCGCCGAGCGCCTTCGCGTGACGATGCGAGCGATACCGGCCCTCATCGTGCCGGTCATCGTGCTGATCGGCATCTATGGCGGCATCGTGACCGTGACCGAGGCGGCTGCGATCGCCGCGGTGGCGTCGCTCGTCGTCAGCCTCGTCTATTACCGTGGCTTCCACTGGTCGGAAACCTTGTGGGTGGTCGCCGACGCGCTCAAAAGTGCCGGCGCAATCATGTTGATCGTCGCGGCGGCGCTGGCATTCGGTCACTGGATGACGGCATCGGGCGTTCCGGCCGAACTCGTCAAATGGGTGTTGGCGCGCAATTTGGCCACCTGGCAGTTCCTGTTGGCAATCAATGTCATGCTGCTCGTGCTGGGCTGCTTTCTCGAGGTCATCGCGACGCTGCTATTGGTGTTGCCGCTGCTGGCGCCGGTCCTCCCGGCGATGGGCGTGGACCCGGTTCACTTCTCCATCATCTTCACGCACAATATGGAGATCGCGCTGGTGCATCCTCCGGTCGGGCTCAATTTGTTCGTGCTCTCGACGATCTCGCGCGCGCCGATCGGCGAAGTCATTCGCGGCGTCCTGCCGTTCCTGATCCTGCTGCTGATCGTCCTGATGATCATCACCTACGTGCCCGCGCTGACGATGTGGCTGCCGCACGCGGTATACGGAGACTGAGCCGATGTGTCGTGAATTCGAGACCGTCACCATCGAGCGGCGCGACGGCCATGTTCTGGTCGTCACCTTGAACCGGCCGGAGAGCGCCAATGCATTGAACACCCAAATGGGTCTCGACCTGATGGAACTGTTCGAAGGGTTGACGGTCGATCTCGAAGGCCTGCGCGCGGTCATCCTGACCGGGCAGGGCAGCAAGGCTTTTTGCGCAGGCGGTGACCTGAAACAGCGCGACGGCATGACCAATGAGGCCTGGCAGGCGCAGCATCTCGTCTTCGAGCGCATGTTGCGCGCGATCCTGGCCTGTCCCATCCCGGTAATCGCCGCGGTGAATGGTGCGGCCTATGGCGGCGGTTGCGAGATCGCGGCGGCAGCCGATTTCGTCTACGCGTCGACCAATGCCCGTTTTGCGCTGACCGAAGTGACGCTCGGCATCATGCCCGGCATGGGCGGTACGCAGAACTTGCCGCGCGCCGTCGGCGAGCGGAGGGCGAAAGAGCTGATCCTGTCAGGCCAGCCATTCTCGGCCGCGGAGGCCGAGCTCTGGGGGCTGGTCAACCGGGTCCTGCCACCGGAGGAATTGCTGGCAGCTGCGCTTGTCATTGCCGAGCGCATTGCAAGCAACGGTCCGCTCGCCGTGCGGCAGGCCAAGCAGGCCGTCCAGCGCGGTCTCCGGATGTCACTCGCCGACGGTCTCGCGTTCGAGATCGAGGCCTACAATCGATTGATTCCGACCGCGGACCGCAGCGAAGGCGTGCGCGCCTTCAATGAGCGCCGCAAACCGGACTTCCGTGGCAAATAGCAGACGCCGCGATAGTGGACCGGCCCGTTGAGATCGGATGGGATTTGCGCCAGGCGCAGCGATGTGCGCGACAAGAACGATCGGAACCGGTGATGCGGACCAAGCGGAGTTTTCTTGTCTCTGAGGTGAAAATCGTCAGCCTTTATCACGCATATTGATCGACTACTTGTCCCTTCCGTTCTTGTCGTGCCCGCGGTGAATTGCTGGCTGGTCTAGTTACCTGGGCTGACGAGCAGCGGATCGGCGGACATGACAAGCTTCAGGCTCCGCAGCGAAAAGGTCGATCGGGTGTGCCTGATACCCTGAATCCGGTAGAGCTTCTCGCGCAGAAACCGCTCGTAATGCGTCGTATCGGCAACCGCGACCTTGACCAGATAGTCGTAGTCGCCGGTGACCAGGTTGGCTTCGATCACCTCCGGTGCATCCCTTCCAAGGCGCTCATTCACGCGGCCGATGCCTTTCACACCGCCAATTGTCAACGTGAAGCGGCGCCTTTCGGCCTGAGCGTCAAAGGCATCGAGCTTGATTTCGCACGCACCGTTGCATGGAAGGACTCGATCGTGACGCGGTTGACAGGCGGCGTTGCGGGGCTGCTCAAGAAAAGTGGCGTGTCCATCATCTCCGGCACGGCCGAAATACTGGACGGCAAGACGGTCAAGGTCGAAACGGCGGACACGACGGAGCGCGTTCGCGCCCGGCACCTCGTTCTCGCGACGGGCTCGCTCCCACAAACCTTGCCCACGCTGCCATTCGGCGGCAACGTCATTTCATCGACTGAGTTGCTCTCGCTTCGGGAAAGGCCCAGACGGCTGGTCGTCGTAGGAGGGGGGTACATTGGTCTCGAACTCGGCATTGCCTTTGCGAAGCTCGGATCGGAGGTAACCGTGGTCGAAGCGGACGAGCGTATCCTGCCGAGGTGGGACGCCGCGTTGACACGTCCGGTGGCCAGGAGGCTCGAGGACTTGAAGGTCGGCGTCATCACCGCGGCGTATGCGCGAGGACTGACCCGCGGCGAGGAGGGACTATTGATCGAGCAGCGCGGGCATCCGCCGCGTGAGATACCTGCGGACAAGATTCTGGTCGCCGTCGGTCGCGAGCCTTGCACGAAAGGCTTCGGGCTGGAGCGGCTGGACCTCGCGATGGAGGGGAAGTTCGTCAAGATTGACAGGCGCTGCGAGACGTCCATGTTGAATGTCTGGGCCATCGGAGACCTCACGGGCGAGCCGATGCTGGCGCACCGCGCCATGGCGCAGGGCGCGATGGTGGCGGAGATCGTCGCGGGGCAACGCCGCGTTTTCGACGCCGTTGCGATCCCTTCCGTCTGCTTCACGGATCCTGAGGTAATATCGGTCGGGTACACGCCCGAGCAGGCCAAGGCGGAGGGGCTCGATATCACGGTCACGACGTTTCCCTTCGCCGCCAATGGCCGGGCTCTGACGCAAATGAATGAGGAGGGTTTCGTGCGGATCGTTGCGCGCGCTGACGACCACCTCGTTCTTGGAGGGCAGGCAGTCGGGGCCGGAGTCTCCGAATTGACGTCGTCGCTCGCGCTTGCCATTGAAATGGGGGCCGTGCTCGAGGACGTCGCCGGGACCATCGGCGCGCATCCGACGCGGAGCGAGGCGATCCACGAGGCCGCCTTCGGCGCGTTGGGCCGCGGCTTGCATATCTGATGGGAACAAGACAAACCTGAAGGAAACGTCCTGCATCGCGGGATCAACTCTGGAGCGCATCGTGTCGAAATCTGAACGGGTATATCGCAACTATGTCGCCGGCCGCTGGGTGGATGCGGCCGATGGCCGGCGTCTCGAGCTGCTGGATCCGTCCGATGGCTCGCATCTCGCCGAACTTGCCCGTAGCGGCAGCAAGGACGTCGACCGCGCGGTGCAGGCAGCGAGGGCATCGCTGGCTGGTGACTGGGGCCGCATGTCGGCGACCGATCGGGGCCGCATCCTGCATCGGATCGGCGAAGCCGTTCTGAAGAAGGTCGACCTGCTGGCCGAGCTCGAAGCGCGCGACGTCGGCAAGCCTCTCAAGCAGGCGCGGGCCGACGTCGAGGCGCTGGCGCGCTACTTCGAATTCTACGGCGCCGCCGCCGACAAGGTTCATGGCGACACCATCCCTTATCGATCGGGATTCACGGCGATCACGCTCTACGAACCGCACGGGGTGACCGCCCATATCATCCCCTGGAACTATCCGATGCAGATCATCGGACGGAGCCTCGGTGCGGCGCTCGCGATGGGCAACGCTGCCGTCGTCAAGCCGGCGGAGGAAGCCTGCCTTACGGTTTTGGAGTTCACGCGCATCGCGGAGGAGGCGGGATTGCCGCCCGGCGCGCTCAATCTCGTGACGGGGACCGGCGAGGAGGCAGGCGCAGCCTTGTCCGGCCATCCCGGCATCAACCACATTTCATTCACGGGCTCGGTGACGACGGGCGCTTTGGTGCAGGCGGCAGCCGCGCGCAATGCGGTTCCGGTCACGCTGGAGCTCGGCGGCAAATCACCACAGCTGGTGTTTGCGGATGCCGATCTCGATCGGGCGCTGCCGTTCCTCGTCATGGCGGGCATCCAGAACGCCGGCCAGACCTGCTCGGCCTCGTCACGAATCCTGGTCGAGCGGCCGATCTACGAGGAGGTGGTCGCGCGCATGGCCGACGCCTACAGGAAACTGAAGGTCGGGCCGGCCCTGGCTGATCTCGATGTCGGTCCGGTGGTGTCCCGCCGTCAGAAGGATATCGTCGAAGGCTATATTGGCCTGGCCGAGCGCGATGGCGCGCGTCTCGCGGCACAGGGAAGCATTGTATCCGATGCGCCTGCCGGCGGCGCTTACGTGAGGCCGACGCTGATCCGCGACGTGCCGGCGAGCCACCGCCTGGTGCAGGAGGAAATCTTCGGACCGGTACAGGTGATGATGCCCTTCGACGACGAGCAGCAGGCCATCGATCTGGCGAATGGCACGCCCTATGGCCTTGTCTGCGGAATCTGGACGCGCGATGGCGCGCGGCAATTCCGGCTGGCACGCGGCATTCAGTCGGGACAGGTCTTCATCAACAATTACGGCGCGGGTGGTGGAATTGAGCTGCCATTCGGCGGCGTCAAGCGTTCGGGGCATGGTCGCGAGAAAGGCTTTGAGGCCCTCTACGGCTTCGCGACGACCAAGACCATTTCGTTCTATCACGGCTGACGAACGCGTGTGCCGGCGGCGATCATGCCGCCGGCACTCGCATGCAGGTTTGGCGGTCAATGGTGCTCGCGTAGCCTCGCACAGAGAACGCGAGTGATCTCCTCCGACCCGGCCGTTCCGCCGATGTCCCGGCTCAGTGCCGATCGATCGGCAAGCGCATGGTTTACGCCGGCCTCGATACGAAACGGTGCTCCATGAACAAGATTCTCTACACGATGATTCGTGTCGGCGACCTCGATCGCAGCGTTGCCTTCTACGTGCGGCTCGGATTGTACGAGACCCGGCGTCGCGACGTGCCCGAAGGCAAATATGCGCTGGCGTTTCTCGGCTTCGAGGATGAGAGCGGCTCCGGCATCGAGCTCACCTACAATTTTGGTGTGACCACTTATGAGCACGGAACGGCATTCGGCAATCTCGTGATCGGCGTCGCCGATATCTACGGCCTTTGCGAGGACTTGCGCGCGGCCGGCGTCAAGATCAGGCGCGAACCGGGGCCGGTCAAATTCGGGACGTCCGTCATCGCGTTCGTTGAAGACCCGGACGGCTACAAGGTCGAGCTGATCCAGCATTCGAGCTCGGCGTAGAACTCTCCGGTCATGCCCGCGCCTTCGCGGGCGATCGAGGAACGATCATCGTGATCACAAACGCTTCCGCTCCGGATGTCACGCCGGGGGAAGAACAACCCTGGAACTGGAGTTACCCATGAAAAGAGCCTGCCTTTCCCTCCTGGTGGTTTCGTTGTTCGCATTGCTTGCGTCGAGTGCCGACGCGCAGCCGCAGGAGTCCGTCAGCATTCCGACCGATCAACTCAAATATGGATCGACCGGCGTCACCGATAATGTTCATGGTGAGGTCAAGGCCGCAGCTGCTTACGGCGACAACGCGCGCGGCGCCCACGGCACCTTCCTCAAGATGCCCGGCAAATTCGTGAGCCCACTTCACACCCACACCAGCAACGAATGGGGTGTCATCATCGCCGGCGTGTTTGCCAACGGGAAGCCGGGTAACCCGGATATTCTGCTTCCCGCCGGCGCCTATTTCTTCCAGAAGGCGGGTGAGGCTCACATCTCCAAATGTGTCTCCGAGAATGAGTGCATCATCTTTCTGAGCCAAAGCGGCAAGTACGAGTTTCTCACGACCAAGTAACTACGGCCGATTGCATCACCAACGTCAGCGCGACGCACGTTTCGAACAGCTGCGTCGCGCAAAGCCCGAGGGGCAGATGTGGTATGAGACCGAAGCGCGCGGGCGGTTCAGAATTCGCTATCCCATTATCCGGAGGGCCGTTCGGGGGCGGCGCGTCCTCGGCAAAACTGACGGCGACCGTTTCGAATGCCGGAGGCCTGGGTTCTTTTGGCGTGCACACTCTTGACGCCGCTCAACAGAACGGCGCGATCGGAGCGAGCGGTGAGGCGCGCAGGATGCGGCCGAACGGGAAAGTTACATCCCCCCTTGCGGGGAGCGCGTCCGCTGCGACCCCGGCAAAGCCTTGGGACACGCTGTCGGTCCCTCCTGGCAGCAACTCCACAGCGATGACGCTCAGCGACGAACTGGCAGGAAGATGGACCGACGCCAGGATGGTTTCGACCTGGGCCTGATGGAATGCGGCGACTGAGGTTCGATTGGGCATCTTTGAGTTCAGCGAACTTGATACCAGCATCGTGAAATAGGGCTTGAGCGCGGGATCTATGGTGTCGAGCGCTTTGTCGACGAAGACGCCTAGTTCCGATGCGATCAGCACGTTGCGCATGGACGCGCCGTCCGCTTGCACGGCCTGCGCGTAGAGCAAGAACCACATCGAGGTATGTGGCGGCTGGGTGGACGTGACGAGGAAATTCCCGTTGAGCACCGGCGTCGCATATGGCGCCGTCGCGATCACCAGGCTCGGCGTTCCGCTGCTCGCGGTGACCGGCGGTATCAGCGGCGACATGATCTGCTCGAGCTGGAATGGACAAGCGGCAGCCGTCATGGCGGACAAAACCGCGGCAGCGGATGCGGCGGGAATGTTGACCCGGCCCGCATGACAGACGAGGGCCGGCGCCGGATGCTGCACGCCAACCACGCGCAGCTGCGAGCCGAACCGCGCGTTCGCCGTCGACCACCAACGCAGATCGCCCGCCTCTCCGGCGTGCCCGATCCGCAGCTCGTAGGTCCAGAAGCCGAACAGCTCGGGATCGTCCGGGTCCATGCCGGGCGGCAACGGAAGCAGGAAGTGAACATTGGAGCCCGGCGCGGCCTCGAGCTCCGTCATCGCGGTGAGTCCGGCGCGATCATCGGTGTCATCAGGGATGATGACGCGCACCAGCTCGGGATCGAGCGGCAGCGGCGGGTTGCTGTCGGCCACGACCTGCGGCCTGGCGTTGTAAAGCAGCGGATCGGCACCATGGTTGAGGACCCGCGCGAATAGCGCATCGCCTTCGGAATTGGCGACCGGATCGGTCAGCTCGATCCACAGCGATCGCTGCCGCGCCGCGGTTGACGCATAGAGCGCCCCGGCCACATAGGGTGAGAGCGCGAGCCCGACCGACGCGATCGCAGGAACCTGCTTGGGTGGAATCGCGATCGGCAGGCGCAGGTCGAGCGGCGCATCTGCAAATTCAGTGGTGGGCAGCGCCGGAGGCGGCGTCGTGAAGACGGGCGTCGGCGGGGAGGGCGGAAGCGGCGGTCCGGCAGCGACCCGGTTCGGCCTGACGAACCAGCGATGCTGCAGCGATTGCGGGAAACCTCCCGAGACCGGCTCATGCGGATCGATCGCATCGAAGAAGATCAGCCGGCTTCGCGAGCGGGCCAGATCGCTCGGCTGCGTTGTCGCCGCGGTTCCAAGCACGCGAGGAACAGCCAGGGCGCCGACCGCGACAGCGGCGGCTTCGCCGTCGCTGGGGCCGCCGCGCAGGATCGTGAGGCCTGCATCGGTGAGGCCGTCCCAGGTCCAGTCGCGCTCCAGGTCGAGCACGATGGCGACGATCCAGAAGCGCAGGAGTTCGCTGGTCGAGCCGAATGTCAATGTCTCGCCGTCGGCGGAGACAATTGCGCGCAGCGCGCGCGAAGCGCCGAACACGATCCGCGTGCCGGGCGGCGCGGACAGCGCGTTGCCGTTGGCCACCACGCCGAGCTGCTCCGCCAGCTGCGAGACGAGCGGAGGGGCGGCGACGTCGGCGGGGCGACGGAACAGATAGGCAGTGACCGGTTCGTCCGCGTCCGCCTGGCCCAGCAGGACAGGCTCGGCGGTGGGCTCGACGCGTACCTGGATGGTGGTCGACATCGTCTCCGCGGCCTGCGGGCCGAAATAGCCGGGTTCGTCGGTGCGCAGGATCGCACGCAGCGTAATCTGCACGTCGCGCCCGCGCGGGACGAGCAGCGGTCCGGTGACCGGCTGGCCGGTCGGCGACCAGTTCACGATCGACGGCTCATCGATGTAGATCACCGGGATCTTCGTTCCGGGGTCATTTGCAAGCGGCGGCGAGCCGGTCGTGGCATTGAGCATCCGCGACGTCGTGTACAGCGTCACATAGGGGCCGTCCTCGGTACCGGTGTCGTGAAGCGGATGGCGTACCGCCACCGCAATGGACACTGCGGTCACGTCGGGATCCGGAAGTCCGGCGATGCCTTTGGTGCTTTTGGCACTGGTCACGAGGGCCGTGCGGATGGTGTCGCGCGACGACGGCAGATCGCCAAGATGGGTGTAGAGCACTTCCGGATAGATGATATTCGGACGAGTGACGATGAGCGACGCCGGAGCGCTTCCCACACCCGGCGCGGGGACGATTGGCTTGCCGGTGCCGTCGAGCTGTTGAACGAGCGGCGCCTTGGGAGGGACCAGACGCTGGAAGGGCAGCGCTGCAATCGACGCCGGGCCGGGATTGACGGCCGCGTCGCCGACGCCCGGCCCGCCGCCGCTGAGATCGCCGAGCCGAACGCGGAACGAGTAGACATGTCCATAGGACAACAGGGTCGTCAGATCGACGGACGTCCGCGTCGGTATCCCCGGGGTCGTGCGGGTGGTCAGCGCTTGCGGAACGGGATCCGGCTCGCACAATGACCCGCCGCGCCAATTCGCAAAATAACGCGGGAGCCACGCGTCGGCCGGCGTGGTGGAAAACGGTTGGGTCGGAGCGGGCTCGACGCACAGCTCGCCCGTGAAGGTGCCGAGCGAGGATGGGAGCTTCGTCGTGACCTTGCAGAGCGATTGCCAGACCGGCGTCTTGAAGGGGCCGCCTTGCACCGCGGGCGTTACGTCAGCGACGTCGACGCGATAGCCTTGAACACCCAGCGGCGTCTGGGTGGCACTGCCAAGCGTCCCGCCGGTGCGTGCGCTGAGCAGCGCAAGCTGATCGTTGTGCCATTGGACCACCTGCTCGTCGTCCCAGCCGAGCTCGATGCCGAGGTCGCTGCCGGGTGCAAGCAGACCATCACCGACCGCCGCCGCGGAATTGGCCGGCTGCGCGCAATGGACGAGCTTCGCGAAGCCGTCCGCATATGCATCGGCCACCTGGAACGCAGAATCGGATGGAGTGCCACCCTCGCCATCGACCGGGAATTCGACAGCGGCAAACAGTGCGCGGGCGGCCGCGGAGAGCGGCGGGATGCGTGCGGCGTGGGTGCGGATCGATCCGGCGAGTGCGGCACCAGCGATCGCCCATGGATCGCTCGCGGCGAGCGCGACGAAGACGTATCCACCGGCCGCGAGCGCGTCGGCATCGCTCGCCGGTAGCGTCACCGAAAGCTGGTAGATCAGCCCGAGCTTCGTTGCCAGAATCGGCTGGCGGAGCGCGTAAGAGATGACCTGGCCCCAGCTCAGCGTTTTCAACGGGGTCGGAGGGATCTTCGTTGCGGGGGTTCCACGGACCGCACAGCCGAACTCGTCGTCGGTCGTGGTGAGATTGCCGTCGGGCGGGCCGCCTCCGGCTGCCAGATAGGAGGGCGGCAGCGATTTGCGAATCCGCGGAATGGAGAGGATGGGCTGAGCCCCCAGCGTGGCGCCGCTCGCCGTCACCGAACTCTGCAGCAGCGCGAAGGTTGCCGCCGGGGATGCGGGCGCCGAGAGTATCGTCGGAGTAAGCTTGATTGCGTTTGCACCGGTCGAGACGGGCAGGGCGCCGAGTCCCTTGTTGACGATCACTGTGAAAGTCGGGGCGCCGGTCGCGAAGGACGGCGATGATGGCCCGATCAGCGGGCCGGGCAGCGGGTCAACGGCCGGAATCACGACGACGTTGAGCGTGAGCGTGCCCTTGCCATCCCAATGCTGTGGGAAAGTGGTGAGCGCGAGGCGAAGCGCATCGGCCATCAGGCATCTCCTCTACACTGAAATCGTCTCGCTGAATCCCCACGACCCGTCGAACGAGACGTTGATGACCCAGCAGATGCTGATGTGGATTCCGACCGAGACCTGGGCCGACAAATCGGCTTCGCTGGGCGGAAGCGGGGTCGGCAGGGTGATGGTGATCGCCGCAGTGAGCGTCAGCGACGCACTGGCGAGGCCACCAAGAACATCCACCTGTGCGTTGCCGGTCAATGCCGCTGCGATCTGGATCTGTGTGGTGCCGATGTCGAGACTCAGGCTGACGACGATCGATGCACTTCCTGATGCCACGGCGACACTGATCGACAGTCCGAGCCCCAGGCCGGCCTCCAGGTAGACGTCGAGGCCGCCGCCTTGCACGCCCAGTACGATGGCGCCCGTTCCGGCCAGCGGCGAGACCACCCATTGGAACGGGTCCTGCTTGCTGCCGATTCCCACACTGAACGAGAGGTCGCTCGGTATGGTCGCGCTGAATCCGAGATCAAGGCCGAGATCGGTGATCTCGCCGAAGCCGAGCGGAATCGTTGGCAGCGTGAATCCCTGCTGCACCGTGAGCGTGTTGCCGGAGAAGCCGACATCAAGCTCGGCATCGCCGCCGAGGCTCTTGGCAATGCCGCTGAGCCCGGTGAGGATCGCCTGGACCGGATCCAGCGAGGGGCCATAGACGACGTTCAGGTTGGTGAAGCCGGGCGATATCGTCGAGCCGGCCTGGAAGCCGCCGGTGATCGTCAGGAGCGTACCGAAGCCGTCGACATTGCCGATGAAGGCGAGGTCTTCCAGCGTGAGCGACCATTTGGTTGGCGTGGCGCTCGCGTCGAGGGTCAGCGTGCCCTTGAACTTGCTGTAGGAGAGAACCAGGTGCACGATCGCGATATCCAGAACCGCGCGATCGGGTGGCGCCGCCGTGGGCGGAATGGCGCCGGGGCCCCAGGTATAGGTTCGGGTGAAGCCATCGCCCTGGAGCGGCAAACCGTCAGTTGATGGAATTTGGAGGGCGCTGCCGATGTCGGGAAATATGCTGGCGACCCCGAGCAGCGCGCCGACATCGGCGAGCCCGGGAAGCTTGTTGAAGCCGATGCCGTTTCCCGCATCGTTGACCAACGGATGCTCGTAGAGTGTCTTCGAGGTCCCAGTCCCCTGCATGATTGAGTAGAAGGTGTTCGGCGCATCGACGCGCTGCGCATCCTCGGGATCGAGCAGCCGGAAACTGTCGGCGGCGAATGTCCCGACGTTCGTCGGAACGCTGGTGCCTGCCGACGTCCCGCGCGTGAGTGGCACGGGCGTCTGTGGATCAACCGGTTGTGGCGTGTTGGCCGTACCCGGACGCTTCGCGACGCTCCACTGGCCGTCCTTGGGCAGGCGCGGCGTCCCGAACAGCGCTGTTTGCAGCTTGGTGGTCGTTCCGGGCGCGAGTGCTGCGCCGAACGAGGACACGTTCATCGTGAATTGTTGCGGGCCGGTTCCTCCGAGACTGGCGATGCAATGGGTCGTGCCGCTGACACGACCCTGTTGCTGCATCAGCGCAAAGATGTCAGCCGCGGTGGGTGGTGCAGGGCTGAGCTTGGTCGGGTCGCTGCTCGTGATCGTATCTTGAGCATAGCCCTGGATCGCAGTTCCGGCCGAGATGCGGATGTTGGTCTGTCCGTCCGCAGTAATGTGGATTGCCGGGTCGAACTCGACATCAGCCTCGAACGTACAGGGCGTGTATTGGATCGATCCGACATTGACGACCGACGTCGAGAACTGGATGTTGCGCACGTTTTTCAGGGACTCGACTGCGCCGGCGAGCAGACCGTTCGGAGCCAGCAACTCGAAGGATCCGGGGCCGACGGCCTGCCAACCGGTGTCGTGCTTGACGACCTCGCCGGCATCGGAGCGGTCAAAGGTGATCGTGCGCTGGAGGCGAATGCACCAAGGCAGGATCCAGGTCTGCGCCGTGATGATCTCGTGTGCGGTTCGGCCAAGAAGTACGTTGAACAGCGCGCGGATGATGCCGGGGTCGGTCGGCACGGGATCGAGCCAATCCGAAAACAGCGTCGTCCCGTAGCCCGAGAGATCGATCCGCGCGACCGGCATGAACCCACGGCCGCCCGGGCCGAAATCCTGATCCCAGAAGCTTGCCACGCTCGGCAGCGCGGTGCCGAGGACCTGCGCGCCGTAGGCAGGCGGAGTGGCGGCGAAGCCCGTGATTGCGGTGCCCGGCAGGGTACCCTGCGGTCCTGTGATCGACAGGACTCGCGCGCTGGTCAAACCTGCGTCGGGGAATTGCACCGACGGGATGGCATAGCTCGGTCCGGGGGAAGTGGGGGTCGGTTCGGACAGGTTCGCCGTGATGCCGAATGGAAGTGTGAAGGCCGCCTGCGTCGGCAGCTTTCCGGCGCCGGCCTGGTATTGCTCCAGCGCAAGTACGGGAACGATCGGCGTCGGCGCGGTCACGGCGACGAGGAACGTGGTCGGAATCCCGTCATCGGGTGAGAAGGCAGCGAGCCAATTCGGCACGCCAGTGGCGTCGACGACCGGCTCCCAGGAGATTCCGGGCACCGTGAAAACGGCGGTGTCGGCTGCGGGCGCCTGCAATTGCAGGCCGGCAAAGCTGAATTGCGCGCCGCCCTCGACACCGATGGTGACACCCCATTGATCGGCGTTGCTCGAAACATCGAGCAACCGGAAGCCGCCACCGGCGGCCGCAGCTGATGGCAGCGCGGTTGTCGCGCCACCGACCGGTGCAGGGATTGGCGCGAGAGACGAATTCTTGATGGGAGTGACGGTGAGGACCGGTGAAGTCGTGGCTGTCCATGTCACCAACGCAGCGACGCCTGCAAGCAGCTCGCGGCCAGCGCCGGCGGCGTAGGAAGCCACGTAAGGATCAGGGAAGGTCGGAACGATCACTCCGGCGGGAAAGCCGATCGAGAGGCCGCCCGAGATGCGTCCCTGAGACAGCGTACCGCTGAGCAGGAATCCGTTCGGCGTGCCGACGGGAATGAGCGCGTTCTCCGCGACAAGCGCCAGCGACGTCTTGGCGGTCGGCGTGAGCACAGATCCGATGTCGACCGTGATCGACGCCGTGGTGTGCACCCGGACCAACAACGCCGGTCCCTGCAGCACGATCCTCTGGCCGCCGGAGTCGACCGGCCGGTCGAGCAGCGCGTTGAGGGGTCCGGCAGCGATCGATGTCTCCTGATCTGGCGTTGCGCTGAAGGAGACCAATGCGCCGGGGCCGAGGTCGAGCGTGACCCGCGAGGCCGGCCGGGCGAGCGGCGGCTGGGTCGGCGGGACTGGCGACGGTTGTGCAGGTGTAGCCCACAGCAAATACGATTCCTGCGCGCGGCCTGCGCCGTTCGCGACCAACCCGACCAGCCGCGTCGGGGTCAGCGCGAACGATGCGCCACCGAGTGCGAGCGGCACAGTTAGCGGGGCGATCGTTGCCGAGAGGCCGCTGCCGGTGACGACGACGATACCCCAGGCGTCATCCGGAGCAGGAAGCGCGTTCGGCGTCGCGGCGTTGAGGATCGGAAAAATCACGCCGGTGCCGACAATCGGCGCCTTGCCCGCCATCACGATTTCGGGCGAGCTCGACTGTGCGGCCGTGAACGTCGATTGCGCGCAGTCGCAGGAGATGGCGACATGCGGCGTCGTGAAGTCGAGTTCGGCCAGCGTCGGGCTCGCGGCCGGCGTCAGCGCGAGGGCCTGGCCGTAAAGGGTTGCTGCACCGACGCCGGATAGCACAATCGTGGCTCCGGCCGGTGCAAGCGTGATCGTGGCATGCGCGAACGGCGTCAGCTTTGCGGCGAGGAAATCTGGACCGACGGGATCGCCGGCCGGGCCGGTTGCCGGTGTAATCGCGGAGGCGACGGAGAAGACCATCGTTGCGGCCGCATCGAGCACGATCTTGCCGCCGCCGAACGTGACCGAGCCGGAGACGGTCATCGACGCGCTGGCGAACGGTATGCCGGCGAAACCTGCGGTTGACGCGAATGCTGCGCCGAGCAGGGTCGCCTCAATCCAAAGCGTTCCGCTTCCGAGCGTAACGTTCGCGGCGGTCGGCACGGGAGCACCGAACGGCGTGATCACGTGGCCGATCACGGTCGTACCGCGCATCAATGTGGTGATGACGGGGAGATGGATAGGAATAGGCGGGATGGGGAGGGGAATCCCCTTCAGTGCCGGAAGCGGCGCTGGAAGTGTAGCGCGTAGACTGGTCAGCTGCGTGGAGAGGTCGGTGAGCGAAGTGGCGGCAATGGTCAGCATGGGAAATCACGCCTCCCAAGGGATGAATATCCACGCGAGCGCTCGCCGCTTCTTCAAAGCGGCCGCACCAATAGCTTTTGTCCCGCTCGTTCGATTGGGACGCACTAAATTTCCGCGCTGGGGCTGTGTCGATTGCGACGATTTTCTTCAAATTCGCCGTAATAATATTTCGCTTCTAGGTAGCATAACACGACAACACTACATTGCAATCGAAGAGGGTGTCCTCGATGTTACAGTCGCGCTGATTTGAACGAACCGCGTGTGCGATGCAACGTCGCGCAGCAAATCCGTGAGGAGCAGCTAGCGACCGGGCAACGTCCCGGATGAGAGCAGCATCTCGATGCGGCGAGCGGACGCCGCAAATTCTAGCTCGCCTTGATCGGGTGGTAGGTCTGACTGCCGCAGTGATCGGCAATGACAGAATAACGTGAGGACACGTACGTCTTATTGAAGAACGCTGAATACGGTATGCGCTTGGTGTCTTCAGATTTCGCGCTGCGCAGGCAGGCCATCCAGCGGGTCATATAATTGGGACTTGCCCTGATCGCGTCCGTGACTTCGATCGGTTCTGCGAAATGTGAATCAGCCGCCGCTGCCTTCAGTCCACTCAACAGCGCTCCTGGATCGGGCGGAGGCTGCTCCGCTTGAGGCGGCGTGCCTTCCGCGATCAGGGAACATGCTGTCAGGCTGATGCAGAACAAGATCGCCGCGACCCGCATGAGCGATTCTCTCATCGGAAGGATCTGTCTACGTCATGACCGCGGCAGGCTGAAGGCAAAAGGCGGACGCCTCAGCCGGCAATCCTGCGCAACGAGCCGACATGCCCGATGGAGGGCTCTGCGTGATCCGCCCGCCTTCCAATGTGTTGGCGCGAGAACGGTTCCAGTCAGGCTTCGCGACTGGACAGTATGTTCGCGTTATGTTCTAGTCGTGGCCGCGACGCTTGGGTCGGGTGTGACTGGTGAATCGTCGCGATGGCAACTGCCGCCACCATCCTGCACGCCGATCTGGACGCCTTCTACGCGTCGGTTGAGCAACTGCTGGACCCATCTTTGCGTGGCAAGCCCATCGCGGTCGGTGGCGGGGTCATACTTGCTGCCTCTTACGAAGCGAGGGCATACGGAATTCATGCCGGCATGTCGGAATGGCAGGCGCGAGAGCTATGCCCGCACCTCTTTTTTGTTAGCGGCCATTTCAGCGAATACGAACGGCTGGGGGACGCCGCGATCAAGGTGATCGGCGATTTCACACCCCTCGTCGAACGGATTTCGATCGATGAGGCCTTTGCCGATGTCGCCGGCTGCACCCATTTGTTCGGTGCACCTGCCGAGATCGCCGCGGCCATCCGCCGGCGCGTACGCAGCGAACTTGGCCTTCCGATCTCTGTCGGTGTCGCCCGTACCAAGCATCTGGCGAAGATAGCCTCGCAAGTGGCCAAGCCCGATGGGCTCGTCGCCGTCGATCCGGGCACCGAACTCCAATTCCTTCATGAATTGCCTGTCGAATTGATGTGGGGTGTCGGGCCGGCCACCAGGACACGCCTGGCCGAGATCGGCGTTTCGACGATTGGGCAACTCGCCCGGTTGCCTGGACGGTCACTCGCGCGTCTGCTCGGTCCGGCGGCAGGAGAGAAACTCGCGGCGTTGGCGTGGGATCGCGATCCGCGGCCACTCAAGCCGCATCAGCGGTCACGATCGGCAGGAGCCCAATCGGCGATCGGGCGAAAGCCCGCCGTCGAGCGCATCATTCGTCCAACCCTGCTTCACCTGGCCGATCGCATCGCCACGCGGCTTCGAGCGAAGTCCAGGCCTGGCCGTACGGTGACGGTGCGCGTTCGCTTCGCCGACCTCAGCTCGGTGACGCGCTCGGTAACGCTCGACACCCCGATCTTCGCGACCCTGATCCTCGCCGAGCATGCCGAGGAACTGGTACATGCAATTCTTGCGGATCACCCTGACGAGAAAACCATCTCGCTGTTGGCAATCTCCGTGTCGCATCTTGAGGAACATTGGGATATTGCGCTCGAGCTCCCGCTCGGGCTTGAAGATGAAGCGCGTCGGCCCGGCAGCAGGCTTGGCATCGCGCGGTGGGCAGCCGACTGCGCCGTCGACAAGATCCGCAATCGCTTCGGGCGGGGTGCGATCGGATACGGCTCGGCCGTGCTTGCCATGTCGCGCACGGTGCCCGACGAGTTTCGCAAGCTTGCCGAAAAGGACCTGTAATCGCCGCCGGCTCCGGTTCAAGCAAATGGCGACCAAAAGGCCATTCGCATGCGCGCTATTCGGCAATGTGCGGCGAGATGTTTGCCCGCGCGTTTCGCCAAGGCATTTCGCTACGATCTGAACTAGAAATGTCGTTCGATATGCGCGCGGATCGCGTTGGTCTCGGCATCGATCCAGCCGAGCTTGCAGGCGGTTGCGATCATCTTGGCGTAGCCCAGTTCCCAGTCTCCTCCCTCGGGGCGGCCGGGCAATGCTGGAACCAGCTCGATTGGAATCAACGCATTGTCCTTGTCGACGAGCTTGATCCCGTTCGGAGCCGAAGATCCGATCTCGAGCTCGCCCTTCAGGACCAGCTTGAATTTGTGAAAGTCGAGCGGCTCGGCCAGGCGAGCCCCGGTTCCGGGCGCGTATTCCACGATCATCACTCAGCTCCATCGTTGCCGACTGCGAAACGTTAGGCGAGCGATCGCGCTCCGCCAAAGGCCGAATGCGCCGGGGGCTGCGGTCATCCCCGCGCCAGCGTCTGAAGTTCGCCTTGGAAGTTGACCAGAGGGGCATCTTCGCCGCCGCGCGTTGCGATGATCCGTCCGACAAACAGACCATGGGTCCCGACCACCTGGTGGTGGTGCAGCACCCATTCGAGCGAAGCGATGGCCGTCGGCAGGATCGGCACGCCGAGCGTGCGCCATGCAGGAATGCGTTCCCGATGCCTGTCGTGATGACACCGGCGCGCGCGGCGTCCGCGCCCTCCTGCATGAATAGCTGGTAGACGGCCGCCGCGACATCGCGCGCCGACTTGCCGGCGCCGGTGACCTCGAGTGCGGCTGCGATGCCGAGATCGCCGATCTCGGCGGCGCGCCTCAGCACGGCGATTTCCCTTTCGCTCTTTCGCGCGCGGAGCGTCGCCATGACGCCGGAGAAATCCACGAAATTCGCATCCGGCAGCCTGCCTGCGAGTTGCTTGAAGCGGCGCAGCGGCATGCAATAGGAGTCCTCGTCGATTCCGACGCGCGCCTTGGCGTAACCCAGACGGGCGATCGCGTCGGCGAGAACCTGGACCGGGTCTTCCCAATCGGCGAAGGCGATCGACTCGGTCAGCCATGAGCTTTCGCTGAACGGTCCGAGGTCGACCGCGCGAAGGATCATGATCGGGTCGCGGTCGCGCGGCAGCAGGCACGCCCGGTACATGTTCTCCGAGATCGGAAAGCCCGTGAGATAGACGAGCAGTTCGCTCTGATCGACGATCAGGACGTCGATGTTGCGCTCAGCCAAATGCCGGCGAGCGCGCGCCACACGCGTTTCATATTCGTCCTTCGGAAATGGCATTGAACGTCACTCTCTTGGGGGAGATGCGCTTATGCGCGCTAGCCGCAGATCTCCAATATGGCGAGCATGTAGATGTGGATCATGTCGACGAAATCGACGATGTCGACACGTTCATCAGGCATCGTGTTGTAGCGGCCCCCGGGACCGCAGACGATGCCTTCCATGCCGCCGAAATAGTGCAGATGTCCCGCGTCGGTGCCGTAGAAGCAGCTCGGGGCAACCGGCCCGGTCGGCTGGTCTTCTCCGCGCACCATGCGGTAGGCGCGGTTGACGGCCTCGACGATCGGGCTCGTGCGTGCCACCTCGAAGGGCGGCATCGTCGGTATTCCTGCGCGGTCTTCCGACATGATCTCCGCCTTGAGACCCGGAAAACGTGCTTCCAGCGCGTCGAGCTCGCGACGCATGTCCGCCAGCGCGCCGGCCTCGGTCTGGCCCGGCGCGTAGCGGCCCGAGCCCTTGATCTTGACGTAATCAGCCACCTGCGGCGCCCGCCATTCATGCAGCTCGCGGCCGAGCGCACCATGGACGACGCCGACGTGAACGCGATTGATGCCCTCATGGTCGGCAGATGGCGCCCCGGAGAATTTCATCGCGTTGAGGCGCGGAATGAGATCGCACGCGGCTGTGATCGCATCGACCGCTTCTTCGCGCTTGGAGAGATGACGGGTGTTGCCGGTCAGCTCGATGATGAACATGAACGCCGCCGCGTGCATGGTCATTGCCTTCAGATCGGTCGGCTCCGAATTGATGAAATAGTCGGCGCGAAGGCCTTGCTCGACCAGCGAGTAGGTGCCGACGCCGCCCTGGAGCTCGCCGACGACATAGGTGAGGATGACGTCGCCCCTGAGCTTGACGCCGGCGTCGATCAGCGTCTTGACCGCGCAGAAATAGGCGGCATCGCCGGCCTTCATGTTGGAGACGCCGATGCCGTAGATGAAATCGTTGTCGACCTTGCCGGCCCAGGGGTCGACGGTCCAACCCTCGGTCACCGGGTTTGTGTCGACATGACCGTTGAACAGCAGGCTCTTGCCGCCGCCGGTGCCACGCCAACGTCCGACGGCATTGACCCGTCCCTCATCGCCGAAGGAGGCAAGCTCGGTTTCGAGCCCGATCTCGCGCATCCGGCCGGCCATGAAGGCTGCGAGCTGCTTCTCTCCGTCCGACTTCGAGTAGCTCTTGTGCTGCACCATGCGAGACAGCAGGTCGAGCGCGGCCGGAACATCGATCCGGGCGAGAAGGGCATTGTGATCCATCGGAGCAGTCCTTGTCGTTAGCCGACCGGTACGGGGGAGGCGGCCATCAGTTCGCGGGTGTAGGAATGAATGTGGTTCGCATCGAAGTCCTCGACGGGAAGCAGGTCCACCATTTCGCCCCGGCGCATCACCCCGATACGGTGAGCGATCTGGCGGATGAGGTTGAGATCGTGCGTGATGAAGACGAAGGCGGTCCCGGTCTCCGCACGTAGGGCAAGCAGCAATTCGATGATCTGGGCCTGGACGGAAACGTCCAGCGGCGCGGTGATCTCGTCGCAGATCACCAGTTTCGGTCGCGCCGCAAAGGCCCGTGCAATGGCAACGCGCTGCTTCTCGCCGCCGGAAAGTTGATGTGGCCAGCGACCGGCATAGGAGGACGGCAGGCGGACCTGATCGAGCAGGCGCGGAATGTCGGGAAGACTGCCACCGTAAAGCTTGAGGGGGCGCGAGAGGATCTCGTCGATCCTGTGACGCGGATTGAGCGAGGAATCCGGATGCTGAAACACGATCTGCACGTCGCGGCGATAGGCAGCGTTCATGTCGCGCGCGCCGTGGATTACCTGATTGTCGAAGGAGATCCTGCCCGAGAAGTGCGCAAGCCCGGTGAGCGCGCGGGCCATCGACGACTTGCCCGAACCGGATTCGCCGACGAGGCCGAGGATTTCGCCGGCCCGGACGTTCAATCCGATCTTCTTCGTGGCCGCCGGTGGCGCGCGGCGGAACAGCCCCGGATTGCCATAGTGAACTTCAATATCGGAGGCGGTGAGAAGGACGTCGTCACCTGGACTGTCGTGGACCAGACGGTGTTCAGGCCGCGGTACCGCGGCCACGAGCGCCTGCGTGTCGGAATGGCGCGGCGCGCGGAAGATCTCGGCGGCCGGCGCCTGTTCGACAAGGCGGCCGCGCTTCAGGACTGCGACGCGGTCGGCGACCCGTGTCACGAGCGCGAGATCGTGGGAAATATAGAGCGCAGCGACGCCGGTCTCCTGCCGCAACCGGGCGAACAGCTCGAGGATGCGCGCGCCGGTGATGACGTCGAGCGCCGTGGTCGGCTCGTCGAACAGGATCACGTCGGGCCGGCAGCCAAAGGCCGTGGCGATGACGACGCGCTGCTTTTCGCCGCCGGAGATTTCGTGCGGATATCGCCGCATGATCGCTGCGGGATTGTTGAGGTCGACATGACCAAGCAGCTCGATGGCGAGCGCGTCCGCATCGCGCGGCTTGAGGTCACGATGCCGGATCAGCGCCTCGGTGATTTGCGATCCGATGGCGAGCGTCGGATTGAGCGAAGTCGAAGGATCCTGGAACACCATGCCGAGCCGGCGCCCACGGATCCTGGTCAACTCGCGTGGGCCGAGGCGCTGAAGGTCGACATTGCCGAGCTGCAAGGAGCCTTCGACTTCGCGGGCATTGGCGGGCAAATGACGCATCAGCGCCCAGGCAAGCGAGCTCTTGCCGGATCCGGACTCCCCGACCAGCCCGAGTACCTCGCCAGGCGCGATCTCCAGCGAGATGTCGTGCAGCACACGGACGGGCCCCGCCGACGTGACGTAATCGAGCGAATAATTCCGGATCGAAAGGGCAGCAGTCACCGTTCGTCCTTCGGGTTGAGAGCGTCGCGAAGGCCATCGCCGATCAGGTTGAAGGCGATCGCAGCAACCGCAATCGCGACCGACGGCGCGATCAGCGCCCACGGCGCCTGGTACATGTATTGGCGGGCATCAGCCACCATGAGCCCCCATTCGGACGCCGGTGGCTGCGCGCCGACGCCAAGGAAGCTCAGTGTCGCAAACAGCATCACCGCAAAGGACACGCGGATGGTCGACTCGATTACGATCGGCGCCATGACATTGGGCAGCATCTCGCGGAAGATGATCCACAGCGCACCCTCGCCACGCGCGATTGCGGCCTTGACGTAGTCCTGATTGCGCACGTTGAGGGCGACCGAGCGCGTCACCCGCGCCATGCCGGGTGCAAAGGCGATCGCGATGGCAATGGCGGCGTTGCCGGCACCGTTGCCGAGTGTGGAGACCAGGAGCAGGGCCATCAGGAGGCCCGGGATCGCCATCACGGCGTCGTTGGTCCGCATGATCGCTTCGTCAGCGCGCCCGCCGAAATAGGCGGAGCCGACGCCGATGATCGCGCCGACCGCGCTGCCGGCGAAGGTGGCGATGAGCGCCATCGGAACCGTCGAACGGGCACCGACCATCAGGCGGCTGAAGATGTCACGGCCAAATTGATCCGCGCCGAGCCAATTCTGCCAGCCGGGCGCGCGGAACCTGCCGAGGAAATTGATCTTCTCCGGCGCATAAGGCGCCAATGCCGGTCCGAACAGGCATGCGAGCGCGACCAGCGCCAGGAGGGAGAGCCCGACAAAGCCCTGCGGCTTTCGGATCAGGCGGGTAAGCAGCTCAGTCATACCGGATCCTCGGGTCGAGAAGCGCATAGGCCATGTCGGCCAGCGTGTTGGTGAGGACGTAGGTCGCGGCCATGATCAAGGCGCCCGCCTGGATGGAGGGCAGGTCGCGCGCGGTGATGGCGACCATCAGCGCGCGGCCGATACCGGGGATGGCGAAGATTTCCTCGATCACGATGATGCCGCCGAGCAGGTAGCCGACGTCGAGCGCGATGATCGTGACGACAGGCAGCAGCGCGTTGCGCAGGGCGTGGCGAAACAGCACGGTGCGCTCCGGCAGCCCCTTCAACCGCGCGGCGCGGATATAGTCGGATTTCAGGACGTCGAGCGTCTCGGAGCGCATCATGCGCATGACGTGGGCAATCAGGATCACCGACACGGTGAGCACCGGCAGGGCGAGGTGACGGACGCCGCCGATGAAATCCTCGAGCGGCGAAACGTACCCGGTTGCCGGCAGCAAATGCAGCGTATCGGCGAGCAGAAGCGCCAGAAGCGTTGCGGTGACGAACTCCGGCAGCGAGACGCCGAGATAGGCAACGAGGCTGACGCCGGTATCGGTGAACTTGCCCTGCCGCAGTGCGGCCACCACACCGAGCGGCACTGCGACCGCCAGCGTGAGCAGGATCGACGACACCGCAACCAGCAGTGAGCGCGACAGCGCGGCCAGCATCTCCGGACCGACCGGTTGGCTCGTGCACATCGAGACGCCGAAATCGCCGGTCACAACGTGGCTGGCCCAATGCGCATATTGCAGCCAGGCCGGATCGCCGAGCCCGAGCTTGGCCCGGAGCGCAGCCAGCGCCTCGGGCGTCGCGTTTTCTCCGAGCAGCGACTGGGCCGCATCCGCCGGCAGGATCTGCGTGATGGCAAACACCAGTATCGAAACCACGATCACGGTGTAGGCCATCAGCAGCAGCCGGCGTATCAACCAGGCGAGTGACACCGGACGTCTCCAGCCTCAGGTGCGCTTCGGCGCGCCGGCGCCGAGCGAAACCATGTCGAGGCGGAACACCGAGCCGCGCGGATGCAGCACATAGCCTTCGACGTAGGACCGCTGTGCCGCGAGCAGGTCGAAGAATGCCGAAATCACGCTGGGGACTTCGGTGTGCATCATATCCTGCGCCTTGCCGTAGAGCGCGGAGCGTTTGGCCTCATCGTTCTCGACGCGTGCAGCGTTGATGACGGCATCGAACGCGCTGTTGTTCCAGCGCGTCTCGTTCCAGGCGGCGTTCGACGTGTAGAGCAGGTTGAAGATGGCATCTGCCGTTGGCTGCATGTTGTAGAAGCCGACGTAGAAGATGCCCTTCTTCCAGACCTGGTCGAGATAGGTGGCGTGCGGCATGGTCTGCACGTTGATGCGGAAGCCGGCGGCGGCCGCCATCTCGCGGACAGCGACGCCGAGCTGCGCGCGGGTTGCCGGCTGGTCGGAGGCAATCAGCGTCAGATCGATGCCATTGGGATAACCAGCGTCGGCCAGAAGCTGTTTCGCCTTGGCGATATCAGGCTTCTTCAGCGGAATGTTCTTGTAGAAATGATAGGCCGAGCTGAGCGGCGTGTCGTTGCCCGGCGTGCCGTAGCCGCCCGCGACGAAGCCCACAGTCGCCTCGCGATCAACCGCGAGGGCGAGCGCCTGGCGAACGCGCACGTCGTTGAACGGTTTCTGGTCGCAGCCGAGATTGATGTTGAGGAACTGGCCGGAGGGCGTGCGGAGCGCCTTGACGCCATCCGCCTTGACGAAGCGCTCATACTGGCCGGGTGTGGTCGTGAGCAGCAGGTCGATCTCGCCGGAGATCATCGCCGAGGCCTCTGCGGTGCGATCCGGATAGACCAGCAGCTCGATGCGGTCGAGATGGGGGCGCGCCGGATCGTAGTAGGCGGGGTTGCGCTCGACGATGATCCGGCGATCGGGCTCGTAAGAGGTGAGCTTGAAGGGACCGGTGCCGTTGGCGGCAGTCGAAAGGCTGGCGAGCGCACCGGTAACGACCTTGGCTGGAACGATGCGCGCGTTGAGATAGGTGAGCGCCACCGGAAGGTCGGCATAGGCGCCGGAAAGCGTGAATTTGACGGTCAGCGGATCGAGCGCTGCGACCTCCTTGATCGGACCGACATTGGTACGCCCGGGTGAGGCGGTTTTCGGATCGAGGATGGCGTTGATGGTGGCGACGACATCGTCTGCGGTCAATGGCGAGCCGTCGTGAAACGTCACGTCCGGGCGCAGCTTGAAGACCCACTCGGTCAGGGCCGCATTCGGCTCCCATGACAGGGCGAGGTCCGGCTCGACCGTCATGTCCGGCTTCAGTCGGGTGAGGTTGGAGTAGAGCAGTTCGGTGACGAGGTATTCCGGATTCACGCGCGCCAGCATCGGATGGATGACCGATGCGGCCTGGTCGATCGACATCCGTAACACGCCGCCGCGCTTGGGGGCCTCGGCGAGGGCCATCTTCGGCAGGATGGTGAGGCTGATCGCGGTCCCGGCAAGGAAGTGACGGCGCGTGATGGACAGCATGGATACGTACTCCTTGAGCTATCGGGTGACGACCGTCTCGGGAGACAGGTCGGGACGGAATTCGGCGGACAGATAGGCGAGCACCGATTTCGCCAGCGCGACGATGTCCGTGCGCGTCGTGAACTCGCCGGGTGCGTGAACCCGGTTGTCCGGCCGGCCGAGCCCGGTCAGCAGGATCTCCTGCATGCCGGTTCGTTGCACCCAGCCGAAATCGGAACAGCTCGTCGCGCCCCATTTGGCGAAATCGTCCGGCGCGTAGCCAAACCCGGCCGACAGCGCCTGCTGCCAGCGCGGCCAGTGCGGGCCGGTCGGATCTGACGTCGGCATCAGATGGCCGGTGAGGATCACTTCGACATTGGCCGCAATTGCTGCGTCCGCGATGGCGCGCTCGATCTCGGCACGCGCGGCCTGAAAATCCTCCTCCGGCGCGTAGCGCCGGCAGACGAGAATTTCGAACAGCGACGGGATCTGCCCGCCGCATTGACCGCCATGGGCGGTGGAAATATCGAGCTGCGCCGCAAGCGGAGTGGTTGCGCCCGGTGGCGCCGGCAGCGCGGACGTACGTGCGGCGATTGTCGGCTTCAATGCCGTGAGTGCATTGAGGATCGGCAGTGCGGCCTCGATGGCGTTGGCGCCTGAGCCTGCGGTCCCGGCCGTGCTGGCGTGAACGGTCTCGCCGTGGACGCGCAGCAGCAGCGTGAACAGGCCGAAGCAGCCGGCCCAGATCCGCGGCGCCGCGGCGCCGTTGAAGTTGAGGATGTGGCCTTCGAGCAGACCCTGCTCGGCGAGATATCGCACGCCAGGATAGAGCCCGGCTTCCTCGTCGGTGCAAAGCAGAAGCATCGGGTCGTAGCCGAGCGGAAGGCCGATCGTATCAGCCGCGCGCAGCGCCAGCAGGACGGCTGCGATGGTGCCCTTCATGTCGGCGGCGCCAAGGCCGATCAGGCGATCGCCGTCACGCGTCAACCTGAGAGGATCTGTGGTCCAGCCGGGTGCTGCGGGTACGGTGTCGACATGGAAATAAAGTCCGAGCACCGGCTTGCCCGAGCGGCGACGCGCAATGAGATTGGTTCTGCGACCATGCGCCGGGCCGCTCGTCACACGCCAAAGATGCTCGGGCACATCGACACGCTGACAGTCCAGCCCGAGACCCGCGACGGTGGTTTCCATCAAGCCGGCAAAGGCCTCGTACCCCGCGCCGGGCGGGAAGGTCGTGTCGACCGCCACCAACCGTGCTAGATCGTCGACCGCATGTTCGACGGTGCGCTCGATTTCAGCGAACCCGTCGGCGAGCGTCGGGCGGACCTGTCCTGGACCTTGAGGTGGAGAAACCATTTGCGATGGCCTATTTCTATATTCTATATAGAAATAGGCGAAGGCGATGGCTGTCAATTCCAAAGAATGGGGCAGGCGTGACCGGTAAACAGGCAAACGCGGCGGCAGACGGCCCATCGAGCCTGCCGGTTCCGTTGTATGAGCATGTCAAACGGCAGATCGCCGAGGCGATCCTGGTGGGCGAACTATCGCCGGGCACGGTGCTGCCCGGCGAAGTTGCGCTCGCCGCGCGATACGGGGTTGCCGTCGGCACCATCCGCAGGGCGCTCGCGGACCTGACGGCGGACGGCATGCTGGTGCGCCGGCGCAAGACCGGGACCGTCGTGACCGGCCGCGCGCCGCAGCACAGCCTGCGCTTCTTCTTCCAATACTTCCGCCTGCATGGCGAGGACGGAAGCCTGCGTCGTTCCGTGCCCGAGGTGCTGTCCGTGGTGCTGCGGCCGGCCGATGCGGAGGAGGCCGTGCTGTTCTCCGAAGTCGTCGGCGAGCCGCTGCTCTGTCTCCACCGCGTGCGACGTGTCGGTCGCGTGCCGGTGATGCATTCGCGGATCCGGCTGGTTGCCCGCCGCGTGCCCGATTTCCCGCGCAAGCCGGCGAACGTGCCGGCGCTGCTCTATCTCCATCTGCTCGATGCCTACGGCATTCGCATCGCCGCGGTGCGCGAGAAGCTGCTGGCGGAACTTGCGGACAAGGACGACCGGCGCCTGCTCGGATTGGCTTCGCCGAGCGCCGTGCTGGTGATCCGGGAGGAAGCGTACGATCAGGCCGGCGCGCTTGCCCTTCTGAGCGAACACCGCGCCACGACGTCGCATCATCACTATGTCAATGAGATCCGTTGAGCGGGACGGTCGCTTGGGCCACGCCACTTGCCCTCAGTTGCTTTCGTTTGCCGCTAGCCTCTTAAACTGACGCTTCACTCTGTTGATCGGGCGTGTTCCCGCAAGGCGTCGGATCGGAGAACCTCGGTCGATTGCCCATTCCTCAGCGTCACGCCGTCGGACGAAGGTGTTCGCGGCGTACTCGCTTTTCCTCCTGACCTGAACGCGCCAGCTCCCCGACTTTAGCTTTGTAAAGGTCGGCATCGCGCGTGCACACCGGTCCAATTTCGTGTGCGCTACGTGTGCACCGGGAGATCAAATGAGGTACAAACGTGTGCAATTTGGGCTAGTTTGAGTGCACACGTGTGCACCCAGTTCACGTTCTAGCCCCTTGAAAGAATATGGCAACCTATTGAAATATCAAGATTATCGCTTTTCCGTCGCGCCTATGATGGATTGGAGCGAGAGTTCAAGTTTTTCAACTGGTTAGAAGGCGGCCTGTGCACGACGTGTGCACCGGGAGATCAAGAAAAGTCTATCGACAGCAAACGTGGGCGATCGCTCTTTGGAGTGATGCAGGCATTTGGGCGGCTACTAGAATGCCCGGTACGTACGTGCCTTACGACGCGGCCGTCACGATGCGAGTTGGGTCAGTCGTTTTTGAGTAAGAGCGGCTCCCAGAAGAAACAGGCCCCTTCAGCTTGCGCGTCACACACCCCAATGCCGATGTCACGCAGGAGATAGGGCTCGTTCTTGAGATCCTCCCGCGGGTAACGTTGCAGAAGGGCTTACTTTTGTGTCCTCATCAGCACGGCACGCCAGCGCCAGATTGTAGATCAGATCATGGCCGGCCATGCTTTCGGCGAGGAAGCGGTCAAAGGCCTTCACGAGGGCCAGCTTCGGTTCCACGAATTGGCCGGCACCTCTGGTCAGGCTGACCAACCCTCGGTCCTCTGCTTCATTCAAGAGCTTTCGTACATGGGTGCGTGACACGCCGACGCTGGCGCCGGCGTCGGAATAAGAAAGCTCATGCGGTGCCGTCTCGCCCATCGGTCCAACCTTCTGCATCAGCTTGAGGAGGATAATCGCGCCGGCGTCGCGGCCCAGGAAGGGCATCAAGACCGGGCTGTCCGCCATGATGCGCGCGCCGCGTGCGAACAGGTCGGCCAACACGCGGCGTTGCCTCAATTGGAATGCAGGCGCGCGTTCCATGATTGGCCGATACCCCCGCTCCGGGAACAGAATCTGCAACGGTAGATAATGCGAAACCAGGAAGCTCTGGTCATGCGTGATCATCTTCGACGTCGGCGTCAGGATGCGGATCCGTTGATCTTCCGGCGCCGCCCGTTGTTTAAGATATCCGGTCGAAATCAGGCGCTGCACAAGGTCGTGGACGCGACGTGGGCTCGCGGCGCCATGCGCCACCGTCTGCTCCGTGACCAGTCTCATCGTCGGCCAGGTGGTGCGTTCGCCTCGGTCGTGACGCGCGTGAAGGCACACGATCCCGATGAACAGAACGGTGCGTCCTGACTCGAGCAGTAGCCGGCTCAGGAAGGGGTTATGTTCGTAGATGGCGAGTATTGACTTGACATATGCTTCGCGCGCGAGCGGAAAACGCGGATGGGCGAGGATGTCTTCGGCGGAATGATGAGCCGGGACCGGCATGTCCTCCTGATCGATTTCAGTCAAGAGCACGCCGCTCAGCACGGGACGGTCTTCCCCAACGGTCACCTGTCGTGATGGCAGCTCGCCGGTACAAGGAGCTGCAATTGTTCACGAGGGCAATCTGGAGACGACCGGGTCGACCGTAAACGACCCTCAGGTATTGGCAGACGGCTTGCAATAATACCGTTCTTCCTCGAAAAAGCACGTTAGGGCAATGGCTTAGGTCTAGAACTGCGAAGCAACATTGGATAATACTTCGGTCTGATACCGAGCTATTGCCCCGCTCGATCAGCACAAGATGGGCTGGACGTTCCTCGCATGAAGGTTCTTGTTGTCGACGATCACGTCCTGATCCGCGAGGCACTGCGCAGCGTCTTTGCCGAGTTGCAGTCCGATGCGACCGTACTGGAGGCTCCCGATTGCGATCTGGCGCTGCGGCTGATCGAGCAACATGCGGATATTGATCTCGTGGTGATCGATCTCGGGTTGCCGGATAGGGACGGCTTCAGCCTGATAGCCGAGTTGCGCGAGCGCGATCCGCTGCTCCCGATCGTGGTGCTGTCGGCCTACAATGACCGGGGCAGCGTGATGAAGGCCCTCGATCTCGGAGCGCTCGGTTTTATTCCAAAGAACGGCCGGCGTGAAATCATGTTGAATGCCCTGCAAATTGTGCTGGCGGGCGGCATGTACATTCCGCCGGAGGCGCTCGCGCTCCGGGATGCTGCTCCGTTGGCTCCAGCACGACCGGGTGTGCAGTCGCCGTCGCGCTTGCCCGACGAGCTCAACTTGAGCGAGCGACAAATCGAGGTGCTGAGCCTCATGATGCGCGGCAAGAGCAATAAGGCCATCTGCCGCGCGCTCGCGCTGGCCGAGCCGACGGTGAAATACCACGTCACTGCAATCCTTAAGGCGTTGAAAGTGACCAATCGCACCGAGGCGATGATGACTGTCCTGGACCACGGTTGGGAACTGCCACAGGTCGCAACTGACGGGTCGCCGCCGCGGCGACTATGATTTGAGCGTGATCGGGACGTGTGTAGCCGGATCGCGCCAGGAAGTCAGGTGGGGGCGATCCAGCCCGAATGCGATCGCGCGTCATGCGTCAATAGGAGCGGGGCTTCGCAGAAGTTGATTGAGCATCAAGCGAAGCTTCATCGGAGGCACCGGCTTGTGCAGCAGCTGAAAGCCGCTGGCTCTCGCTTCACGCAAGCATTCGGGTGAGGTGTCTCCGCTCATCAGGAACGCGGGCACTGACCGGCCGAAGCGATCGCGCAATTGGGCGATCACCTCATAGCCGTTCGCTCCGTTCGCAAGATGATAATCGGATATGATGATGTCGGGCACCCGTTCGTCGGTCGCAAAGCGAGCGAATGCCTGTTCGCAAGTGGCGGCGGTCGCAACGCGACAGCCCCAGCTTGCGAGCAGTCCACCGAGGCTTTCTAGGTTCAGCGCATCATCATCGATGAGGAGCGCAACTTTGCCAACCAGCAGGTCCAGACTTGCCTTCGCAGAACGTGGCGGCGAAGCGCTCGCGGCTCGGCGGGGTTCCAGCGGAACGAGGATCGAAAAGCGCGAGCCTTTGCCCAGTGTCGAGGACAGTTCGACGGTGTGACCGAGCAAGCGGCACAGCCGGTCGACTATGGCAAGGCCGAGGCCGAGCCCGTGCTGTCGATCCTGACGCGGCCCGTCGAGCTGGGTGAACTCGCTGAAGATCTCGCGCTGCTGATCCTTCGGTATCCCGGGTCCGCTGTCGCAGACCTCGATGCGCAATTGGGTGCCGCGCCGCCGGCAGCCGACGACGACCCTTCCATCCGCCGCGAAGCGCACCGCGTTTGCCACCAGGTTTTGCAGGATTCTCTCCAGCAGGATGATATCGCTCCGCACCCAATGACGGCTCGACATCACGCGCAACGACAATCCTTTTGCACGTGCGGCAGCCGCGAAGGTCGCATCCATCCGCTTGAACAGACGTTCAATCGGAAACTCCGTCACATCGGGGACGAGCGCGCCTGCGTCCAGTTTGGAAATGTCCAGCAGGGCAGCGAACAGGTCATTCATGTTTACGACCGCGCCGTCGATGCGATCGACGAGTTGGCTCCCAGCGCTCGACGGCACGTGCTCGCGGAGTTGCCCGACGAACAGGCCGAGGGCATGCAGGGGTTGCCGCAGGTCGTGGCTGGCCACCGCAATGAAGCGGGATTTGGCCAGGTTGGCGAGCTCCAGCTCGCGGGTGCGCTCGTCGACCTTCCGTTCGAGGGTCGCATAGGAGTCCTGGAGCTGCGCTGCCATGCTATTGAACTGCGCGCCGAGAATTTCCAATTCGTCGCCCGATTTTAGCGCAAGCCGTTGGCTGAGGTCTCCGCTGCCGATCCGCGCGGCACCGAGGATCAGCGCCCGGATCGGCACGACCATCCGGCGCGCCAGAAACAGACCCGCGAGCGAGGCGAGGATCAGCGCGGCGACCAGCACGAAGCCCGTTCGCCAAAGCGCGGCATAAAGCGGCGCCAGGGCTTCCCCGACCGGCGTCTCCACGAACACCCGCCACCCCAGAGGCGCAATCACAGCGTTGGCAGCCAATACCGGCCGTTCGTTGATGTCTTTGGTCGTCGTCTGGTCTTCGGGCGCAACGGTCGATTTTCCGGCAAGCGCGGCGCGCACGTGAGGAAGCTGCGAGAAATCGGCACGGCTCAGCACCGGCGTCAGGTCCGAATGCGCGATGAGCCGGCCGCCTGCGTCGACCACGTAGGCTCGGCCGCCGGTCCCGAGCTTGAGCTGCGCGATCACGTCTCGAATAAACTTCAGGTTGATGGTGACGACGCTGACCCCGGCATCGCGGCGCACGCCAGCCAGCGCGAGCGTCATGTAGGGTTCGGACCCGACGCGGAAGTCGACCGGTCCGTAATAGACCTTGTTCGAGACGGCTCCAATGAACGGCGATTCGCTGGAGCGATCCGCGCGGCTGTCGACGACATCAGGGGCCACGCGCGACACGCGCAGCCGCTCGCGGCCCGATCCATCGATCTTGGTGAACTCCATGACCGGCGGCACCTGGTGCAGCAACCGCACCAGGTCGAAGCGCCAATCGTCGAGTTTGCTGTCGTCCCACGCCTGATTGGCGACCCAACCCAGTTGGCCTTCGATTTCCGTAACGAACTGGCCGATCTTCGCGGCGGCAGCATCGGCCTGTTCTTGCTGAAGACGGATGCTCATCGCGGTGTAGTCACGAATCGAGAACCGAAGCTGGAAGAGATCGTTGAAAAGCAGCGCGAGGCAAACGACGGCCACGAAAAGCGCGGCGTATTTCAGGAAAAGTCTGCCGCGAACCCGTCGCTCCCCGTTTGCTTGCTTCCGAACCGCACCGCGCCTGAGGGAATTCACTCGATCACCTCGTCGGCCCTGGAGAGCGTGGTGCGGGGTAGCGTCAGGCCGAGTGACTTCGCGGTCTTCAGGTTGATGACGAAGCGGAATTTCTCGGGCCGGAGCACCGGCAGCTCGGCCGGCTTCGCGCCCTTGAGAATACGGCCGGCATAGACGCCGACCTGGCGGTACTGGTCGAGTTCGTCCGGCCCGTAGCTCATCAACCCGCCGGCTTCGGCATTTTCGCGCTCGAAATAGATCGCGGGTAGCGCAAGGCGCGCGGCATGGTCAGCGAGCTGTGCCCGACGGTTGAGAAACAAGGTCGCGGGCGTGACCAGCAGCGCATCGACATGTTTTTCGGGAAGGGTGGCAAAGGCCGCGTCGATGTCGCCATCGGTCCTCGCATAGAGCACCTCGATCTGCCGTCCGGTCTCGTCGGCCAGCCTCTGCGCCTGGCTCACGTTGGATTCGGCGAACGCGCTGTTCGGATTGATGAGCACGGCGATACGCCTGGCCGTTGGCACGGCCTCGACCAGAAGCTCGAACCGTTTTGCCAGGAGCTCGTGGTTCATCGAGGCGACACCCGTGAGGTTGCCGCCGGGCCGGCTGAAGCTTGAGACGATACCAAGTCGAACGGGATCGCCCGCGGTGCTGAACACGATCGGAATAGTCGTGGTTGCGGCCTTTGCATCGACCGCTGCCGGAACGCTCCCCGGTGTCGCGAGCACAGCCACGTGGCGGCCGACCAGGTCGGCCACGAGGCCGGGCAGGCGCGCGCGGTCGTTTTGCGCCCATCGATATTCAATCGCTACATTTCGCCCCTCGACGAAGCCGATCTCGCCCAACCCTTCGAGGAAGGCCTTCACGGCGTTGCGGCTCAACTCGGGCGTGCCGGCGGTGAGATAGCCGACCACCGGTACGGGCGATTGCTGCGAATGCGCGGCGAGTGGCCATGCCAACATGCTGCCGAGCAGGGTGAGAAATTCGCGCCGCCTCATTCGATTATGGTTTCCGGTCCGAGCGCAGGATACCCCGGGGCAATGATCCGGAAAAGGGCGAGTATCGCGACCGGCAGCCGTTACTCACTCCGCATTCGTTCGATCGCGAGCTCGTACGTCCAATCGTGCGACGACATGGCGTCGGCGAGGAACCGGTCGAACGCCTGCAGGATGGAAGGCTTGAGTTCGACCAGGCGCCCGCCGCGGCCGGAGAGGCTCACGTCCCCATGTTGGGCTGCGTCCTCCAATAGCCCCCGCACATGCGTGCGTGAGATGCCGAATCGGACGCCGATTTCGGTGTAGGAGACGCCTTTGGCGCCATCGCCGGCCGAAATTTGAATCAGTCTCATCAGGACCAGGATGCCGGCATCGCGGTGCATGAACCGCATCACGACCGGATTGCTGGCGATGACGTTGGCGCCATGAGCGGAAAACTCGAGCGCGACCAGCCGCTGAGCCCGCTGGAACGCAGGATCCCGCGCAATCGGCTCGGGATAGCTGTCCGGAAACATCACGTGCAATGGCACATAGTTGTAGACCAGCCACTCCCTGTCGAGCGCCATCATCTTGGGCGTCGGGTTGAGAAGGCGCACCCGGCCATCGAGGTCGGAGGGGCGGGAGTCGAGATAGCCGAGCTGAACAAGCCGGGCCACCAACGCATCGATCCGGCGCGGGCTTGCCAATCCATAGGGTTCGATTTCAGCCCTGAGCCGCTGCGGGGTCGGCCATGTCGAGCGATCGCTTTCGTCATGGCGGAGATGAAGGATCACAAGCAGGCTGAACGTCACCTGTCGCGTCGTCTCGACCATCAGCCGGCTGGTGAAGCGATCGCCCTCGTGGAACGTGAGCACCGCGTCGATGAAGGCCGAGCGGGCGGCCGCAAAGCGTGGGTGGGCGAGAATCTCTTCGGGGGTGTGGACGGTGGGCGGAAGGGATGGGGAAGGAGCGTGCATCTGCCGGGCCTTGCGATCAATGCGGGTGCTTATCGGCGAAGTCCATGGACTTCAATGTTCCTAACCAGGACCAGTTGACTAGCTGCCACACCGCGGCGCCGCTGACCATGCGCAAACGGAACTTTTTGCGTGCATCTAACGGCTGACTTGCTATTTCGTGACGGCGCGGAGATAAAAGATGGCATCACTTTTCGTGAGATGGCATGGGCCGAGATCGCCATCAATTTATGATACGCCATCGCAACCGATCATTGGACGGCAGACTAAGCAATTTTGGTCAGGCTGAATCGCGTCGCGCCATGCGCGCCCCGCCGCTTGCCTCCGCGGTACGGCAATCGAGCCGGACGTCGCCGCCACATTCCGGAACGCTTATGGATATGCGATGGGCCGTCCGGCAGCACGCTTCATGCGTCGCTGGAGCCGATCGTCGCGAAAGCTGGATCCCGCCAACTCGGATGGCGGGTAACTTGGGAGGTTGATCGTGAAGCGGGGGTTTTGGCCATTGGCGCTGTTGGCAGGGATGTTGACGGCTCAATCGACGGTTGCGTCAGCGCAAACCGATGTCACCGTGCCCGGCGGGGCGACCGGCGCGAACGTGTTCTGCCTTCAGGCCGGGGACATCAATAGCGGTGCGTTCGTTGGAACCTATCTGGAGACCGGCCCGCATGCCTGGGAAGAGCGGTTGAAGGCGGGTACCTTCAAGCTTGAAGAACGGAAGCGCGACGACGTGACGGTCGAGCTTTTCGATGAGGCGCGCAGTGCCGTCATCCAGTTCGATTTCCTCAACCGGACAGTCAAATACAAGCCGTCCAGTTCGCGGGAAAAGGATGGCAAGGACCGCTACTATATATTGAACGCGACCGATCAAGCCGGCTCCAAGGATTGCGCTACGTTGGCCGCGGCCAATGCGGCGGATGCAGGCGGAGCAGGTGGCGGAGGAAACGGCCCTGGCGGTGGTGGTGGTGGCGGCGGTGGCGCTGGCAGATCGCCGGGGGGCGGAGGTGGCGGCGGTGGTGCGGGGCGCACGCCTGCTCCACCCAACATGGTTTTCGTCAACATCCTGCCGAGGACCCCGTTGGACATTCCCCCGGGCACCAGATTGACCGCGCTCGGTGGGCCGCCTTGTCCGGGCCGCCCCGGCTTCTTCCTCTGCCCGAACAAATTCAGTTGCGCGCCGCTCGGGGGCGTATGCTGTCCGGGAGCGGGTGCCTGCAACGCGGGTGCGTTCTGCGATCACTTCATTCCCAACCACTGTATTCTCCCAAGCGACTCTCGATTTTGCGCGGGTACCGGTGACCAGAGAACCGGAATCGCAGCCCATTGCGCTCCGGGGCTGGCTTGTACCGGTACCGGCGGCAATCTCTGTCAGTAGAGGCTGGTCTCGATACCGGCGCGGACAGCGTCAATCGCTGTCCGCCGTCTAAGGAGAGAGTTGGATGAGAAAGCTTGGCATCGCGCTACTGGTGCTGCTCGTGGCCTTCGGCGCGGCCGTGCCCACGCGCGCTCCCGCGGCGCCGCTTTCTCCCGCGGTGTTCCCGGCCGGTGCCGTGCCGGATCGGTACCTTCGGGTCCAATATGACGACGACGACAACGACGGACCGAGCTATTCACCGCCGCCCATGCATTCGCACCAGCACAGTGGCGGCTGCTGCGGCGGCGGCCCCGGCAATGCCGCCGCTATCGTCGGCTTGATCGCCGGAGTGACGTCGATGGCGATCCAGGCAAAACGGCTGCATGATGCCCAGGAGGCGCAACAAAACTATCGCCGGCCGCAACCAAACTATCAGCGCCCGCAACCATCGGCACGAAAGCAAAATCGGCGTAACGAGGAGGCGGAGAGGCAAAGGCGCATTAATGCAGAAAAGGCCAGAAAGCGTGAACAGGTGCTGGCAAATGAAAAACAGAAGGAGAAAGAGGACGATCTGAACGAGCAAAAGCGTGAACTGGCGAAATTAAAAAAAGAGATTGAACAGCAGAAGGCGGAGAAGGCGGAACAGAACAAGCCTGCCGGCTATCCGCCCCCGTCCGGCTATCCGACCCCACCCGGGGACAACAATCCCGCGGGCAACACCGAAACCCAAACGAAGACCGACAGGAAGGATGAGCTTTCCTTCAATATCCTTCCGTCAAGTTCCAGCGATCCCGCTCTCGGGACACTCAAGGTCGGTCCTACGACGCTTTATCCCCAACGCACCGATTTCCCTGCGGATCGCAGCCTTTGCACCGGCACGACCGCGAAGGGGTGCTTTCTGAGACTCGTGACGACGCCTTCGGCCGGCGGCGGCTCCAAGCCGGAATGCATCCTGTATTGCAAGTTGGAACCGCTGCCACCCCAACCTCCGAAAGTCGCTGTCATTGAGCCTCAGCCTCCCGCGCCAATGCCGAGGCCGGCCCCCGTGCCATGCTGCGTGCCCGCGCCGACCCCGACTCCAGCGCCAATAGTTGTCGTGCCCACGCCCACGCCGACCCCAATATATGTCGTGCCGACGCCGACCCCGACCCCAATATATGTCGTGCCCACGCCCACGCCGACGCCAACCCCAATTTATGTTGAGCCCGCTCCAACGCCGACGCCGACTCCAGCCCGCAAGCTGATTTCCGCCGAGAGAACCGATAAAGCCGAGGATTACGAGGAGCCGAAGCGTCGGGCCACGCCGGCGGTAGATACCGTCAAAGCCGAGGATTACGAGGAGCCGAAACGTCGGGCCACGCCGGCGGTGGATACCGTCAAAGCCGAGGATTACGAGGAGCCGAAGCGTCGGGCCTCGCCGGCGGTGGATACCGTCAAAGCCGAGGATTACGAGGAGCCGAAACGTCGGGCCACGCCGGCGGTGGATACCGTCAAAGCCAGGGATTACGAGGAGCCGAAACCTCGGGCCACGCCGGCGGTAGATACCGTCAAAGCCGAGGATTACGAGGAGCACACGGACAACAAGACTGAAGACGACAAGATCGCGGACAGCAAGCCGGAGAACAAGGGCGAACTGGATTCCGCCCCGGAGAATGAGGGCGAGATAGATTTTGCTAAACCGAAATTTTTGTCCGACTTCTGTCGTCGTAATGTCTTTAAAAGGGGCTCACCGCAGTGGGTGAAGCAAGAGAAGGCTTGCCAGGATCTGAACACGCGGGCCGTGCAGGATAGAAAGCTTGCGGAAGAGAGCGAAGAGCGGCGGGAAGAGCGCAAAGCACAGAAGAAACAGGAAGCGGAGCGGAAGAAGCGGGAAGACGCGCAAAAAAAACGCGACGCGGAGGACAAATACGCCCTCGAACATCCCGGGGACCCGGACAGCAAGGGTTGCACGAAAAACGGAGACAAGCCGATAGCAACTCTCCTCGCCGATCCGGATTACCAGCGCCTGTTGGCCGGCAGCAGCGGAGTGGTTCCTGTCTCGACAGAGAGCGGCCTGGAGAAGATTCACGCGCGAGATATCGTGACAACCGGCCTCAAGCTGGTCCCGGATGTAGGCTCTGTGCTCAGCGGAGCGGTGTCGTTTCTCTGGAAAGACCCCAAGCCTGACAGGCTGTTCGACGAGCTCGTAACTTATGTCAACAAACTCGTACCGGAGTCGATTACCGCGGAACGCGTCAAGCAACAGGACTACGACGTTAAGGGTCTACGGGGGCTGCTCCAGAAGTACCAGGACGAGCACGATCTCGTGTACAAAGGCAAAGCCTTAGACTATTTGCGAAACAGGCTCCTCGAACTTGAGCCTGCCTATCTCGACAATCCGGACACGCCGCCCGAAAAGATTCTCCCGCTGGTCGTTGCCTACGGCAGGCTCAGGCTGGCTGTCTTGCGGGAGCGGCTTCTTCATCAAGAAGAGTATTATCCGAACAACGTCAGTACGCTCCTCGTGTCCGATTACAACGACGCCGTGAAGGCGCTAACGGATGTTGCCAAGGACATAAAGCAAAAGATCATCGATAATCGGCTGGCAAAATTGCATTCTGGAAGTGGCCTCCGGGAAGATTGGGACAAGTTGGCGTGGGGTGGCGCCGATGCTGGTCCCGTTGCCGGACAGACTATGTGGTATACGGTCGGGGACGACTTCTGCGACTGGAATAAAGAACACAAAGATGATGAGAACGCGGCCAAGGCCGACCTTGTTGCCCGCAAGGACGCGGTGCGCAAGGCATATGATCGCGAGCTCGATGTGCTGCTTGCTCCCATTACCAATTGGCCTTCCTTAACGCCACTCGCACACGAGGCGAACGCCGACGGCCAACCCCTCAAAGGCCAATGAAGGCGCCAGCATGTTGAACGGAGATAGCTGATGATTGGGCGTATCGTTTTCTGCCTGGTGCTGATATGCGGTGCAGGATCGGCGTTGGCGCAGGAGCCGGCCTGCACGTTCTACAAGGTGAATACCAGCCTGCTCAACATCAGCAGGGATGCCGGCGGTGACACCTACAACGACGCATTGTTTGACGGTGACATCACCTGTGTCACGCGCAAGGCGAATGTGAAGGGCGCCGATTGGGGCTTTATCGAGTACAAATTGGGCAACGGGAACGCGCACACGCCGGTCGAAGGCTGGTCGGCGATGAAATACCTCCAGGAAGCAGCCGTGGCCAATGCCGGCTCGTCTGCGGCTCCTGCGGCCGCGGCTCCTCCGGCCGCCGTGGCGCCAGCTCCTGTCGCGCCAGCTCCCGTCGCGCCTGCGGCTCCGCGCCCGAGCGCCGCCGCACCGGCGCCTGCAAAACCCGCGATTCGTCCCGAGGATGCGCTGCGGTTTGACCAGCCGATCCCGTTCGGTCCGTTCCCCGTGAACGGTCACTCGCTCGAGGAAATGATCGACACCACGCCGCTGTTTTCGCCAATCGAAGGACTTGATGAATCGCTCTGGAAGAAGAAGTGCACCTCCTGCCATCAGTGGACCAAGGAGCGGTTGTGTGAACAGGGGGGGACCTACGTGCAGGATCCGCGGAACGTTTTGCGGGTGCAACATCCCTTCGGCGGAGCGCTGAAGATCGCCCTGATGCGATGGGCCAAAAGCGGCTGCCCGTGAAGCTACGTCAGAGGGGTATCGATATGCGTTTGATCGGAATACGCGTTTCGCTGGCGCTTGCGCTGTTTGCCGCGGTGATGGGGCTGCGCAGCGCCAATGCGCTGGAATTGAATCAGGATTGGGTCCTCAACTCGAGTCTCTCGCACGTCTATATGCAAACCGAGAAGCTCGAGGCGGTGATCGAGAGACAGCAGTTCAAGGCGGTGGAAGGCGGCGTCAGCAAGGATGGCGATGCGACCATCAAGCTCGATCTGGCTTCGCTCGAAACCGGAATCGATCTGCGCAATGTGCGCATGCGCTTTCTGCTGTTCGAAGTCTTCAAATATCCGTTCGCAATCATCACGGCAAAGCTGGACAAATCCAGGCTGCAATATTTGACGGACCCCAAAGCTCCGGTGAAGGCTTATCCGCTCACGCTCAAAGTCAACATGCATGGCGTCGAAAACGAGATACCGGCCGAGGTGTGGATCGCGCGTACCAGCGACAACACCGTCTCGGTCTCGACGGTCAATCCGATCGCGGTGTCGGCGGAAAGCTTTGGGCTCACGAAGAACGTCGCCAAACTCGCGGACGCCATGAACGGGATTCACATTTCCCCGAATGTGCAAATAACCTTCGACCTCGTGTTCGGATCAGGCGACCTCAAGCCTGAACTCGAGGCCGCCCGGGCCGAACGCGAAAAGAGCAAGGCCGTCGCAGAAGCAGCGCCGATTGCGGAGGAGGGCTGCGAGACCCGCTTCAGCGTGATGTCCCAGACCGGCGCCATTTATTTCAAGACCGGCAGCGCCGAACTCGATCGGGAGAGCGAGCCGCTGCTCAATAGCGGCGCTGATATCGCCAACCGCTGCCCCTCGGTCAGGTTCGAAGTCGAGGGTCACACCGACAATGTCGGCAATACACGATCCAATCAGATACTCTCCGAGCAACGGGCCAAGTCGGTGGTGGACTATCTGACCTCGAAGGGTGTCGATGCTTCGCGCATTCAGTCGGCAGGCTACGGTGAAACGCGGCCGGTTGCGCCCAATAACTCGGAGGCCAACCGGGCCAAGAACCGCCGGATCGAATTCAAGGTCAAGAAAAGCTAGCTACGACGTGAATGCCTGGCATGAGGCCGGGCATTCCAATGAATGATCCACTCAGCCAGCCGTCGGCGGCCGGTCGATGAAGACAACGCGCCAGTCCGCGACCTCATCGACCATGACCTCGGCAATTTCGGCTGCCAGGGGAATGACCTGCGACAATTTGAGAACGCCCTGGGCGTTGCCGGACCGCAGAACAGCGATTTGCCTTGTAAATCGTCCGCAACTGTCCGCCATCGCCGCGGATCGTTTGGCAACCCGTGCGAATTCGCCCTGGTTGCTGATGGCAGCCAGTGCCGCGGCCAGCGCCGGAAGAAATGCGGAGGCCAGAACCAGCCAGTGGTCTATCTGCTTTTGAATGTGTTCGGGGATCTCGAACTCCATTCCGATGCGAAGAGCCGAAGGCCCCAGCAACTCCATCGATAGATGAAGCGCGATGCCGAACAGGGTCAGTCCGAACAACCACGTCGACATTTTATGCAGGCGATGCGCGATATGCTCGGATCGGGTTTCGGTGTCCTTGTGAAACTTGAATTGTCCCTCGTCCGGCCCTCCCACGATCCTGTCGATGTAGCTCAGGCAATTGAGCACGTAATCATGGGTTACCCGTACGTTCGGAATTCCGGTGGCACGCGCGATCGCGCGCATGTGCCAATACATCCAGGTCTGGCTCAGATTTCCATAGACTCCGAGGTGCGTCGGAGTCCTAGGGAACGGCCGACCGCCGCCCAGCGGGATCAGGACTCGGAGTTGCCGAATCAGTTCGGCGAGCAGACGGTGCTCCATCCAGCGCTCATGCCAGCGCCGGCTTCGACCAATCACGAACAGCAGCAGGATGCCCAGAAGCATCACGAACTCGATCACGACGCAGATGGTCTGCGCCTCGCCTTCAAGTCCTGCCGCCATTGGCAGCAGCGCGACCAGCACCGCTATGGCCGACAGCAGGTAGGTCAGCACGTAGCCGCTCCGGTAGGCATCGGCAAACAGGTCGCCGCGCCTGTCCGGCCAGGCGTAATGGTCTCTCAGCCGGCTGTTGACCCAATCGATCAGATCAAGCGGCGAGCTTTGGTCGTGGTCGGATGCATTGGCAGCGGGTGAGGCCGCCGAACCCCTGATATCGCTGGAGACGGGCCATGTCTTGCGCACCTGGCTCCCGAAGTCCGGGACGAAAACCTTGGGCAACTGAAAACTCGCCGAGCCGACCGCGTCACGAAACAGCTTCCAGGCAAAGGCAAAGTTGAAGCGCGGCTTTCGTTCCCTGAAATACTCCGCCGCTTGCGATTGAGTGGTCACGACCTGGTGCGGACCCGCCATGGGATCCGGCGGCGCGATTTCCTCATGAACGATGCGACGCACCGCTTCAGCCAGGGCTTTTCGCACGCTCGCCGGGTCGCCGGAGCCATGATCTCGCGGCACGCAGCGATCATTGCCTTCACGACATCGCATATCCTCCGCATCGCGCAGCAACTGCCAGTTGCGGGGCGCCAGCGCATCAATCCACAGCACGGGTACGCGGAATCGAATTGCCTCCAGGGCGGTGTCGACCGTGCTGCCGTCGCCGGCACGATTCTGTCCGTCCCAGACCACGATCAGCAGATCCGATTGGTTCAGGACCACTTGGCCGCCAAGGGCATAGGCATTGGGAGCGGCCGAGCGATTTCCATCGAGCTCGAACGTCGTGACGCCGGCACCCTCCCGCGCCCGCTTCAGCAGGTCGCGGAACCGCTGGCGCGAATCCGGCTCAAGCGCCGCCGGCGGCAGGAAGTCCTGTTCGAACTCCTCCTGAGCGAAGGGCATCGGACAGAGAAGCTCGTAGCCGAGATCGATGGCCTGATCCGCAAATATACGGTCAGTCCCCTCGGCCAGCGGCGAGACTGCGCGAAGAACGGGAGGTGCTTCCGAGTAGAGCGCCCCGGTCGAGGGAGACGCTGCATATTTCGATATCTCGGCCTTCACCTCTTCAAGGACCTCCCGAAGCGTTCGCCGAAGCGCGTCAAGGGTCTCATTGTCCTTTGGTAAGCGGTTCGGCCGATGGCCGACGATGCCTGCTCGAAACGCGATGACCGTGCGAGGTGGAGACGTCAGAGCAGGCGCACTAAGAGACATAAGCAAGTTCCATGAGATAAGACGACGGCTCGACGAGACGCCGTCGGCAGGTAAAATCCAAACTCGTGGCTGATCCGACGACCTCCATGGGCCGGCGACCTGGATCATGGCTTTTGGAGGTGCGGTCGAGACATCGGGAAATCAGCAACCATCGCCCCCAACAGTGCAGAATCCGGTGTTCGCGCCAATCTGCCTTCCCGCAGCCTTGTTGCCGATATCGGCTATGTTTGCTTGCGGCAAGTCAACTGGTTCTTGCCGGTGCTCGTCGAGGCAGGCCCGGGCGGCTTGACACAACTCTGCAATTTCGGCTGTGCCATCGCGATGGGATTGCAGATCCTCTCGGTCGGGCCAGGTTAGCTCTTGACCGACAATAACCTCTCGCGCGCCGCCTTCAAGAAGCTCGCGCGATCGGCGGGTGTGGAAACGTGCTCGGCAAGCCGCTCGCAGAAGCTGTCGATCGAGGGGGCTTCGGCAAGCGCTTTCTGCACCAGCATCTTGGCGATCGGGCCGATGTAACGGGCCAGCATTATTCTGATCGCCTCGAACTCCGGGCTATCGGCCTCGAGAGCCGGCTGATTAATCGTCTGAATGCTTTTCTTCGGTAGTGACGGAATCGTTTCGGCAGGGACCACAGTGCCGGAAAGGCCGCCGCTGATCCGGTCCGGTTCGACCTCGTCAACTGGACGGTTCAAGACCCCGTGGATCGTCTCGGCGAGCTTGTCCAGCGCCGCTTCCGCATCCGGAAAGATGTCGATCCATTGCCGGGTCGCTAGTTCGTAGCGCAGCGCGCCGGTCGGGACGATCGGCTCCAGCCGGAGCGGAAAAACCGGCACCTGGAGGCTGCCGCTGAGGGCAAGTTCCTTCTTAATTTCGTTCGACTGGCTTGAGAATGTAGAGAACAGGAAGACGATCCCGCGGGCTGCCTCCAGTGCGTGGACGATAGCTTCCTGAAAGTTCTCCCCGGCTCGCACGTCCCGCAACGATATCCAGCACCTGAGATCCCGTTGCTCGAGCAGCGCCACCACCTTGCGGGCGTTCGCTTCATCCTTGGACGAAAAACAGATGAAAATATCGTGTTTGGCCATGCTATGCGAGGTCTCGGAAATGCAACGCTCGATCAATCGAGCGTGCCAACGCGCTCACCGATACAGTCCCACGGTCGCATGCGACGATATCTTTGTTACCGAGCAATTGGCAAGCAATTTCAATGCTGAAAGTGTATGTGGTGTGGCCTTTCGGCGCGATTCCCAATGCGATATAGATCAGTCGCTGCGTGTCAGCTGCAGGCATTCGACCCAAGGGAAGCACGATGGGGCTAAGAGTTAAATTCAACCTCGCGCTGCTGGTCGCCTGTGTCGTTGGATTGTTGGTCGGGGCTATCGTTTTTCGCGAGGTCTCCATCAGGAATGCGCGGACCCAGGTCTTGGAAAACGCCAGTATCATGATCACAGCGGCCAACGCGTTCCGCGATTATACGGCGAACGACCTCGTTCCACTTTTGCCCCTCGAGCATGATGGCAAATTCGTCTCGGAGCTGGTTCCGGCCTACGCGGCACAGCAGAACTTCAAGGCCGTGCAGGCGCGTTTTCCGGGCTTTTCCTACCGAGAACCTGCGCTCAATCCGACCAACCTTTCCGATCGGGCTCAGGATTGGGAAGCCGACATCATCAATCTGTTCCGCAACGAAACGGAGCGGCAGGAATTCGTATCCGAACGTGAGACCCCCTGGGGGCGGACCCTCAATGTGGCGCGGCCGCTGACAATTCGTTCGGCGGCTTGCCTCGCTTGTCATAGTACGCCTCAGGCGGCACCCGCCTCCCTGATACGTACCTTTGGCTCGACGAATGGCTTTGGCTGGAAGATGAACGAGACCATCGGAGCTCAGATCGTGTCCGTTCCGATGACGGTTCCGCTCCAATTGGCGCACGACGCCTTTGTGAGCTTCCTGATCATCATGGTGACGACCATCGCCGTGATCTTCATCGTGCTCAATTTGCTCCTTCACTACCTGGTGCTGGAGCCGGTCAAGAAGGTGACCGCCGTCGCGGATGCGGTGAGCCTCGGCGACGACGATGTCGAAGTCTATTTCAAACCTGGCAAGGACGAGATTTCATCGCTTTCGGTGTCGTTCAATCGGATGCGCGAAAGCCTCAGACAAGCGATGAAAATGCTGAAGTGAGACAATTCGCACCGATCATCATTGGGATCCGTGGCGCGAGCGATTTGGAGGGCGAGGGTGCCGCGGTCCGCGCCTCCCTCAAGTCGATCTTCGACTCCCTTGACGACAAATACCGGTCTTCGCCGAAGCTGCTCCTCACCATGCTTGCGAACGATGCGGAGTTTCTCGGCGCAGAGGATGTCGTGAACCGGGAAGGATGGGAGGTCATCGCCGCCCTTCCATTGCCGTTGGACGCCTATCTGACCGCCTTCGATCAGTGTGCCGCGACGAAGCTGCGGAATTTTGTTCAGGAGGCCGGCAGTCGAAAAAGGCTTCGACTGTTCTCACTCGACCCGTTGCGTCCGCGACAGGGGATATGTTCCGAAACCGATCACTCAACCCAGGCAATAGAAGAAGACCTGATCGAGCATCGGGAGCAGGCCGGTCTTTTTATCGCGGAGCGATCGGCCGTGCTGATAGCAGTATTGCGGGCAGATCGAACGGATGATCGCATTGGCGCCGCCGCGCGCGTGGTTCAGTACAGGCTAAATGGCCATCTCGACGGTGCCGCACGCGACATTGTCCGACGCAGCGACCTTCTTGTCGAACCGGCGCCGCTGGATGCGCCGCCGGTTGGTCCGGTTTGGCTCGTCGATCTCGCGAGCGTTGGTGTTCAGAGCGAATTGAACAGCCGGACGCCGTTCAAGCTATTATTTCCTGGCGGCCAGACATTTCCGGAGTCGCATCAGTTGCGCGAGAGCTTGCGGTTGGTCGACCGACTCAACGAATTCAACATTCGAGCCCGGCGGCTTGATCAAAGCCCCCCGTCCAATATCGAGAGCGCGCCGGCGAATCAGGGGGCGGCGATCCTCGACGGACTGATGGACGCGCTGTCGACGATCCAGATCGGCATCAACAGGAAGCTCAAATATTCCGTTTGCGCGCTCGCCGTCTTGTTTTGCGTTGCGATCTTCATGTTTGAGGCACAGCTCGACCTGAACAAGCGATGGGGCGTGTTCGGATATATCACCGCGTTGGTTCTGGGAATGAGTATCTACAAATTTGCCTGGACGCGGAGATGGCAACCGATCGCGCAGGATTATCGCGCGGTGTCGGAAGCGCTTCGCGTGCAGATCGCCTGGTGGAATTGCGGGCTCGTTGGAGCCCGTCATCGCGTCGACCGGTTCTACCTGCGCGGGACAACCGGATCCCTTGGACTGGTTCGCGCCGCAATCCGCCATATCGTCGACGCCGCTGCACTTCTCTCACACCGCGAGCAACCCGCGGCGGAACGACGGGTTCGGAGCAGCCCCGATAGCAGCACCGACAACAACGCGGCAAGACAGGCCATCGACGGCGGCCAGACGTGGATCAAGGAGCAGATTGCCTATTTCGACGATCGGCTCGGGAAGAGACGCACCTGGGTTTCGTTCATCGATGCGGCCAGTTGGTTCCTGTTGGTCGCCTCGCTGTGTCCGGAAGTCGTTGTTGCCGTCAACTCGATCGCCGGCGACGTGGTGCGGCCCGTGCTCAACGCGTGTCTGGGGCAGTTCCAGCCGGGTCTTGTCATTATCGCTATCGTCAGCGCTATTATTCTGGCGTTTCTCATCAGCTCGGCGCCTTGGCTTTCCTCCCGATCGGCCCGAATGGATCGTGACAAGCGGGTTTTTAAGCCACCCGGCGTGGCGGTTTCGCTGATCGCTGGTCTGCTGCTCGCGATAGCGCTTTACGAGAGCGCGGCGCTTCTCGGCTACGATAATCCCAGCAATTCGACGCTCATCATCGGCGGCGTTTCGGTCGCGTCGATTGCCTATGGAATGCAGTTCATTTGCGATCGATTGTCATGGCCTGGAGAAATGAGCGGCTACGAGGACGCGCTGGAGATATTTCGTCGGGCGCAGTCGACCCTCCGGGAGATTGATGGTTTGGCGGTCGATGCTGCCGAGCGGACAGTCCTTCAAGGAACGATTATCGAAGCCTTAGGCAAGGAGGCGCTCAAGGAAAATGAAGGCTGGCTGCGTGCTCATCGCGAACGACCGCTTGAACCACTCCCACCGGTTTGATTGCGGTCGGGCTGCTTCGCTTTCCGCCTCAATCGGAGGACTTGCGACGTAGCACGACAGCTTCACTTCACGCCGTAGCCTGCCAGCTTGTCGGCAATTTTGGGATCGAGCGTTTTTGCCGCCACGATATCCTCTTCGCCTCCGGCGACGTCTCCCTTTCTCTGCTTGGCCAATCCGCGCCCATACAACGAGGTCGCGACCTTTGGATTGAGTTTCAGAACCGTGTCAAAATCGGCAATGGCGTTGTCATATTGATCGAGCTTGAAATAGGTGAAGCCGCGGGTGTCGAACGTATCGCCGTTGTTGGGCCTCAGCCGCAGCGACTCGTTGCAGTCCTTGAGTGCCTGATCCAGCTCTCGTCCCACGATCGTTCGCGACCAGCAACGATCGTTGAATGCCTCGGCATAAGTCGGATCAAGCTTGATCGCGTGATCCAGGTCCTGCATGGCGCGGTCATGTTGACCCTTGTCATCGTAGGAGCTCCCGCGATTATCGAATGCCGCGGCATAGGTCGGGTCGAGCTTGATGGCTTGATCGAGGTCCTCGATGGCCCGGTCGTATTCGGCCTTGCGGTAGTAGGCCAGCCCGCGGTCGTTGAACGCGGTAGCCAGGTTCGGATTGAGCTTGATTGCCTGGTCGTAGTCCTGGATGGCGCGGTCATGCTCACCCTTGTCATCATAGGCGTTGCCGCGCCAGTTGAATGCCAGGGCAAAGGTCGGATCGAGCTCGATCGCCTGATCGAGATCCCGGATGGAGCGGTCATATCGGGCCTTGCCGTAGTAGGCGTTGCCGCGACCGGCGAAGGCTTTGGCGTAGTTTGGATCGAGCTTGATGGCCTGATCCAGGTCCTGGATGGCGCGGTCGTATTGCCCTTGGCGGCTATAGGCGCTGCCGCGATTGCTGAACGCCATCGCAAGGTTTGGATCAAGCTTGATGGCCTGATTGAAATCCTGGATGGCACGGTCGTATTGGGCCTTAGCGAAATAGGCGCTGCCGCGGTTGCTGTAGGCGTCTGCATGGTCCGGATCGAGCTTGATGGCCTGATCCAGGTCCTGGATGGCGCGGTCGTATTGCGCCTTGGCGAAATAGGCGTTGCCACGATTGCCGAAAGCCCACGCCAAATCCTTTCCTTGACCTTTGCCAGTCTTGATGACGTCCGTGCAAGCGGCGATCTGGGTGTCCCAATCAGTACCGGATTTTCCCGTGCAGTTTTGCTGCTGCGCCGCCGCGTAACCGCTAGACGGAACCAGCACGACCAGCGCGAGGATCCAAATCGCCGCGACTTTTCTCATTTCCGCTCGTCTCCAGCCTCTCATCAAGCTCGAACCATCATTCACCAAGCTATCGGCTACGTCACGTATGATTTCGTATAAGTCCTATGATTCCAGCACTCATCGCAAACGGAAGATCGAGCGTGGACCGGTCGGGATTGCATAAGCAAGCATGAACATCCCCGCGCATCAGGCCAGGAACGCGGCGACAATGACAGGTGCGGCCTGTTTGTACAAATTACCGAGACAATGCGGGATGATTGTCGTCGTCGTATTGCCGGCCCGCCATCGCAGCCAACCCAAGGCCATTCCGTTGATCAGGTATATGCCGAACGGACCCGGAAAAATGACTCCGTTGGCGACAAAATACCGATAATGCATGACGGCGAAATAGAGCGACGTGATCAGGAAGGCGACCAGACCGCCGGCGCGGGCCTCGATGCCGCGCCACATGAATCCGCGGATCGCGCTTTCCTCCACTAGCGGCGCGCAAAGGATTGCCGGCCACCATTGGAATACGTACCAGAAGGGGGAAGTCCCGGCGGTGATCGCAGCGCGGTAACCCGCGACGTCGAAGGCGTGGCCAGTGACGAGATATGCCAATGCGTTTCCTGCGAGAGCAAGGACGAGAATGACGGTGCAGCCAAAAGCGAGGTCCTTCGTCTGGGGCCTGAGCCAGCCGAGATATTCGACCACCGACCAGCGCGTCAATCGAGCCGCCATGACGATGACAAGCAATTGCGAGCCCCAAACTGTCAGCAGCAGGGCCGCATGTCCAATATTCCCGTGTAAGGCCGGGATTGCGAAAAGATGATCCTCGGCACGACCGACGCCTTCGAAGGTCAGGATAACCCATAGGATCGAGGCGATGATACCCCACGGCCTGCGACGATCCGGGGCGGAAGCGTGGACGGCTTCAAGCGACGCGGAATCGTCGAGCTGCGTCACAATCTCTCTCCTGACCCGAAACCGGCAAACGGAAGGCGACCGATCCGCTTCTATCGCGCGGCGCGGAGCTGACACGTGTGAAATGAGTGCTAAGTGTATTGACCTCCAGGTCGCCAGCGCATTAGCGTTCCATCTTACGCACATCCGAACTTTCGCCGATTGTGCCCGCCTTCGTCTGCACCGACGCGTGCTTCGAACAGCCTAGATGCTATAGGTTCAAGGCAAGGCTGTGCCAACGGAACATTTTGCGCGCATCTTGTGCGCGGCAGTCGACGCGGAAACCAAGGGGGTGAATCCGTGCACAAAAATCATGCGCTCGCGCAGATGCGCGCAAAAAGTTCCGTTGGCAATGCGCAGTTCTAAACCTATCGAAAATTGGTTCACCAACGCGCGGGCCGCGCCGTCTATTCAAAACGAAGCAGCAGACCATGACCGGTTGGTCGCGCGAATGGGCTCTCAACACGCCGACCTTATTCCGCGTTATTGCGGCCGCCTTCATCGTGATTTCGATCTATTTCGCTTTCGTGCCGATCTCAGTGCGGTTCGGCGAAATTGCCGCTTATACCTATGGCATTGTCGGGATCGGCTTGATCGTGGTGTTGTTCGTGTCGCTTGGACTGGTTTTCGAAGACCAAAGGTCCGGCGCAAGCTGACGACCGCATGGCGATGATTACAAAAAGCTAAGACGTTCAGGCAGGATCATCCATTGGGTTCGGGCGCGACGTCGGCAAGCCGCAGCATCGGGCTTCATTTCTTATATCGATGGCGACAGAACGTATGGACCACTGCTTCGGCCAAGGCTGAGGCAGGAGGGGCGCGAGGGCCCCTCCTATCTGGTCTTGCGTTGCGATTGTTGTCCCCTGCGCCGAAGCTTGCGCGCTAAGCTCTCGTTGGCCGGCCCATCGCGCGAAGCGATCCTGGTGGGACGGAGGATAGCACACAAGAAGCGCTGGCGACCTTGACGTTCACCAGCCGAAGGGCGGTTATCAGATCACCAGCGTGCCCTGCTTTGCCCTGGCGTAGCGTTCGGAGATGCTGGTCCAGTTCAGCGCTTGCCACCAGGACTTCAGGTAGTCCGCGCGCCGATTCTGGTATTTGAGGTAATAGGCATGCTCCCAGACATCGTTGCCGAACAGGACGCGCTTGCCTTCCATGAGCGGCGTGTCCTGGTTGGGGCGGGCCTCAATCGCAAGCTTGCCATCCTCGGTCACCGTCACGAAGACCCAGCCCGAACCGAAGACGCGCGTGCCGGCCGTGTTGAAGTCGCCTTGCAGCTTCTCCAGGCTGCCAAAGTCACGCTGGATGGCCACCAGGACATCGCCGTCGGCGGCACCGCCATTCGGCCCCATGACCTGCCAGAACATCGTATGGTTGACATGGCCGCCGAGATTGTTGCGCACCGTCGTGCGGATGCTCTCCGGCACGCTGTTGAGATCGCTCAATATCTTCTCAATAGGCCAGCTCGCAAATTCCGGCGATTCCTTCGCGGCGGCGTTCAGATTATTGACATAGGCGGCATGATGCCTGTCGTGATGAAGCTCCATGGTCATGGCGTCGATATGCGGCTCGATCGCGGCAAAGCCGTAGGGCAAGGCAGGCAGCGAGAACGGCGCCTGCGCAGGCTGCGCCTGGGCAACCGCCCCGCGCATCGATGCACCCAGGACTGCAGCAGCTGCTGCACCAACGAGAGCGTCTCTGCGGGACATGGGAGTCATGATCTGATCCTTCGTTGTGGGGACGTCGCCCCCGGTTGAGTTGCCGGCGCCTTGCGGCCATCTCGGTTTCCGTGAACAGTGCATATTGTCGCGAGCGCGGCTTGTCACGCCCCCGCGAGTGTGAAGGTAATCCAGCCTGTGGTTTGGTCCGACCCGAACGATGTGGCCATCATCCAGAGACGTGAATTGTAACCGGTGCCAGCACCTGCCCGGGACGACCGCATTGTTCGGCGTATCGTTGCTCGGGTCGTGGTGGGGGTATTTCGCTTTGGCGCGACCGGCCAACGCATCCTTACGCCGCCGGTGCGGCTGGAGCAGCTCGAGGTGTGAGACGTCGGTGTCTAATTTGACGTCACCGAGGTGTCGAAATCCGACGACCTAACAATCGACACTGCCCTTTCGGATGCATTTGCCCCATAGTAACGTCGACGGGCACAGCAGTGATCGGTCGCAGATGCTCCACGAAAACAGTATAACGGGGCCGAACTGGAAGCAAATTATGGTAATAAGTTGAAATCACAAGACTATCGCTTCTTGTCGCACCCATGACGGATTGGAGCGAGAGTTCAAGTTTTTCAATCGATTAGAAGCCAGCGTGTGCACGACGTGTGCACCGAGAGATCAGGGAAATCTACCGCAACCGGCATAAACAGGCTGAACTGAACGCGCTGCGGGGTCCTGGTCTTGTCATGGCGATGCCCTGGACCGCCCACACTGCAAAACTTCAAGATCGCGCAGGACTGCTTCCCTAGCGCTGCGGCGGTAGTCGCCTTGCGCTCGTTAGAGCTTAGGTGGGCTTGGGTTCTCCGGCAGCAGCTGCAGCTTGTCCACCATTCGGCAGAGTTCTGGGACGGATGCGGCTTTGATCTTCCGCATCAAGTTGCAGCGATGCACCTTCACCGTGGTTTCGGTGATGCCCATCTCGCCGGCAATCTGCTTGTTCAGCCGGCCTTCCACGACCCGAAACAGAATAGCGCGCTCACGCGGCGTCAGTACTTCGAATCGTGCCTTTAGGGCGGTCAGGACTTCGTCATTGTGGCGGCGCAAGCGGTCGCGAGCGAGCCCAGCATTTATGGCATCCAGAAGATCCTGCTCCCGTAACGGTTTGGTCAAAAACCCAATGGCGCCCGCCTTCATCGCCTGTACGGTCATCGGAATGTCGCCATGTCCGGTGATGAATACGATCGGGAGTGTGACGCTCGTCGCAGCGAGATCGCGCTGAAAATCCAGTCCACTCTGCCCTGGTAACCTCACATCGAGGACCAGACAGGTAGGGCCATCGGGTGGGTCGGATCCGACAAATTCGGCAATCGACGCAAACAGCCGGGGATCCAGGCCTGCGGCCCGCAACAATCGTCCGAGCGATTCGCGAAATTCCTGATCGTCATCGATGATGACCACGCAAGAATTTGAATCCGGCACCGCTTTCGCTCGCGATCGGAGGTCCTCGGAAAGGCGCATCGATCCTCCTGTTGCCGCCCTCTGTGCGGATTTTACCTGAAACGCATCCAATCGGATAGGGCCCAGCCGGCTTCGGAGCACCTACCGGCCTAAACCAAGGTTTAGAGTTCCAGGATCGTTAAAGCGCTATTCTCGGTGCCATAAGCTGTGGTCAACCACGCTCTCGGGCGAGGGTTGTGGCTGCGAGTGAAGGACCGGAGGCGGTATTGCTAGAGAAATCACAGATCTCGATCGTCGATGATGACCAGTCTTTTCGCGACTCAATGCGAAGGCTGCTCAAGTCGCTTGACTATGCCGTTGCGGAATTTCCGTCCGCCGCCGAATTCCTCGCATCCCCGAAACTCGCTGCCACGGCCTGCCTGGTAGCTGATGTTCACATGCCTGCAATGACCGGCATCGAGCTTTACAAACATATGATCGAAAGAGGGGACCTGATCCCAACCATCCTCGTCACTGCGTATCCGGACGACAGCGTCCAGGAGCGCATGCTGACTCTGGGGGTCGAGTGCTATCTTCGCAAGCCGTTGGTGGAAGCTGTCCTTATTGACTGCCTTCATTCCGCTATCGCACGTGGCAAGACGCCTCGCGACGCGCCTTGAACCGTGTTCGCCCGCACTGTGACGCTGAACAGGCCCGGACCGACACCCTCTGTGCGCGCTCAACCGATCAACCGATCAACGGGTGGTGATCGAAAAAGCACCAAGGGGCCTTGGGTGTGAAGCTGTAGCGGCGTACTTTCCAGTGCGAGGAGACTACGACAAAATTGCGGTTGTCGCGGCTTTCGTGTCTGCCGTGGAGTTCTTGGCACCTCCCAGCATTCTCGGCTCGACAACGGAGTCCGACAGATGAGCGCATCCGCACTGTTTGGCGCTGGCAGAGAAAGTGGTTCTCTAGAGGTACTGTGGGAAGACGCCGAGCGCGTCTTCTGCCGACTATGGCGCGATGGTGATGAGGGCCATAGGTATGCTTTCTCACCTGTCCACTCCTCGGCTGAGCATCCGACGCTTGAGAGCATCAATCGTCTCACGCACGAATACGAACTCAAGGACTACCTCGACTGTGCGTGGGCATTGCGGCCGATGGAGCTCGTGCGCGAGCCCGGACGGACGATGCTGGTTGTCGAGTACACGGGAGGCGAGCCCCTCGATCGCCTGATCGGCCAGCCGATGGAGATCGGACGATTTCTACGACTCGCGGTGGCCCTGTCTGCGGCACTGGGCCGTCTCCACGGACATGGGCTCATCCACAAGGACATCAAGCCAGGCAACGTGCTCGTAGATTCCGCAACTAGCCAAGTCCGGCTCACCGGATTCGGCATTGCATCTCGCCTTCCGCGCGAGCGCCAATCGCCCGAACCTCCCGAGTTCATCGCAGGAACGCTCGCCTATATGGCGCCCGAACAAACGGGACGAGTGAATCGCTCTATCGATTCCCGGAGCGACCTGTACTCACTCGGCATCACATTTTACGAAATGCTGACCGGCAGTCTTCCGTTCACGGCATCTGATCCGATGGAATGGGTGCACTGTCATATTGCGAGACAGCCGGCAATACCCAGCGAGAGACTGCGGGACGTCCCGACTGCTGTCTCTGCAATCATAATGAAGTTGCTCGCCAAGACCGTCGAGGAGCGATATCAGACGGCCGCGGGTGTCGAGAGCGATCTTGGGCGCTGCCTCTCTGAATGGGAAACCCGGGGGCGTGTCCAAGATTTCGCGCCGGGAGCTCACGACACTCCGGATCGCCTGATGATTCCCGAGAAGCTGTACGGGCGAGACCGTGAGGTCGATACCCTTCTAACCGCTTTCGATCGCATCGTTGCCGGCGGCAGGCCCGAGTTAGTGCTCGTATCCGGATACTCCGGTATCGGCAAATCCGCGGTTGTGAATGAGCTCCACAAGCCGCTCGTTCCTCCCCGCGGCCTGTTCGCATCAGGCAAATTCGACCAGTACAAACGCGACATTCCGTACGCCACGCTGGCGCAGGCCTTTCAGAGCCTCATCCGGCCACTCCTGAGCAAGAACGAAGACGACTTGCGCAAATGGCGTGATGCCCTTCGCGAGGCATTGGATCCGAACGGACTGCTCATGGTCGAACTCGTCCCGGAACTGAAGCACATTATTGGCGCACAGCCGCCGGTGCCCGAGCTTCCACCGCAGGAAGCGCAGAGACGTTTTCAGCTGGTCTTTCGACGGTTCATCGGCGTATTTGCGCGACCTGAACATCCGCTTGCGCTCTTCCTCGACGACCTGCAATGGCTGGATGCAGCAACACTCGACTTGCTCGAAGATCTGTTGACTCGCACCGATCTGCAGCACTTGCTGCTCATTGGCGCGTATCGGGACAACGAGGTCAATGCCACCCACCCGCTGGTACGCAAGCTCGATGCGATCCGTCAGGCTGGAGCGGCATTGCAGGACATCGTTCTCACGCCGCTCGGGCGTGACGATCTGGACAAATTGCTGGCGGACTCTCTTCACTGCGAATCGGAGCGCGCCGCCCCGCTGGCGGAATTGATTCACGAGAAGACGACGGGCAACCCATTCTTCGCGATCCAGTTCATTTCTACGCTAGAAGACGAGGGCCTGCTCACATTCGATTACGGCGAGGGGCGTTGGGTCTGGAACCTGCGCCGCATTCACGCCAAAGGGTTTACGGACAATGTCGTAGAGCTGATGGTCGGGAAGTTGAACCGCCTCCCGGCAGAGACACAGAAGGCGCTCCAGCAGTTCGCCTGCGTGGGCAACAGTGCAGAGTTCGAGATGCTGCGAATAGTGTATCAGGGCTCGGTCGAGGACATGCACGACCATCTCTGGGAAGCCGTGCGCTCGGGCCTGATCTTCCGTGCGGACGATACGTACCGATTCCTCCACGACCGGGTGCAAGAAGCAGTGTACTCGATGATCCCGAAGGAGTCGCGCGCCGAGGCACACCTGCGCATCGGCATGCTCCTCGCCACGCACACGCCGCCGGCGAAGCGCGAGGAGGCCATCTTCGAAATCGTCAATCAACTGAATCGCGGCTCGCACCTCATCACTTCGATCGAGGAGCGCGAGCGCGTCGCGGACCTGAATCTGATCGCCGGCAGGCGCGCGAAGTCATCGACCGCTTACGAATCGGCGCTCAAGTACTCGGGAGCCGGGCTCGCGTTGCTCACTGAGGAAACGTGGCAGCATAACTACGAGCTCATGTTCGCAATGGAATACGTGATGGCCGAGTGCGAATTGCTGACGGCAGACAAGGTGGCAGCAGAGAGCCGAATACTGAAATTGGCGCAGCGCGCTGGGAACCGGCACCATTTTTGTATAGCGACGCGCTTGCGTGTGACGCTCTACATGACCCTGGATCGAAGTGATCTTTGCATCGAGGTCTTCCTGGACTGGCTCAGACGTGAAGGAACAGTATGGGCGACGCATCCCAGCCGCGATGACGTAATGCTCGAGTTCAACCGTATCTGGTCTCTGCTCGGCGATCGGCAGATCGAGGACCTGATCGACCTACCTTTGATTACCGACCCTGATCTCCTCGACACATTGGACGTGTTCACGGAGATCATGACGCCGTCCCAGGTTTTCGATGACAACTTGTCCTCGCTGGTCATGTGTCGGATGGTGACGTTCAGTCTTGAGCACGGCAACTGTGACGCTTCGTGTTTTGCCTATGTGTGGTTCGCAATGTTCGGTGGTCCGCGATTCAACCACTATCAAGAGGGCTTTCGGTTTGGCCAGCTGGGCTTTGACCTGGTAGAGAAACGGGGCCTGACGCGGTATCAGGCTCGAATCTGGATGAACATGGGTTCAACCGTCCTGCCTTGGGCAAAGCACCCTGCTACTGGACGTGAACTTGTTCGGCGTGCGTTTGATGCGGCGTATCAAATGGGCGACCTTACTTTTGCTTCTTACAGCTGGACTGAGCTTGTTACGGTGCTCTTGGCGGCTGGGGATCCGCTGCAAGAGGTGCAAATTGATTGCGAAAACGGCGTTGCATTCTCCAAACGCATGCGTTTCGGACTAATCGTCGAACTATGTGAACAGCAGCTCGGCCTCGTTCTGACTTTGCGAGGGCTTACATCGGCATTTGGACACCTTGATCACGAGGGCTTCAGTGAAGCGGACTCTGAGCATGTCTTTGCCAACACCCCAAATTTGGCATTTGCCGCATACTGGTATTGGACCCGCAAGTTGCAGGCGCGCTTCATCGCTGGAGACATCCCGGCGGCGATAGAGTCCTCATTGCAAGCGGACCAACTTGTCTGGACGTCCGCGGCCATGTTCGAAGGCGCAGAACATCGGCTGTACGGCGCGCTCGCACATGCCGTTGCGTGGGACTCTGCTTCTCCTGACGCCAGGCTGAAGCATCATGCTTTGATAACTAGCTACCACGAGCAACTCAAAATTTGGGCAGCTCACAACCCTATCACTTTCGAAAATCGTGCGGCTCTCGTGGGCGCCGAAATTGCGAGGATCGAAGGTCGCACGATCGACGCGCAAGATCTCTATGAGACCGCCATTCGCTCAGCTCGCGAGAATGACTTTGTGCACAACGAAGGGCTGGCGAATGAAGTGGCTGCGCGCTTTTACACGCAGCGCGGTTTCGAAAGAATTGCGACCACCTACCTGGGCGATGCCCGCTACTGCTACCTCCGTTGGGGAGCTGACGGAAAAGTTCGACAACTCGAACAGCTGTATCAGCAGCTCAGATCGGACAAGCTAGTGTCCGATTCGGCAACCACGATCCTGACGTCCGTCGGACACCTGGATCTTGCAACCGTCATCAAGGTCTCGGAGGCAGTGTCGGGAGAGATCGTATTGGAGAAGCTGATCGATACGCTCATGCGCACGGCGATCGAGCACGCTGGCGCCGAACGAGGTCTGTTGATTCTTCCGCGAGGCGACACATACCAGATAGAGGCTGAAGCTACAACCAGCAACAGCAAGGTTGAGGTGGAGCTGCGGCAGAGAAGCGTAACCGCTGCAGATCTACCGGAATCCGTTCTCCGTTATGTCTTCCGGACCAAAGAGAGCATTATCCTGCACGACGCCTCGGGCCAGAGCTCTTTCTCTGCCGACGACTACGTTCGCGAGCACCGCGCACGGTCCGTACTCTGCCTGCCGATACTCAAGCAAACTCGATTGCTCGGCGCGTTGTATTTGGAGAATAACCTGACGGCTTACGCGTTTACGCCTGCCCGAATGGCCATCCTCAAGCTGCTTGCTTCGGAGGCGGCCATTTCATTGGAGAACGCGCGTCTGTACCGGGATCTCGCCGAGCGCGAAGGCAGAATCCGGCGTCTGGTGGATGCCAACATAATTGGGATCGTCATTTGCGACGTCGAAGGTCGAATTCATGAGGCCAACGACGCGTTTCTTCGGATCGTAGGATACGACCGTGAAGATCTCCTGTCGCGAGACCTCCGCTGGACGGATATGACGCCGCCAGAGTGGCGCGAGCGTGACCAACGGCAACTCGTGCCAGAACTGAAGATGACCGGTAGCCTACAACCCTTCGAAAAAGAGTTCTTTCGGAAGGACGGCAGCCGCGTGCCCGTGTTGATTGGCGTAGCAAACTTCGAAGAAGACGGGCGCCAAGGTGTCGCATTCGTGCTCGATCTGACGGAGCGCAAGAACGCCGCGGACGCGCTACGCGCGCTGCAGATGGATCTGGCACACGCGAACCGTCTGGCGACGATGGGACAGCTCGCCGCCTCCATCGCGCACGAGGTCAACCAGCCGATCGGTGCGGTTCGCAACAACGCCCATGCAGCGTTGCGCTTTCTTGCCCGGGAGCCGCCCGATCTAGCGGAGGTCAGGGAAGCGCTCGACTGCGTAGTCAGCGAGACCTATCGAGCCGGCGACATCCTCGGTGGGATCCGAGAGCAGATCAAGAAAGCGCCACCCCGCCAGGAGCCCTTCGATCTGAGCGAGGCCATCGAAGAAGTGATTAAGCTCGTACGAGGCGAGCTGTTTAAGCAACACGTGTCAGTGCAGACGCGGCTGACACAAGGGTTGCCACTGGTTCAGGGAGATCGAGTTCAACTGCAGCAGGTCGTGCTAAATCTGATCGTGAACGCGATAGAGGCCATGACCAGCACCGATGACGACGCTCGCGAACTGGTGGTCAGCACGCAAGCGAGCCCGGCGGAGAGCTTGCTCGTCGCGGTAAGCGACTCCGGCCCTGGCGTCGCCGCGGAGGACCGTGAGCGGATTTTCGAGTCCTTTGTCACCACGAAGCCCGCCGGAGTCGGGATTGGCCTTTCGATTTGCCGCTCCATCATCGAGGCCCATGGGGGGCGATTGTGGGCCGACGAGCATGAGCCGCGTGGCGCCGTCTTCCGATTCATGCTGCCGGTGCGGCTCTAAACCAACATTCAGCGAACCGAACGATAAGCTGATGCTCTCGGCCTGCTGGTTTAGCCAACACCAGCCATCGTCCAATAGAAACCAACCACGCGTCCTGCTGTGATGCCTCGCGGGACGTGAGCCTTTGCGCCCCGCACCTCAAATCCGGCAACCCCAGTTTGGTTCGTGCAGAAGGGAGTTCACACATGAGCGCTGTTGCACAGTCGAAGGGCAGTGAAAACGCCGCTATCCGTCCGTTTCATTTCAGAGCTTCGGAAGCTGAGCTCACCGAGTTGCGCAGGCGCATCAGCGCGACCCAATGGCCTGACCGGGAAACGGTCACAGATCAATCGCAGGGCCCCCCGCTCGCGACGCTGCAGAAACTCGCCCGGTACTGGGGGACAGAGTACAATTGGCGCAAGGTGGAGACGCGGCTCAACGCTTTGCCGCAATTCATCACCGAGATCGATGGCGTGGATATCCACTTCATTCACGTTCGATCAAAACATAAGAACGCGTTACCGCTCATCGTCACGCATGGCTGGCCAGGCTCGATCACTGAGCAGTTGAAGATTATCGATCCGCTGACCAATCCGACGGCACACGGCGGAAGCGCTGCGGACGCCTTTGACGTGGTGATCCCGTCGATGCCGGGCTACGGCTTTTCGGGCAAACCGACCACGACAGGCTGGGACCCTGCCCACATCGCGCGTGCGTGGGTCGTCCTGATGAAGCGCCTTGGATACACGAAGTTCGTCGCCCAAGGTGGCGATTGGGGCGCGATCATTACGGATTTAATGGGCACACAAGGGCATCCCGAACTGATCGGCATTCACTCCAACATGCCGGGCGTGTTTTCAGATGAGATTGACAAGGCGGCTCTTGGGGGCGCTCCTGCACCGGCCAGTCTTTCCGCCGACGAGAAACTTGCGTACGAGCGCTTGGCCTTCGTATATGCGAAGGGCATCGGCTACGGCTATCAAATGGGGTTGCGCCCGCAGGCGCTTTACGGGATTGCGGATTCTCCCGTCGGGATAGCCGGTTACTTTCTCGATCACGACGCGCGCAGCCTACTAATGATCTCTCGCGCCTTTGACGGGCAGCCCGAAGGGCTTACGCGCGATGATGTCCTCGACAATGTCACGCTTACCTGGCTGACGAACACGTTTGTCTCTGGAGCACGGCTGTATTGGGAGTGTTTGGCGAACAAGATTTCATTCTTCGGTGTCAAAGGCGTCTCCATCCCGGTTGCCGTGAGCGTGTTTCCTGACGAACTGTATCCAGCGCCACGCAGCTGGGCGGAGCAGGCGTATCCCAACCTGATCCACTACAACAAGCTCGAAAAAGGCGGACACTTTGCGGCTTGGGAGCAGCCGGAACTCTTCTGCAAAGAACTTCGCTCCGCCTTCAACTCGCTTCGTACATGAGTGGCTTAAGAGAGATGGAGGGCTTCAATCGCCCGAGTCTCTCCTGTTGTGACTAACCAAATTGGGCACATCCCGTATCGCATGTATCACCGTGATCCTAGTTAAGGACCAGTCATCAGGTGGAATCATGAAACTCACAGGTAAGACGGCTCTCATCACCGGCGGAAACAGCGGCATCGGCTTGGCCACCGCCCGCCTTTTCGTTGCGGAAGGCGCTGAAATTGCGATTACCGGTCGGGACCAGAAGACGCTGGATGAAGCAGTCGCGGAACTCGGACCCAACGCGCGCGGTTACCGCGCCGACGTTACCGTGGCGGACGACCGCAAGCGGCTTTTCGCGGATACTGCCAAGGATTTCGGCAAGCTGGACATCGTTTTCGCCAATGCCGGAATTAGCGGCAGCACGCCGACAGGCGCCACGGACGAAGCAACGTTTGAGAATATCGTCCACACCAATCTGAATGGCGCATTCTTCACCATCAACTCCGCCGCTCCTCTGTTGAACGATAACGCTAGCATCATCTTCAACGGATCGGTGCACAACTACATAGGCCAGGCCGGCCTAGCGGCCTATGCAGCTACGAAGGGCGGGGTGGTCTCCATGGCGCGTGCGATCGCTGCCGACTTTGCGCCGCGCAACATTCGCGTCAATGTCGTCGCACCCGGAGCTACCAAAACTCCCATCTGGAAGCGCGGGTCTCGCGCCTCGATCTCGGCCGAACAGTCCGCCATGGTGGCTGATTTTTTCTCCTCGGCGGTTCCTCTGGGCCGCTGGGGCGAACCTGAAGAACTCGCGAAGGCTGTGCTTTTCCTGGCTTCTGAGGATTCGTCGTACATCAATGCAGTCGAGCTGGTGGTGGACGGCGGATTAACGGGTGCTCCATTCGGGGCGCCCATTCTTCGCGGCTAGGCGCGGAATGCCGCCCATCGAAGATTCAAGTCATTTGAGAAATGATCCACTGCCTCATTCCTTCGTGGATAGAATCGTGACGCGATCCCCCACAGGACGCAGGAGGTACCAATGAGCACCAATGAAGTCCGTGGTAGCCGCGCAGCAAGAAACGCGGGCGTCGCGAGAATTGACATGAAGGTCGAGGTTCTCGTCATCCCCGTTTCGAATGTCGAGCGCTCGAAAGAATCTTACGGGAGGATTGGATGGCGGCTCGACATTGACCGCTCCGCGACTTCGAATTGAACTTCGGCCAGTACCTCCCTGCGTTCGGGCGGGCGGACGACAATGACATCAATATGCGGCCGAGCGATCGTCGCCCTGAATCGGCGGACGCGCCTGGCGTTGCGCGGCGCCCGATCCGGAGTCTCACAGCACACAAGAGACGGGAATGAAGCTTCAAAGGGACAACGGCTCTGTTCAACAGTGAGAGCAGCAGTGGCGTCGAGCTCGCAACGTCTGTTGCGTACATGGAGGTGAAGATGGCTCAGGCGGAACATTTTGATGCACTGGTTCTTGGAAGCGGACCGGGCGGAAATCTACTCGCGTGGCACTTGGCGCCATCCGGGCAACGGGTGGCCCTCGTCGAGCGGCGGTTTATCGGAGGTTCCTGCCCCAACATTGCCTGCATGCCCAGCAAGAACGAAGTCTGGAGCGCGCGCATCGTCCATCTGGTCCGGCACGCGGCGCAGTTCGGTACAATCACCGGCCCGGTCTCGACCGACATGGTGAAGGTCCGCCAGCGCAAGCGCGACATGGTCGAACGAGAGATCGCCGATCACGTTGCACCCTTCAAGTCGAGCGGCGCAGAACTGATCATGGGAAGCGCGCGCTTGGTCGGGCCGCAGACGCTAGAGGTCCAACTGAACGACGGCGGCATGCGGCGGCTGACCGGCGACAAGGTCATCATCGATGTCGGTTCGCATGCGGCGATACCGAGCATTCGCGGCCTCGCGGAAGCCCGCCCGCTCACGCATATCGAGGCACTTGAGCTGGATGCCGTGCCCTCGCATCTGATTGTGCTCGGTGGCGGCTATGTCGGTCTGGAACTGGCGCAGGCCTACCGCCGCTTCGGCAGCCAGGTCACAGTCATCGAGGCCGGCTCTCAGCTCATGAGCCGCGAGGATCCAGACGTCGCGGACACTGTGCAGCGAATCCTGCGCGAGGAAGGTGTTCGGTTTCTGCTGTCTGCCGAAACACTGAACGTGAGCGGCCGCTCCGGCGGCGAAGTGACCCTCGCCGTCCGCACGCCGGCCGGCGAGGAGAGGCTCCAAGGAAGCCATATCCTCGTCGCGGCAGGGCGCGTCCCCAATACGGCCGGAATCGGACTTGAGGAAGCCGGCGTCGAACTGGACGCGCGGGGCTACATCCGCGTCAACGACAGGCTTGAAACCACCGTCCCAAATGTCTGGGCTGTCGGAGACTGTGCCGGCAGCCCGCAGTTCACACACGTCTCCGTCGACGACTTTCGCATCATCGCGGACAACCTGAACGGCGGCGCGCGCAGCACGGGTGACCGGCTGGTGCCGTACTGTGTCTTCACCGATCCGCCGCTCGCTCACGTCGGACTAAGCGAGCGTGACGCGCAACGCATCGGCATTGCGGTGCGCGTCGCCACGCTGCCGATGGAGGCTGTACTGCGAACCCACACAACAGAAGAGACCTCCGGCTTCATGAAAATTCTCGTCGGCGCAAGCGACGACCGCGTTCTCGGCTTCACGATGATCGGGTCTGAGGCGGGTGAGGTCATGGCCGTGATACAAACGGCGATGCTCGCGCGACTGCCTTATACGACCCTGCGCGACGCCGTCATCGCGCATTTGACGGTGGCCGAAGGACTGGGCTCGCTATTGGCGAACGTGCCGCCTCGCTGAGGGTGATGCGCATCTTGCGCGACACAGAATAGGAGAGGCCGAATGGCTGGTCGCAAATTGGTGGTCTATCACGGATGGAGCCGACCGGGAGAGGTTGGAGCGCCACTCGAAGTTATCGAAAACCGGTTTCCGACGCTTTTTGAGATGCGACGGATGCTCTATCCTAGATTTGAAACGTTTTCGGACCCAGCTTGCTTTGACCAAAGCATAGACGGCTTCCTGGATCACATCATGAAGCAAAACTTCGCGGCCTTTGTGGAACAGGCTGGCGCGCAGACCGGTCATCCAGTAGTCGAGATCGAACGGGTGGCCGACGATGGGGTGCGAACCGGGCTCGATGCGGCTCTTCTCGATGGAGCCGACACGCTCATCGTCATCGGCTTGGACTCGCTTCGCACCCGCCAAGATGCAAGTGCTACCGAAGTGGACGCTGTTCGCCGATTTCTCGCGCACCGGGACCATCTTGTCTTCATCTGTCCCCATCACGATATCGGTGACGTGCCCGATCTACCGCATGACGAGCGATTGGAGCGGCAAGTAGCGGACTTCCTACGCCACGGAGATAAGACAACTCCGCCCCAGCACCGCTTCAGCGGCTTCGCCCGCTCGCTCTTAGCAGAGCTCGGCGTAAGCGTGGAGAACCGCTTCGGGCTGCGTCCTGCTGCGGAGAGCGATGGATACCACGCCGCAATCGAGGCCGAGAGCGCACTCGATCATCTTCACGTGCTACGGGGCGTTGATACGCATAGATCGAACGACCCTGCTACCGCGCAACCTGTGCCACAATATGTCCGGCCGCGCCGAAGCCATAGATGCTGATGGCTTTGGCATCGCCGGCCATCACCAGCGATCGCCAACCGATCAATCCGGCACAGAGGAGTGGGGCAAGCGCCGCATCCTCGCCGTGCTCTCCGAGTGGAAAGCAATAACGGGCGTCGGCGACGAGGTGGGACGCAAAGCCGCCGTCGCGGGTGTAGCCGGTGAATTGCGGATGGTCGCAGAGATTTTCCTTGTCGGATCGGCAGTAGGAACACGTGCCGCAGGTGTACCCGAG
>Ga0153933_1000026_pt1 | contig 96352 bp, 98 predicted proteins | sample TSNJ017MetaG_FD_102275 | JGI IMG/M metagenome (GOLD analysis project Ga0153933, IMG submission 102275) | Attine ant fungus gardens microbial communities from New Jersey, USA - TSNJ017 MetaG | ecosystem: Host-associated > Fungi > Mycelium > Unclassified | place: USA: New Jersey, Wharton State...
CCCGCCCCTGTTCGCTCGCGACGGTACAGGGCCGTGACGATCGCTGAATAGAGCCCGACCGCGGTCGCATTGTCGCCGCTGCCCGCTACCGGCCAGGTCGGCGGCGCACCGGCATCGCGTGTCATCGACAGCAATCCGCTGCGGGCCCAGTACGATGTGATGTCGAAACCGGGAAGATTCGCATCCGGTCCCTTGTCGCCGAAGCCCGTGATGTCGGCGTAGATCAGTCGCGGATTCCAACCCGACACATCTTCATATTCGAGCTTCAATTTCTTGCGCGCCGGATGCGGCGTGTTGACGATAAGAACGTCGGCCCATTTGACCAGCTTCTCGAGAACCTGATGCGCGCCTGGCGATTTCAGATCGAGCGCCATGCCGCGCTTGTTGCGATTGGCCAGATGCCAGGGATAGGCATCGTCGGCGACCGGCTGCGGCGGGAGATGGTTCGCATGCCGCCAGAGCTCACCGCTCGGCGGCTCGACCTTGATCACGTCGGCGCCGAAATCGGACAAGATCACGGCGGCACTGGGGCCCGCGATAAAGCTCGCGAGGTCCACCACCTTCAATCCGGAGAAAATATTGTCGTTAGTCATGCGGTGTCCTTTCCCGATCCGCGCAGCGAGCGGCCTTGTTTCAGCGTCCGCGAAACTGCGGCGCACGTTTCTCGAGGAAGGCGGCGGTGCCTTCCTTCTTGTCTTCGGTGGCGGCGCAAATGCCGAAGAAGGAGGCTTCCAATGCGAAGCCTTCGCTCTGGCTCGTGTCCATGCCCTTGTTGGCGGCTTCCAGCGAGAACTTCACCGCGATCGGCGCGTTGGCCATGATCTGTTTCAGAATCGTCTCCGCACGATCGATCAGGCCGGCCGCGGCAACGACTTCGTTGACGAGGCCGATACGATAGGCTTCCTGCGCAGAAATCGTCTCGCCCGTGAGGATCAGCTGCAATGCACGCCCCTTTCCCACCAGGCGCGGCAGGCGTTGCGTTCCGCCACCGCCGGGCAACAGGCCGAGCTTGACCTCGGGCTGCCCGAATTTGGCATGCTCCACTGCGATCCGGATGGTGCAGGCCATCGCGGTCTCGCAGCCGCCGCCGAGCGCAAAGCCGTTGATCGCCGCGATCACCGGCTTGCCGAGATTTTCGATGAGGTCCAGCACACTCTGCCCGAACCGGCTGGATTCCTCGGCATCGTAGGCATCGACGTGTGCGAGTTCACTGATGTCGGCGCCGGCGATGAACGCCTTGTCGCCAGCGCCGGTGAGGATCACGCCGCGCACGGACGCGTCGGCCTTTGCGTCCTCGAACGCGGCGTGCAGATCGGTCCAGGTCGGCGTATTGAGCGCGTTGAGCACCTTCGGCCGATTGACCGTGACGTAGGCGATCGCACCCTTTTTCTCGTACTGGACGTTCGCAAGGGCCAGCGCCGCTCTGGGTACCGGGCTTGGTGCTGTTGCAGGTGAAGGGGTGAACGATGCAGTTCCCGAAACCATGGTCATGTCTCCTGGTAGGGCAGCCGGCGCTGGTGCGCCGGCGCCGCTGAGAGGTCAGAGGAAAGCGCCGTGGCCGGTGATGGCCTTGCCGACGATCAGATTCTGCATCTGGTACGTGCCCTCGTAGGAGTAGAGCGCCTCGGCATCGGCGAAGAAGCGCGCGACGTTGTAGTCGGCCACGATGCCGTTGCCGCCCAGCACCTCGCGGCCCCATGAAACCGTCTCGCGCGATTTGGCGGTGCAGAACGCCTTCGCCAGCGCCGCGTGATGGTCGCCAAGCTTGCCTTCGTCATCGAGCGTCGCCAGGCGGAGCATCAGGCACTGGCACGCGGTCAGATTACCCAGCATCTTGGCGAGCAGATCCTGGATCATCTGGAACGAAGCGATCGGCCTACCGAATTGCAGGCGCTCCTGGGCGTATTTGAGGGTGGCTTCGTATGCCCCCATCTGGATGCCGGTCGAAGCCCAGCCCACCATGTACCGCGTCATCCGCAGCACGCGCGCGGTATCGCGGAACGAATTGCCGCCCTGGAGGCGGTTCGCCTCGGGCACCCGCACGTCCTTCAGCGTGATCTGGCCATTCTGGACCACCTTGAGCGCAATTTTGTGCTCGATCTTCTCGACGCTGAAGCCAGGCGTCGACTTGTTCTCCACGATGAAGCCCTTGACCTGATTGTCGGCGAGGTCGCGCGCCCAGATGATGGAGATGTCGCACCACGGCGCGTTGCCGATCCACCGCTTCTGTCCGTTGAGAACCCAGGTGTCGCCTTCACGCTTGGCCGTCGTGGTCAAACCGCCGCTCGTTCCGGAACCGACCAGCGGCTCGGTGAGGCCGAAGCAGCCGATCCTCTCCCAGCGCGCCATCGCCGGCAGCCATTTCTGCTTCTGCTCCTCGGAGCCGTCCAGATAGATCGACCCCATGGCGAGGCCGCTATGCACGCCGAAGAACGTGCAGAACGACGCATCGGTGCGCGCCAGCTCCATCGCGACGAAGCCGAACAGCTTCTGGCTCCCGCCTGCGCAGCCGTAACCTTCGAAGCCGAGCCCGCCGAGGCCGAGCTCCTTGAACGACGGCAGCAGTTCGAATGGAAACGCGTCGTCAGACCAGTACTTGTTGATGATCGGCTGAACCTTGGTCTCCATGTAGGTCCGCACCTTCTTGACGAGCGCTCTCTCGTCGCCGGTGAGAAGGTCGACCAGCTGATAGAAGTCGCCATTGGGTGCAGGTGCCGGCTTCGGCGCGGCGGTCTTGCTTGCTGGGGTTGCGGTCGGCATTTTGCGATCTCTCCTCGCTGCGGCTCGGAAGCCTAAAAAGTGAAGGAAGGTTGAAACTGTGATTGATCGGCGCGCTGATTTCGTTAGCTCGGCTTGGCCGCTTTCTTGCGCAGCTCGATCAAGCCGAGCAGAATTTCGTCACGCTCCGCTTCTAACTCCGCGATGGTGCGCGATCCGGCCTCGGCATGGACGCTGTCGATGAGCTTCTTTTGCACCTCCGGCGTCAGCACCGGCGAGCCGAGGGTCTTCCACCAGGCCGTCATCGGGCCGGTAAACTGCTGGAAGAAGTGCTCGATGCCGCCCGAACCTCCACCGAGATGGTTGAGCATCAGGCCGCCCATGACGCCCCAGCGTAGGCCCGGGCCCCAGGACAGGGCGGTGTCGACGTCGGCGGCGCTCACCACACCCTCGGCGACGAGGTAGTAGATCTCGCGGCTCAGCGCCGCCTGGAGTCGGTTGGCGACATGCCCCGGCATTTCCTTGTTGACGCGCACCGTCCGTTGCCCGATCGAAGTGTAGAATTCATCCGCCCGCTGGATTGTCGCTGCCGAGGTCTTCGCCCCACCCACGATCTCCACCAGCGGGATCAAGTGCGGCGGATTGAAGGGGTGACCGATTACGCAGCGCTCGGGATGGGACGGCGCGCCCTTCTGGATTTCGCTCATGGTGAGCCCCGACGAACTCGACGCGATGATCACGTCGGGCGGCAACAGCTCGTCGAGCTGGCCATAGAGCTTCTGCTTGAATTCGATCCGCTCGGGCCCGTTCTCCTGGACAAGGTCGGCGCCGGCGAGTGCCTTGGGGAGATCGGCCGTGAACGTCAGGTTCGACTGCGACCCGCCGGGCGACAGGCCCAAACGCTTCAGCGCCGGCCAGGCGGTGTCCACGAACTTCCTCAACGCGAGTTCAGCGTTCGGTGCGGGGTCCGTTGCGACCACCTGCAGTCCCTTGGCGAGAAACAGCGCGCTCCAGCTCGCACCGATAACGCCGGTGCCGATGATGGCGATGCGGCGAATGGGCTTGGTGTCGGTCATGTCATTCTCTCCAATGCGTTGTCAGACTTCGGCGTAGGCGATGCCGGTGAGGTTGCCCTGGGCGAAGAGGAAGTTGCGCTCGCCGGAACCATCGAGCCGCGCGGAGTAGATCGAGCCGGCGAAATCGGTCACAAACATGCGATCGTTCGGGACGTCGAGCGCGATACCGATCCCCTCCATGAGATGCGTCACCACGATCTCGGGCTCTGCAGGCCTGCTGTCGATCGAGGCCCGGTTCACCGTGTTGCCGCGCGGAGGATCGCCGCGGTCGGTCCAGTAGAGAATCCGGTTCTTGTGATCGATCTCCAAGTCGATCGGCTCCGGCAGACCGCCATAGAAGATCTCGATGTCGGATCTCGTGGCTGCGGTCTGGCCGGCGGGGATTTCGACGTTGGCGCGGAAGATGCGGCCGAGCCCGGCATTGTCGGGGCCCTTTTGCGTCCAGTAGATGCGTCCGAATTTCGGGTCGATCGCCAGTCCGACGCACCATCGGGTCTGGTCCTTGCGATCGGCCTCGCTGCGCCCCGCCTCGATCAGCGTCTCCAGTCGCGAGCCGTCGAGGTTGCAGCGCATGAGGCGCATGCCCTCGCGGTCGCACCAATAAAGCTTGCCGCCTTTCTTATCGAGGATGATCTGCTTCGGTGTGTGGGTGTGTCCCTGCGGGACGATTGTCTTGCGATTCTTGCCGTCGATGTCGGCGCGCTCAATGGACCCATCATCCAGGCTCGGGATACCCATGTTGGTCCAGTAGATATGGCCGGACTCGACATCCACGACGATGCCGTCCGGAAGGTGGCAGCCGGTCACGATGGTCGTGCGTTCGGAGCCATCCGCGTTCATGGCGTGAATGCAGCCTGCATTCAGTTCAAGGACGAACAAACGAGGGGTGGGGTTTGATTTCGTGACGGCGTTTGGCATGTCGCACCTGCATCCTGGCCCGACCAGGGACCGGGTCAGGCGACGCGACTGTGACGCGATCGCCGACATTGATCTTGGACAGGAATGTCACCGCTGGAATGGGTCTGCTGCTCGATTCGTTGCGGCCCCTCGCGCGGCATTGCGACGACCACCGGTGCGAGCGCAGCAGCTTTCAACAAGTGAGGCATCAAACGTCCAAGCGTAGGTAACGGGCAGGTTACATGGTTGGCTCTGACTCAAAAGCTTCATCGCCTCGCGATCGCGGCTGGGCCTGGCAACCGACTAAGGTAAAGGCCATCCGGCCAAGAGAAAGGGAGTCAGGCATGGACGCGCCGAGCTCTGACAAGGACATTCGACGCGCGCCCGACGCGCCAGTTGTCGGGCAGGCGAAAACCGCGCGCAACCCGACACGCACGCCCTCCATCATCGTCGGTGTCGTTGCGGCTGCCGTGGTCGGACTTTCCGTCTTCTATCTGCTGCGACCGGAGCCCTTGCTGGTCCAGGGCGAGGTCGATGCAACGCGGCTCGATATCGCGGCGCGCGTGGACGGACGGGTCGGCAAGATTCCCGTCGAGCGCGGCCAGAACGTTGCTGCGGGCGCAGTGCTCGTCCAGATCGACAATCCAGAGACGCTGGCCAAGCACGAGCAGATGAAGGCGGCGAAGGCTGTTGCCGACGCGCAGCTCGCCAACGTTCTGGTCGGAACGCGGGTGGAAGTGATCGCGGCACGGAAAGCGGAAATGGAGCGGGCGCAGGCAGCGCTGGTGCTTGCGCAGAAGACGTACAACCGCACGCACACTTTGACCGATCAGGGCAACGCGCCGCAGGCCCGCCTCGACCAGGCGACCGATGCGCTGCACGAAAGCGAGCGCGCGGTTGATCAGGCCAAATCGGCCTATGAGCAGGCGGTCAACGGCTACACCAAGGAGGAGCGGGCCATTGCCGGCAGCAATGTCGAAAAGGCCAGCGCCGATATCCAGAGCGTCCAATCGATCATCGATCAGCTCGTGGTCTATGCGCCCATAGCCTCCCAAGTCTACCAGCGCAACGTCGAACCCGGCGAATACGTGTCGCCGGGCGTTCCGCTCGTCACCTTGATCAATCTGGCCGACCTCTGGGTCCATTTTGATCTTCGCGAGGATCTCGTCAAAGACCTGAAGGTCGGCGATCGCTTCGATGTCCGCATTCCGGCGCTGGGCGACCGCTCCGTTACGGTCGAGGTCAAGCTCATCGCCACCAAGGGCGAATATGCGAGCTGGCGGGCCACGCGTGCGACCGGCGATTTCGACCTGCGGACGTTTTCGATCCGCGCCTATCCGGTGCAGCCGGTGCCGGAGCTGCGGCCGGGAATGAGCGCCTATCTCGACTGGCGGTCGAGGCCATGAGGCCGGCGCCAAAACCCGGATTCCTGCTGGTCGCACGGCGCGAGTGCCGCTGGCTGTTTCGCGATCGCGTGGCACTGCTGCTGATCTTCGGCGTACCGCTGTTCGCGTTCGTGGTGCTGACCACGGTCTTCAGCCATCCGGTTATTCGCGGGCTCGGCGTGACCATTGTCGATGAGGACAAGTCGGACGCCTCGCATGCGCTGGTGGAATATGTGGCGGCGTCGCCGAGCCTGAACATCGTCGACCGCTCCGGGACATTGTCCACGGCGGTGCAGGACATACGTTCAGGCAAGGCGATCTCGGCGATCCATATCCCGCCGGACTTCGAGCGTGACCTGGAGGCGCAGCGCCGCCCGCAGGTCGTCGGCTTCTATAACCAGCAGTTTCTGACGGCGGCGGGCATCGCCTCGTCAGGTCTGAGCGATGCATTATCCGCCGCGGCGGACGTGGCCGCTCCCGCAAGGCGCGCCGCGCCCGTCGCGGCTTCGGTCGGGACGCTTTCGACCGAGACCATCGCGCTGGTCAATCCGCAAAAAAACTATGCGCAGTTCCTGCTGCGCGCGCTGCTGCCGACGATCATCCATCTGGTGATTACGCTCGCCGCGGGCTATTCGGTCGGCTCCGAATTCCGCCGCCGCAATGCACGGGACTGGCTCGCAAGCGCCGGAGGGGATCCGGTGACAGCTCTGGCCGGCAAGCTCGCGCCGCTGTTTTGCATCTTCCTCGTGATCATGCTGGCCGAGCCGCTGGTACTAGAGGGCGTGCTCGAAGTCCCCTTCAAGGGCGACTTGCCGCTGATGATTGCCGCCGGCTCGCTGCTGATCTTAGCCTATCTGTCGCTGGGCGCCCTGCTCCAGCTCCTGGTCCGCGACCTCGCGACCGGGCTCGGACTTGCGGGCCTGTTTGCCTCTCCCGCGTTCGGCTATGCCGGCGTCGGCTTTCCAACCGTCGGCATGAACGCCTTTGCGCATGTCTGGAGTGCGATCCTGCCGCTGCGCTGGTACATGGCCGTCCTGCTCGGACAGGCGGCGCGCGGATTGCCGATCGCGGAATCCGCCCTCCCCTTCGCGGCGCTCGCGAGCCTCGCGCTGCTGTTCACCGGCTTAGCCTGGCTGCGCATGGCGAGCCTAACGCGCAATGGCTGGTTCGAGACGGCGCGCCTCGAAGAGTCCCCCGCAATCGAGCCCGCGCCGCGCGGCATGGGCGGCGCCTTCACGGCGGAGTGGCAGCGCGTGCTGCGGACGCGGAGCGCTTTCAGCGTGCTGTTCCTGGCGCCGCTGGTTTACGGCGTCTATTACCCGCAACCCTATCTGAACCAGATCCTGCGCAAGCTTCCGATCGCGGTCGTCGACAATGATCTCAGCGATCTCAGCCGCCGGATGGTTGAGACGCTGGATGCGAGCGGCGCATTGAACGTTGCGGTTCGCGCACGCACGCTTGCCGAGGCGCACACCGCGATCAATCGCGGCGAGGCCTTTGCCGCCGTCGACATTCCGGCAGGCACCGAGCGCGACGTCCTCAAGGGCATCACCGCTCACATCCCGGTCTATGCAGACGCCACCTACCTCTTCATATTCAGGTCGACCGCAAGCGGCGTCGCCACCGCCCTCGGAGCCCTGACATCCGAGCTCGTGTCGCGCGGCGGACGCTCAGATGGGAGCCTGGTCAAGGCGAAGCTCGCAAGCTCGAGCCCGGCCGACGTTCTGCTGCAACCGATCTTCAACCCGGTCGGCGGTTATGCGAGCTATGTCGTTCCCGCGGCGTTCGTGCTGATCCTCCAGCAGACCCTGCTGATCGGCGCGGCGATGCTGACCGGCTCGGCGCTGGCGGGCGCAGGCGGCGCGTTCACGGGCGTTCTCGGCCGCGGGGTCGCACATCTGACCATCTACCTGCCGGCGGTCGCGCTCTATCTCATCGTGCTGCCGAGGATCTACGGCTTTTCGACGCTCGGCCATCTGCCGCAGATGTTCGCGCTCGCAACCATATTCCTGCTGGCGACGAGTTTTATGGGACAGGCGATCGGGGCCTGGTTCACGCGGCCGGAAAACGCGACCCTGCTCCTGCTGGCGACCAGCCTGCCCCAGTTCTTCACTGCCGGCTTCGCATGGCCGCGCGAAGCCATTCCCGACGTGGCCCTCGCTTTCGGTCGGATTTTTCCCGCCGACTCCGCGATCGACGGCCTCGTCCGGGTCAATCAGCTCGGCGCCGGCATCTGGGAGGTCGCGCATGACTGGTTCGGTCTCTGGCTGCTGGCGCTGGTTTATTTCGCGCTTGCGGTGATCTCGGCATTCGTCGTCAAGAGAGGGCAGCGACATGCGCAAGGCTAAACTCGCCGCCATCATTGCCATTTTGCTCGTCGCGGGCATCTTGATCATGTCCGCAAGTCGCTCCGGATCACCGCCCGCGATCGTCGGTGTCGTGCGCTCGACCGAAGTGAGGGTGGAGCCGGAGGTGACTGGACAACTCCAGTCGATTGCGGTCGAGAAAGGCGCCACTGTGCGCGCGGGCGATATTCTGGCGAAGCTTTCCGCGGTGGAGTTGACGGCACAGGCGGACCAGGCGCGCGCTGCGCTGGCATCAGCAACCGCCAACCGCAACAACGTCTATGCCGGCGTTCGCCGTGAGCAGGTCGACTCGCTGAAAGCCGCGATCGCCAAGGCCAGCGCCCGCCTCGACTATCTGCGGGCTCAGCTTACCAGGTCCAGCACGCTGGCGCGTCAGAGCTTCGAATCCCAGCAGTCGCTCGACCAGGCCGAGAACGACGTTGACAGCGCGCGTGCCGACGTCGCCGAGGCCCAGGCCAATTACGATGCCGCCGTGGCAGGACCGACCCTGGACGAACGCGCGATTGCCGACACGCAAGTGCAGGCCGCAGCCGCTGCGGTCGCCGTGCTCGAGCGCCGCCTCGACAAGATGGTGTTGCGCGCGCCGGCCGACGGCGTGGTCAGCGTCATCGCCGCCGAGATCGGCGAAAACGTTCGCGCCGGACAGCCGATCCTGGTGGTCGAGGCGGCGGGCAAGCAATGGCTCTCATTCAACGTGCGCGAGGATCATCTCGATCGCCTTGCGATGGGCGAAACGGCGAACGTGATGCGGCACGGCGCCGAGGCTGCGACCAAGGCAGTCATCACCGAGCTGCGGCCGCTCGGCGTGTTCGCCACTTGGCAGGCCGAGCGGGTGATCGGCGATCATGACCGCAACACGCTGCGCTTGCGCCTTGACCCGAAGGGAGAGATGGTCGGCCTTGAGCCAGGCATGACTGTTTGGATCGAGAACTAGTAAGGACGCGCGCCGAACCGAAACTTGATCTCTCATCAGGGTCCCGACTTGGAACACCTGCGTTCAAATTGTCCTCAACACTCAATCGATTTCGCGATCACCCCCTTTCGAGCAATTGAGAGTGCTCGTTAGTACTCGCGAGCCTCCTCCCCTCAAAAATGCAGATCTGACGTATGCCCTACAAGTCTGCTCACGTTGGCTGTGATGGAGTTTTTCTTGATCTCCCGGTGCACACGTCGTGCACACGCCACCTCCTAAGGAATTGAACAACTTGAACTCTCGCTCCAATCCATCATGGGACCGTTGATGAGCGGCGATGCCCCTTATAGGACGAGCAACTGTCGACGAAGGCAGTATCCAAGACTTCCCCGCAATGGACCACGGTCTGATGCCCGCGGGGCTCGACGATGATACCGGATGATTGCGACGCCGCACTGAACCTCGGAGATCGCGCAACTCTACGGGCTACCTGGAGCTCATGAGTGGACAATCGTCACCCTGCCTGTGGTCTCGCGCCCTCAAACGACCAACCATCCACCCGTCTTGTGCCAACTCCTCATGAGACACCTGTGCGGCTCTGAGCCGACGGCGGTAAAGGTGGACGGATTCTCGCTGCGGGCAAGTGAACATCGCTCGCGACGCCCTCGGCTCGCGAGATCCAGAGGAAAGGGAAACCGCGGCGCAACGCCTGGAGCACCACAGCGCGGAGATCGTCACGACGAAAATGATCGTATTCGAATGGCTGCAAACAGCAGACAATGCTTACATCCGGCCGATCATCCAGCTCATCGGGCAAGCGCAGACGTGAAGCCTTGCGTCGAGGTTATGGCTGAACATCGCCACGCCGCCAGTCAGCGCCGAACGCTGCGGTTGCAGCGCCGGGATGATCAGCTCGACCAACTTTAATCAGATCGTTCGGAGCGCCGTAGATCCGCGTCTTTCACTACAACGTGAATCATTACCGCTTCGATTACGGAGTGTAAGGCATCGCGCTGAACAGGATCGTCCTGCCAACCCTTGAACATATTCTCCGCCTTGTCGAGAACAGCAAGTGCATCATCTTTCAACTGTTTGACTTCTCGCGTTATCTGCGATTCAAGAAGTTCGCCGGTCGTTTTACAGACCTTCGCATCCGATTCGAACCCGCGAGCCCATGCGAGGACGACGTCCGCGGAAAGGAATAGCTTGCCGTGGTACCGTCTGTTCACGTCAATTTCCATGGGCGAGAAGTCCAACTCGCGCATGATCTTGCGAAGCTGCTTTTGGGTGACGTCTCCAATGTCACTTTTTTCGAAATCGTATTTCTTAAAATCGAACATCTGATGTGCTCCTATTTCGAACAAGATCGTCGCTGTCGAGCTCATCACACTTCCTTTGGATACAGATGGGAGACAATTCGAGCGCACTACTTCCGCGCCGAAAGTCATGTTCATGACTCATGGTCGTTCTCGTTCAGCTATGTCGGGTCCGGTGACCTGCCTAAAGGTCATCGCCTTTGATGCGGCAATCTCTGCGGCTGCCTTTGTCTCTCTTCGCTTCTGGATCGGATCGACGCCATCGAGCCGTTGCAGCCGAGCCTGTCGAGCCCGCTCGCGAGCATCCGAAAGCCCGACGGTTGGGAAGCTACCCAGCCCCATGTCGCGCAGGCGACCGGCGACACGATAGCGGAACAGCCAAGACCGGCTGGTCCCCTCGCCCGCTCTGCGGGGCCGCACTTGCAAGTACAGACCCTCTCCATCACAGTGCACGCCGACAGGCGCGGTCTGGCAAAAGCGAGAAGAGAGAGCGCGCTCTACCTTCTTAGGCATCCTCGTACCCATCTCCATACCCATACAACCAGCGCGGATTTTAGCGAGCGCTGGCGAGTAGTAGCAAGGGCCTTTGTTAGGCCGACTCGTTGATTAGTTTAGAGTTTTTCGAGGATGGCGATTGGTGGCGAGCGACAGCGAGTTAGAATCCCTATCCCTCCGTCTCCGCCAGCCGCCCAAATGTCCAGCCCGCTCACAAACATCTTTTTTCTGCGGATTTTCGGAATGGCGACCTAACCGCCTGTCACAACCCGGCGCGCATCAATGCCGAGCATGTGTTTTCGATGTCGGACCACGCCGCCCTCCACCTCGAAGCGAAGGCGGCGCTTGCAGCCGAGTCAGGCCCGCTTCAGCTTGCCGGGCGACGTCCATTCAGCGCCTTTCATAAACGGATCGTTCGGGGTCTCGGCGAGGTGATTGGTGTAGTTGGAGATCAGCTTGGTCGCTGCGAGCACGAGCACGTCCAGCACCGCTTGATTATCGTAGCCCACGGCCTTGAAGGCAGCGACCTCGGCCTCGCTCACGACGCCGCGCTGCCGGGTGATCTTGGCCGCGAAATCACGCAACGCCTCGAGTTTCGCGTCGGCGATCGGACGGCCTTCGCGGACGGCAGAGATCACCCCTGGTTCGACCTTGGCCATGCGCGACAGATTGGTGTGACCGGCCATGCAATAAGTGCACTCGTTCTCGTAGATGATGGCGAGATAGACGATGTTGCGCTCTTGCGGCGTGAAGCTGGTCTTTTCAGCGATTCCCCAAAGGGTGCTGTACGCATCCAGCGCCGCAGGGCTCTCTGCCAGGACCCGATGCAGGTTGGGTACGAAGCCCCAAGCCTTCTGAACGCCCTGCAGGATGTCGGCGGAACGCGCCGGCGCGGTGTTCGAGTCGTGAAGCGTGAAACCGTTGATCATTTTCCTCTCCCTTCTTGGGGTCAAAACCTAACGACCGCACCTTCACCCATTGCCCGGCGCTGCGGCAGACGTGATCCCGCGATATCATTCATTCCGGTGCGGAATGGGGTGTCCTCGGCGGGCTCGAACGCGCTCGGAGGTGGCCAATCCCCGGCCGGCATGGCAGACAGAGCGAAGCGATATCGCTCATTCCTGCGGAGAAAAGGATGGATCGTCTGGCTTCGATGGAGACGTTCGTGCGGGTCATTGAGACCGGCTCCTTCTCAGGAGCAGCCCGGCAGCTTCGAGTAGGACAACCAGCTGTCTCGAAATCCGTCGCACAACTGGAGGAATACCTCGGAGTCAAGCTGCTGACGCGCTCGACGCGAGGCCTGACGCCCACCGAAGCCGGGCTTGGTTATCTCGAGCGCGCCAGGCGGGCGCTCGAGGAAGCGGCCGAGGCCGAGGTCGCCGCCCGCGGAGCCGGAGCAGGTCTCAAGGGACGATTGCGCATCTGCGCCGCAGTCACATTCGCCCGGATCCACCTCATTCCGTTGTTGCCGCAGTTCCTGGCGCAGCATCCGGAACTGGATCTCGAGGTGGTGCTGGACGACCGTCAAATCGACCTGGTCCAGGAAGGCATCGACGTGGCTCTCAGGATGGGGAAGATGATGGATTCGACACTGACCGCTCGCCGCGTCGCGAGGTGCAAGCGGCTCGTGCTGGGCACGCCTGCCTACTTCGATCGGGCGGGCACGCCGTCGACGCCGAGTGAACTGAGCACGCACCAGGCCGTCGTCTATCTGCAGGGAGAAGGCAGCGTGTGGTCGTTCAGGCGCGAAAGCACGGAATTGGCGGTCAGCGTTCAGAGCAGGTTGCGGGTGACCGCTGCCGAAGGTGTGAGAGCGGCGGTGCTCGCACATGCAGGGCTGACCATCGCGTCGGAGTGGATGTTCACCCCCGAACTGCGATCGGGCGCCGTCCGTGCAGTGCTGTCGGAATGGAGTCTTCCGCCACTTGACCTGTGGACGGTGCTTCCGACCGGCCGTGCGGCGACGGCCAAGGCGCGCGCATTCGTCGCCTTCTTCGAGCGCGCGTTCAATGCATAGGCGATGTAGTCGCGGGGCGTGGTTCGCGCGGCTCGTGAGGCGAACGGGCATCGGTTGAACCGCTGCGCCGCCATCATTCCCCGGCGGAATAAGCTCTAGTCCGACGTGCCCGCTACCTCCTGCGGCGGTCTCCTTTAGGTTTTGCGTGGGTTCAACGAAACGGGCGGCGCCGCCGTCCTTCACGCCAAAGGAGACCTGTCATGTCGCTTCAAGGCAAGCTCGACGCCTTCAAAGCCGATTTCGAGGCTGGAAAGCCGCCCTACAACGCCACTCGCTCGCGCATCGAGACGATGCACCGCGCCACGGCCGAACTGATCGGGTCGGGCGCCGCCCAGCGTGCCAGGAAGGCCGGCGATGTCGCCCCGTCCTTCTCGCTGAGCGATCCGGAGGGCAACCTCGTCAACTCGGCCGACCTCCTGAAGCGTGGTCCGCTGGTGCTGAGCTTCTACCGTGGCGTCTGGTGCCCGTACTGCAACATGGAGCTCCAGGCACTCGAAGCGGCCAAGCCGGAGTTCGACAAATACGGCGCTTCGCTGGCGGCGATCTCGCCGCAGACCGCCCCCAACAGCCGCAAGTCGGTGCGGCAGAACAAGCTCTCGTTTCCGATCCTGTCGGACGTGAAGGGCAAGGTCGGCGCCGCGTTCGGCCTGCGCTTCGAGCTGCCCGACTATCTGGTCGACCTCTACAAGGAGTTCAAGAACGATCTGCCGACGTTCAACGACGACCCGAGTTGGACCCTGCCGATGCCGGCCCGCTACGTCATCGGACAGGACGGCGTGATCCTCTATTCCGAAGTGAACCCCGACTACACGCGCCGGCCCGAGCCGGAAGACATGATTCCGATCCTGCAGCGGGCGGCCGCCGTCAAGGCATGAGGCCGCATAAGGCGGCCGGTGGACGCAACGACCATCGGCCGCTGCCCTCACTCAAGCAACCGAAAGGAAGGTCCCAATGTCCAAGCTGTTCACGCCGACCCAGGTCGGTCCCTACAAATTGTCCCATCGCGTCGTGATGGCCCCGTTGACGCGGATGCGCTCTGATCCGGGCGACATTCCGAGCGACCTGATGGTCGAATACTACACCCAGCGCGCGTCCAAAGGCGGCCTGATCATCTCCGAGGCGACGCCAGTCTCGATCCGCGGCTATGGATATGCCGGCGCACCCGGCATCTATTCTGACACCCAGATCGCAGGATGGCAGCGCGTCACCAACGCGGTCCACGCCAGGGGCGGTCGCATCTTCCAGCAACTGTGGCACGTCGGCCGGCAGTCGCATGTCGACCTGCAGCCGAACGGAGATGCGCCCGTCGCGCCGTCCGCGATTGCGGCCGAGGGCTACGCCTACACCAAGCGCGGCGAAGCGCCGTTCTCGATGCCGCGCGCCCTTGAGCTGGATGAGATCCCCGGCATCATCGAAGAGTTTCGGTCGGGCGCCGAACGGGCGCTGCGTGCGGGTTTCGATGGCGTCGAAATCCATGGCGCGAACGGTTACTTGCCCGACCAGTTCCTGCAGGACGGCACCAACAAGCGCACCGACGAATACGGCGGCCCGATCGAAAACCGCGCGCGCTTCCTGCTGGAGATCACCCAAGCCGCGATCTCCGTCTGGGGAGCCGATCGCGTCGGCGTGCGCGTTTCACCGAGCAGCACCTACGGATCAATGTCGGACGGCGATCCGCAGACGACCTTCGGGTACGTGATCACCGAGCTCGATCGCCTGGGGATCGCCTATCTCCACGTCGTCGAGCCGCGCATCAAGGGAACCGAGGATGTCGCGCACGGCGAGGCTGCCATCGGCGCCGGGCATCTGCGAAAGAAGTTCTCACGGACTTTGATCACCGCCGGCGGCTTCACGCCGGCTTCGGCAGAAGCCATCGTCACCTTCGGCGATGCCGATCTCGTCGCCTTTGGCCGCCACTTCATCGCCAATCCGGATCTGCCGGAGCGCATTCGGCGGGGACTGTTGCTCAATCGCTACGACCGCTCGACCTTCTATGGTGGCGACGCGCGAGGCTACACGGACTACCCAGTCGCCGAAGCCGAGGCTGCCGCCTGAGCGGCGGCGCTTCCCTGTGCCTCTGCGAGAGCGATTGGACGGGCCCCTGCCACGCCAGAGTGCACCACTCTGCCGAGCTCCCTCGCGTGGCGCCTCCGCGCGATCATGCGTCCATCGACTTGCTCGGTGGATACTCCAGCTTGGCTGGCACCGGATCGACGCGTCGAGCTTCGCCTGAAGAACCCTCAGACGAAGCGCATTGGTCTGCTCGAGGTTTCTCCCACGAAAGCTCACGTCGCAGGCGACGGCTAAGGAAAGATACGGAATAGCCCGCCGGAGGGCCTCGTGGCATGGTTTTCACATAGTCATGGAGAAACACCGATGACCAAAAGACTTGTCGTCATCATGCTTGCATCTGCTCTGCTGGCGGCTGGCTTCTACGCTCTCTGCCAGGTTTTCTTTCCGGACGTTCTGCCCTACGCCGTTGGAGAGAGCGAGGTCGTCTCCTGGCAGCGTCAGTTCGCTTTCCTGCTCAAGGCCCTGGCCTGGATCTCCGCGGAAGTCTCGGGACTGTTCACGATCGTGTTGGCGGCGCGCGTCTGGAAACAGCGTTCCGTTAAGGCCTCGTGACGTAGCACATCGAAAACGGGGCGCGACCGCATTACGCTGGCGCGCCTCGTTTTCTGTCGGTCACAATTGACGACAAGACTACAGGGTCGCCTCGGAGACAATCTCCAGAGCAATGGCTTCGAGATGGCTTACTAATGTTGCAGGACGTAGGTCCCCGGCGCGTCTCCCAGCGATGCCGCGCTTTGCGGTGGCGACGCGTTGGCCGGCCCAGAACGAGCCGAAAGGAATCGGACCCACTCGTTCCACCAGGACCCTTCGTATTGCGGCGCGAGCTTGACCCAACAGTCCGGTCCGACATAGGGATGCCCACCTTCTTCGTCATCACCTGATAGCTGTGACCTTCTTCGTCCGGAGCTGCGACGATTCCGGCATTGTGCCCGCCGCTTGTCAGCACATAGGCGACATCCGTATCGGTCAGGAGATGGATCTTGTGCGTCGACTGCCAGGGTGTAACGTGATCGTGCAGCGTGCCGACCACGAACATCGGCGCGTGGATGTCCGACAAAGCAACCGGCTTGCCCTCGACACGATAGCGGCCTTCGGCAAGATCGTTGTCGAGGAACAGGTGACGCAGATAGTCCGAATGCATGCGATACGGCATCCGGGGCCGCCGAGTTAATGAACGAGAGCTCAATCGATCAGCTCATGTACTGCCCGCCGTTGATCGAGAGCGTCGATCCGGTGACGAAACCGGCTTCGTCCGCTGCCAGGAACAGCACCACGATACCGGCATTGTTGACCAGGATATCGATCGGGCCGAGTGCGGCTTCGACCGCTTTCACGCCTGCTGCACAGGCATCAAAGTCTCCGATGTCCCATCGATGGATGTGGATCCCGGTTTCGACCTGAAACGCTTCGGCTGCTCGGGTATTGCCGGCATAGGTCGCAGCGACCGAATACCCCGCCGCTCGTAGTGCACGCGACGAGGCTGCGCCGATCCCCCTGGTGCTCCGGTAACCAGCGCCACGCGCGTCATGCCATCTCCCCTGCTAGCCTGTTTTGAACAGAGCACGTGCGCCGTCCGGACGGTTTGAGATGGGTCAAAGCCCTGCTCTCAATTCGAACGATGGCCGGAGCTGTGGCGGGTTAGGCCCTGCGCCGGTTGAGCCAGGTCAATTCATAGACCGCAAAGAGCTCTACGCTCGATCTGAGAAACTCAGCTGAGGCATTCCATGCGCGCCCACCAGATCATGACCAAGACCGTCATCACGGTTACCCCCCGAACCTCCATCGAGGAAGCAGCCAAAATCATGCTGCGCAGCCACATCAGCGGCCTCCCGGTCATGGAAGATGGCAAGCTGGTCGGAGTCGTCTCGGAAAGCGATTTCCTGCGCCGTGGCGAGATCGGCACCGGCCGCAAACGTTCGGCCTTTCTCCAGTTCCTGCTCGGGCCCGGCCGCGCAGCCGCCGACTTCGTCCACGAGCGCGGCCGCAGGATCGAGGACGTGATGACGCCGGATCCGGTCACGGTCGAGGAAGAAACGCCCCTCGAGGAGCTGGTGCATCTGATGGAAAAGAAAGACGTCAAGCGCCTACCCGTGATGCGGGGCAAAGACCTCATCGGCATCGTGACCCGGTCAAACCTGCTGCAGGCCGTCGCCAGCCTGGCGCATGAGATTCCGGATCCCACCGCTGACGATGACCACATCCGCGATCGCATCCTCCGGCAGGTCGACGCCGCCGACTGGCGGCCGATGGGATTCGAGGTCACCGTGCGCAACGGCGTTGTTCACCTGCACGGCGTCATCACTGTCGACGAGTCACGCCAGGCGACGATCGTGGCGGCGGAGAACACTGCCGGCGTCAAGGAGGTGCATGACCACCTATGCTTCGTCGACACCAATTCCGGCTACTATGTCGAGTCCCTGGAAGACATGAAGGCAGCAAGCTGAGCTGATAACTGCCTGAGGAACTCCTCCATGTCCTGGATCATCCGTATCTTCCTCAGCCTCGCAGTGCCTATCGTAGCGTTCCTGGTCGCGCGTGACTCCCTGAGCCCCGATATCGAGCGGACCTTTGTTGCGCTCATCCTGATGACCGCCCCGATCGGACTTGGAGCGGTGTGGACGGCCATTCGCCCGCGAGGCGGCCCTTAACGGTCGAGACTGAACATGCCCGATCGAGAAACTTGGCGTCCCATCCTCTTCTCCTGTCCATGGACAGGCCGGACCGTGCAGGGATTGCTGGCAGAAGAGACATTCAACTCGACGAATGCAAAGGATCGTTATGAGCCGGTGGCATGCAACGCCTGCGCGGCAACCCATTTCGTCAATCCGATTACCGGCTCCGTGCTCGGAACCGGCACAAGGCTGCGATAGCCGCCTTGTGCCAGCCTTGATCGGCAGCTCGCGTCAGGCATTTTAGCCGATTCAGGAACGTGCTCTACGCGCGCCACCAGGCTCGTGTCTGCAGCCCGCTCCAATCTTGACACCGCGGCGAATCACGCCCCCATGGGGTTGAAAACTGGGCCGGTTCGTTGGCGCGCGATGCGCACGCCGCGCTCGGTCAGATCACGCAACTGCACGAACATCATCGCCGTCATCAACGCATCGTTAAGCGCATCATGTTGTCCAAGAGGCGGAATGCAGAGGTCCCGAAGGATCGCGGCGAACGAGAGATCGATTGAGGTATTGGGAGGCGCACCACCATACTTTCGTTCGTAGTAGAGCCGCGAAACTTCGATGCGTTCGTTGGGCAGCTCGATTCCCACCAAGGGGAGGATGTACTTGTCCAGCATGGCGATGTCGAAGTCGATATAATAGCCGATCAGCGGCCGCGAACCGATAAACCGCAGAAGGTTCGGCAGGACCTTCCAGACGATCGGCGCCGCTTCGACATCGGACCGACGCAGCCGGTGAATCTTGATGGCTTCCGCCCCCATCTCGCCGTCGGGACGGACCAGGGCCTCGAAGTGCTCGCTGGTTAGAATCCGATTGCCGCGGATCTTGATTGCTGCAACTGCCACAACGTGGTCCCTACGCACGTTGAGACCGGTCGTCTCGCAATCGATCACGACAAACTCGTCGTCCGGAGCTCGGTCGAACATGAACCGGTACGACTGGTCGCTCAGAGTTGCCTGATGGAGCAGCCGCTTGATCGCGCGGGGCAACATTCTAGAACATGCCTAGCTTGAAATGATGACGGACGATGTCGCGAAATTGCTTCACCACCTGGAGAGCGTCGCGCAGCAAATGTCGTTCCATGCTGGACAATTGCGCCGGTCTCACCAGGGTCCCCGATACGCCAGCGGAAGCGGCAAGCTGCCCGTCGAGCCGAAGCATCAGCAGGAATCGGAAGGCCTGGTTAAGATCACGCCCGAGGTCGGATCGCAGTACGCCCAGCTCGCATAGTCGGGAGATACGCTTTTCGGTGGAGGTCTCGCGCAGGCCCTGCTCGAGCGCCAGGCTGCGAATACCGTGCACAATGGGAAAGATGCCGCCCTTCTTGAGGTCAAGCGCGTCCCCCGTGCCCTCGGAGGTAATCAAGTTGTTGAAGAGACCGATCGGCGTTTCGAAAGCATCGATTGCGCGGGCAAAGTGGGTGAGGAACACCTGCTCGCCGCGGACCATATCGATCAGTGCCGTCTTGGCGCTATCGAGCAGTAGCACATTGCCCGCGATCGCTTGCGCGTCATAGATGATCGCCACGTTCATATGCGCGGTCTGGTCGGGAAGCACGATCCATCGGCGAAAATCCGCAAGATAGTCGGAGAGCGGCCTGGACCATGCCGGATTGCGCACCATGATATCGCCCGGACACGGCGGAAAGCCGAAAGCCTCCAGGGTGCCGGAGAATTTGCTGCGGAACGACTGAAGGACCTCGCTTTGGACCGGATCGGCCAGGATGAGGCCGTTGTCCTGGTCGGTACGCACGGTCTGCTCGCCACGGCCCTCGCTGCCCATCACGATCAGACAGCCGCTGGCCCGCAGCTCGGCGGGCGCGACCATTTCGAACAGTCTGGACAGCAGGCGCCGATTAAGATCGGAGACGATCTCCGCCACTACCTCCACCTTGACGCCCTGCCTCCGCAGCGTCCGCGTTTGAGCCTCGATCTCGCGGGCAGCGATCGCCAGATCCTGCAGATTGGAGCCACGATCGATGCGGCCGGCGACAACCTGCGCACTACCTGCGAGAAATCCAAGAAGGTCGATGTCTTCGAGAATGCCGACGAACTTTTCGCCGTCACGCACGGCGAGGCGCCGCTTGTTGTATTTCGTCATGAGGAGAAGCGCCGAGGAAACGAAATCGTCGGATCCAACCGAGACGATATCGAAGTTGGCAAACTCGCCAACCGGCGTCTGGATCGGCCGACGCCGTAACACGGCCGCCTTGGATAGGTTCATGCCTGTGATGATGCCGATTCGCTCGCCACTGCGGACAAACAGCGCGTTGCTGTCGATCTCCTTCATCAGGTGACCGGCAGCTTCAATTGTGTCGCTCGCAGCCACAAACGCTAAAGGGTGCAGAAACAGCTCACTGACCTTGGCATGCATCAGCGAGCCGTAGCGTCTTGCCTCCTCTTCGTTGGCGAGTTCATCCAGCTTCTGGGAGATTTCGCGGTAGAAGAATGCTGCAAATCGCGGGTTGGCCTTGATCAGGTTGAGCGCGACCCCGCTGGGGATCACATAGCAAAGCGTCTCGTCACGAGCGAGAAATTGGTGCCCGTTCTGATCGTGAACGAGCGCTCGGCTGTCGAAGGTGTCCTTGGGACCGAGCAGTGCCAGCACGTCGGCCTCGCTCCGCTCCTCCACCGTGCCCTTGATCACGACGTAGAGGGCATCCGCAGGAGCGTCCCTGCCGATGATCCTTTCTCCTGGCCTGAAGTACCCGATATCGAGTGCGGCCCGCAACGTCTCGCCCTCGTGCAACGTCAGACGATCGAACGGTGGATTGCTGATATCGAATGCCTTGGGCATTTCGGCGTTCCGAGGATGTGCACCGTTTTTAGAACCTGGCCGATTGACCTTCGAAGGACGGCACCAGCCGGTCCAGCAGACCCGGCTGGTGCCAAAGTGCGGTTCCAGGCCCGTTTAGTGAGTCGTCGCCGAGGCAGCTCCGATGCCAGTCTGGCTCCGGATATATTGTGCATCGAACCCGCCGCGGTCGATCACGCCGCGCTTGCTGCGATCCAGGATAGAGAACAGCCAGATGCCTGCAAACGCGAGCGCCATCGAGAACAGCGCCGGATTGTCCAGCTTGATGAGCGCCGATCCCTTGGCAAATCCCAGCGTCGCCTCCCAGACAGCCGGCGAAAGAACCACGCCGACGACTGCACTGATCAAGCCCATGAAGCCGCCGATCAGCGCTCCCCGCGTCGTCAGTCCTCTCCAGAAAATCGACATCACGAGCACGGGGAAATTGCAGGATGCCGCGATGGCAAAAGCTAGGCCTACCATGAAGGCAACATTCTGGTTCTCGAACACGATGCCGAGGAAGATCGCCAGCACGCCGAGGACCAGGGTCGCGATCTTCGAGACGCGAATCTCGTCATGCTCGTTGGCATTGCCGCCCTTGATCACCATGCCATAGAGATCATGGCTGATGGACGATGCACCAGCCAGGGCCAGCCCCGACACCACGGCAAGGATGGTTGCGAAGGCGACGGCAGAAATGAAGCCGAGAAACAGGTTGCCGCCGACGGCGTTCGCGAGATGAATCGCCGCCATGTTGGAGCCGCCCTTGATTGCCGCGATTCCGCTTCTGGTCTTCTCGAGGATGCTCCCGTCCATGAACGTCGCGTCGGTCGACACCAGGGTGATCGCGCCAAAGCCGATGATGAAGGTCAGGATGTAGAAATAGCCGATCAGACCGGTGGCATAGAACACCGATTTGCGAGCAGCCTGAGCGTCTTTCACGGTGAAGAAGCGCATCAGGATGTGAGGTAGACCTGCCGTTCCGAACATCAGCGCAAGGCCCAGCGAGATTGCGGACAGCGGATTGGAAATCAGGCTTCCGGGCTCCATGATCGCGAGCTTCTTCGGATGCACGTCAGTTGCTTTGGCGAACAGCGCTTCCGGACTGAAACCGAACTTATAGAGGACGGCTCCGGCCATGAACGTTGCGCCTGAGAGCAGCAGCACCGCCTTAATGATCTGCACCCATGTCGTCGCCTTCATTCCACCGAAGGTCACATAGACCATCATCAAGCCGCCGACCAGGACGACAGCGATCCAGTAGTCGAGACCGAACAGCAACTGGATCAGCTTGCCGGCTCCGACCATCTGGGCGATCAGATAGAACGCGACAGTCACCAGCGAGCCGCATGCGGCCAGGATACGGATGTCGGTTTGTCCGAGCCGGAACGAAGTGACATCGGCAAAGGTGAATTTTCCTAGGTTGCGCAGCTGCTCGGCGATCAGAAAAGTGACGATCGGCCATCCCACGAGCCAGCCGACAGAGTATATCAAGCCGTCGTAGCCCGAGGTGTAGACGAGGCCCGAGATGCCAAGGAATGACGCCGCAGACATGTAGTCGCCTGCGATCGCAAGACCGTTCTGAAAGCCGGTGATGCCGCCGCCTGCCGAATAGAAATCCGCAGCCGATGCAGTCCGTTTTGCGGCCCAATAGGTGATGACGAGCGTCAGGCCGACGAATCCGACGAACATGCCGATCGCCGACCAGTTGATCGCCTGCTTTGAGCCGCCCTCGACAACGCCGGCAGCGAGGGCCAACGTGGGCACGCTTGCAAACAGGATCGCCAGAAACAAGGAGAGCTTTTTCATGAGCGGTTCTCCTCGACGATCTTGCGAATGAGTCCGTCGTAGCTTGAGTTCGCTTGTCGCACGTAGACACCCGTCAGCACGAACGCGAGCACAATTACGGACAGTCCGATTGGTATGCCGATCGTCGTCACGCCGCTGCCCAGTGGAGTACCCAAGATTCTGGGGGCGTAGGCTACCAGCAGGATGAAGCCGAAATAGACGACAAGCATGATCAGCGACAGCATCCAACCCAGCGACGAACGTCGGCGCACGAGTTCCTGGTAGTTCGGATCGCGTTCAATCCCTGCGAGGTCGTTGCTCAAATCGATGATCCTTTGCGTTCTTCCTGTTGAACAGCCTTTCTGGTGGGGCGCGGGGTTCTATGCATTGCCGGCGGGCGGACCTTTATGATCCAGATCAAGAACTCAGAGGATCACCGGCGTGAGTAACAGGCTTCGCACTCGAGGCCGGCATAAAGCTGCGATAGCGCCTCGCGCCAGAGTTGATCGGCGAGCTCGAACTAGGCATTAAGCTGGTTCAGGACGGCACGCTTGCAAAACCGGATGCGCCGGGACGTCTCAAGCGCGATGACGCCGGACTGCACGAACTGGGTGAAGGTCCGCGATATGGTCTCGATCGTCAGACCGAGATAGTCCGCAATGTCCTGCCGCGACATTGGCAACTCGATCGTCGCATCGCGGGAGCTGCGTTTGGCCATCTCCAGCAGGAACCCGGCCACACGCTCCTCGGCGCTCTTGATCAAGACGAGGGAATGCTCCTGAACACGTTGCAGTTCACGCACCGTCAACGTCCAGAGCTGCCTTGCAAGGTCCTTTTCGTGCTCGGCGCGAGCCATCAGGCTGCTGCGTCTAACCACGAGCACCTGGGAATCGCTGAGCGCTTCGGCCGACGCCGAGTGCATCTCACCGGCTTCGACGCCGAAGATGTCTCCCGGAAGGTGAAAGCCGCAAATCTGGCGCCGGCCATCGTCGAGCGTACGATAGGTGCGCACGGCGCCGGAAACGACCTGATACAGGTATTCGGCTGGCTCGTCCTCGCCGAAAATTTCGATGTTGCGGGCAAATCTCATAGGCGCCCCAATCAGGCCCAACGGGCTATCGGCAACCACCCTTGGACGAATAGCAACGGTAGGACGGTTGAAGTTTTGGGAATTGGCGGCTGTCGCGAGCATAGCGAAACTCCGGTTGATCGTTCGTGCCGGAAGTTTGCCAATTTCCCTGGACTCCGAAATTTGGGTCGTTCCCCTAAGTATTAACCCGGAGGCTCCGTAATCTTACGGACTTACCAGCTCACGCCGCGTTTTGGGGAAGCTCGCTCGTGACCAGATCACCTGCCATCGCGTCGATCACGTTGACGACACTGCCCAGGCGATCTGCCTCTGCCTTCGAGAACGCCGCAACGGCGCTGACGAAGCCGCAGAGTCTGTCGACGCGCCAACGCCTCACCCTGCCTCTGCCTGACTGCCGATGTCTGGAGGCGCTTACCTCCGATCGCCTTGATTTCGCTCAATCGATCGTCCCGCACCTTCGATCCGCGCAAGTGCGCATCGACTGCCCCCAAAGGCGGTAGAATGGGGATGAGCCTGGGCCAGTCCTATTGCTCGGCCGTTTCTCCAGCCTCCGCAAACGGCAACGTGAATTCGAATGCGGTGCCGCCCTCCTCTTTCGGCCGGGCAGAGATCCGGCCGCCATGCGATTCGATAATCGTCCGGCAGATGGAAAGGCCGACACCCATTCCGTTGGGTTTGCTGGTGACAAACGGCTGAAACAGCTGTTGCGCGATCTCAGGATCGATTCCAGTTCCCGTATCAGCCACCGAGAAGAACGCAGTATCGTTCTCCTTCCTCACCTCGATCGTTAGCTCGCGGCGCTTGGTCGTCTCCATGGCCTCAACCGCATTCCTGATCAGATTGAGCGCAACCTGCTGGATCTGAATCTTGTCGACTATGACGTCGGGAAGTTCGTGGTCGCAGCGAAGCGAGACGCGCACGCCTTGCTCCCGTGCTCCCACCAACGCCAGTGCGGCGGCCTCCTCCAGCAGTACGGCCGGGCTTTCAAGGGTGTGGTGGGTTTCGCCCTTGGCGACGAAGTCTCGCAAGCGCTTGATGATGTCCCCGGCGCGCAAGGTTTGGGCGGCGCCACGGTCCAGCGCTTCGATGACCCGCTGCTTGTCGGTGTGCTCCGACTTCAGCAGGGTCACCGCCCCGCGAAGATAGCTCGTGATCGCGGACAAGGGCTGATTGAGCTCGTGCGCCAGCGAGGATGCCATTTCTCCCATCGCGGTCAGACGCGACACGTGCACCAACTCGGATTGCAGTTCCTGCATGCGCCGCTCGTCGCTCCTCCGCTCGGTCAGATCGCGAATGAAACCGGTGAAGAATCGTTCCGGACCGACTTTGGCCTCGCCGACCGCGAGCTCCATGGGAAACGTCGAGCCATCCCTGCGCTCGCCGACGACAATTCGCCCGATGCCGATGATGCGCCGCTCGCCTGTATCCCGATACCGATTGAGATAGTCATCATGTTCCTGACGGTACGGCTTCGGCATCAGGATCGATACGTTCTTCCCGATGACCTCCGCGGCCGTCCAGCCGAACAGCCGCTCGGCAGCCGCGCTGAACGAACGCATAATCCCTTGCTCATCGATCACGATCATCGCTTCTGGCACAGTGTCTAGGATCGACTGGAGCTGAGCCTGCCGATAGCGCGCACCTTCCGACTCGTGCAAAAGCCGGTCGCCGACAAAGCCGAGGATCGGTCCGAGGACCGCAAAGGACACGACGTCGATCAGGTTCGCCGGCTCTGCATAGAGGCTGCGTCCCAGAAAGAATGCCGTCATGCCGAGACACAAGATTGTGGCGAGGATTGCTGGGCCGCGACCGCCGACAAGAGCCGCAAAGACCACGGCAGGGACATAAATGACCGTAAAGGTCCGGTCCTCAAAATGGTGATTGAGGACAAGGCGGACAACGAATACCAGTAACGCGGCGGCTACAGCCGATCCGTAACTGAGCCAGAAATCCCGCCGCGTGATCATCGAGTTGTCCACCCACCCTCGCCGCTGACGACGTTCGGCTCCGCTACTGCTCAAGCTCGTCCCGAAATGGAGCTCGGGTGCCTAGGAACCCATGTCGTAAGTTGCTAGCATGTCGAAGTGGGTAACTCTATCATCCTGTTACCAATCGTTGCTGCGGAAGTAGAGGCTGGCCGTGGACAAAACGGTGGCGGACCTGAACGTCGCACACTTCAGAAAGCTTCTGGCGACCGAGAAGGATCCGGTCAAACGGCAAACCATTGAGCGTCTCCTCGCTGAGGAAGAAGCCAAGCTTGATCTCGCCCGCGTGAAAGGCTCCGAGACTCAGGCCAAAGCCTAGGCGTTTGTCGACCACAGACGCCAATGCGTCGGGTTGATGACAACGCGCTCGCGGGTCGATGCTTTCACCCAGCCTTCCGTCGTCCGGCGGCAAGCGAAGACGAGCGGGTGCACATGGTTGCCCTCCACAACTGCGAGCTCAAGATCGCTCTCGTATGGCGCGGTCGTAATCGTCTCCCATATGGGTCGGTCTTTCATCTGTCAGGTCCTGTTCGGCGTTCGCCCGCTTCGGCAAACGCCGATATGGTCAGCCAATCTAACGACCAGCTGCATCGATCCGTTGATCCATCTCAAAAACCCCCGGCTTCCGCGCTGCACAATCGTAGCTTGGCAGGCGACTTCCGCGACAGCCCGTCTTGGCGCGCGTCAACTCCGGAACGGGGAACACCATCTAGCCTGATCGAGCAACGGGTAGGCCGAAATACAAAAATGCAAGTGACAATGAAGACGGCGGTGGTGCGCGGTTTCGGCAAACCGCTTTCGATAGAGGAAGTCCCGGTGCCCACCCCGGGAAGAGACCGAATCAGCGAAGCACAAACATCAGTATGGCGGCCAGTCCCATGACAAAGGTTGCAATCCAGCCCAGCACGATGGTCGAGCGACCCGAGACGTATGCCCCCATGACCGAGCGCCTCGATGCCAGCAGGATGATCACGACCATCAACGGAACGGCGACGATCCCGTTGATCACCGCGCTCCAGAACAGCGCCTTCATCGGACTGATCGACGAAAACTGGATCAACAGCCCCGCGATGACGCTCACCGCGATCACGCCGTAAAACGCCCGAGCGTCGCCCGCCTTCTGCTCGAGGCCCTCATTCCATCCCATGGCTTCCGCGAGCGCATAGGCCGAGGAGCCGGCCAGGACCGGCACGCCAATCAAGCCGACGCCGACAATGCCCGTCGCGAACAGGCCGAAGGCAAACTCTCCGGCAAGCGGCCGCAAGGCCCCGGCCGCCTGGGCAGCGGTCTCGATGTTAGTGATTCCGGCCGCATGCAGCGTCACGGCGGTCGCCAGGATGATGAAGTAGGCCGTGATGTCGGAATAGAACATTCCGCTCCACGTATCCCACTGGATTCGCCGCAACTCTTGCGGCGCGACGGCCGGATCTGACACGAGCCCCGTTTTGCCTTGCGCGAGCATGTCTTCCACTTCCTCGGAAGCCTGCCAGAAGAACAGGTATGGGCTGATGGTCGTGCCGAAGACGCCGACGACGACGGCCGCAGCGTCCGCAGTGAGTTGAAATTCTGGCCACACCGTATTCCTCAGCACTTCGGGCCACGGAACGTGAACGGTGAACAGGACCCCCGCGTAAGCCAGAAGCGACAAGGTCAGCCATTTCAGAAAGAAGACATAGCGGTGATATGGCACGAAGATCTGAAGCAGCAGCGTCGATGTCACGAAGATTATGGCCATCGCGTGTCGATCGAAGCCGGTAACGAGTTCGCCGACTTCCCCCATGGCCGCGACGTCGGCCCCGATGTTGAGCGTGTTTGCAATCAGCAGGAGCGCGACGACGCCCTGGAGAACGACTGGCGGAAATGCCGCCCTGATGTTTGCGGCTAATCCCCGGCCGGTGACGCGTCCGATCCGCCCGCACATCGATTGAACCGCAGCCATGAGCGGGAACGCGAGCGGCATCGTCCACAGCAGGCTCGTGCCGAACTGGGCTCCCGCCTGAGAGTAGGTGGCGATGCCGCTGGGGTCGTCGTCGGCTACGCCGGTGATCAGCCCCGGTCCCAGCCGGGCAACCGGATGATGCTTCAGACGAGCCCAAGCAGAACCACCGATAGCCGCCAGACGCGCGATGCCGCGGGACGACGCGGGCAACGGCACGTCGTCCGCATCGACAGCATCTACTCGGTCCGAGCCTCCACGCGTACGCTGCGCGCCCACCTTGCAAGCTCCTCATATCCAGCGGCGATCGTCACAAAACGGTCTCGGATAGCCTGATCCCGATATCGACTCGCTTGCCGCCTCGTTCGTTCCTCCCGCAACTGCCGATAGTTCGCGTCATCCTGTTCGGACACATGTTTTTCGGCATTCCCGGAATTCTTGACCATGAGGAACCGTTGCCTTCAGCCTCGTCACGATAGGCGCTCCGGCCAGTGATGGAATTGAGCCACCTCAAGCACCGGGTTGAGCCACATCAACCGTGCGGATGACGGGACGTGCCATGTACGGGGTCATCGTTCAGAGGCGATGTGCGACATGCGTCCAATGTTCAGCTCAGTGCTCCGCTGGTTTACCCTCCTCGGATGGCGAGACATCGCGACCGCGCCGTTCGACTGCGCGATCGAGCTTGCCGTCATCGATGCCGGACGGCGCAGGCTGGCGTTTCCGTGCCTGCGTCACGGCAGCGCCTGGCTCGACGCAGCAACGATGCAGCCTGTCGAGGTGTCGCCGACGCACTGGCGCTACTGGCAGCCGGACGTGCTCCCGATGAGCTGTTGCTGACGATGTCCAGGCTGGCGCCCATCAACAGGCTGATCGCTTTCTTGATCCTTCGATCCCGTGGTTCGACGTCGCGTCGGCGGGGCGACGGAAGCCTGATCCTGGCGTTGGCTTGCACTGCACTGACCATTCTCGCCGCGGTCGAGTTGGTCCGTCTTCACTTTCTCGATGCGCCGTGATCGTTCGCCGGTTCATCGTCGGAGATGGCCCGCCACGCCGCACCATCGAGATCGTCATACTGCCCGCTCTTCAGCGTCCACAAGAAGCCCAGCAGGCCGACAAAGCCCAGCGCGAGCGCAAGCGGAACGAGAATAACCATGACTTCCATCACACGGCCTTTCTTCGCGCCCGCAGCGCATTCAGCATGACCAGCACCGAGGAGCCCGACATTGCCGCCGCTGCGATCAACGGCGTAACCAGGCCGGCGATCGCGACCGGCACCGCAAGCGCATTGTAGACCACGGCAAGCCACAGGTTCTCGCGCATCAGACGCAGCGCCTTGCGCGACACCTCGACCGCCACCAGCACCGGGGCCAGGCGGTCGCCGAGGAAGACCGCATCGGCGACCGCCTGGCTCATGTGGGTGGCGCTGACCGGCGACATCGAGGCGTGCGCCGCGGCCAGTGCCGGCGCATCGTTGAGGCCGTCGCCGACCATCAGCACCTTGCAGCCCTGCCGCTCCAGCTCCTCGATGCGCGCAATCTTGTCGACCGGGGACACACCGGCCCGCCATTCATGGATACCGAGCATTCCGGCCGCGAACCGCACCGCCGGCTCGCGATCTCCGGAGACGATCTCGACCGCGATACCGAGACGATTGAGGTGCGCGACGACCTCGGCCGCGTCCGGCCGCATCTGCTGGCGAACGGCGAAGACGACTCTTGCATCGCCGTGGCAGAAGGCGACCACTGAAGCTTCCGGATCGCGGCTCAGGATCTCATTGGCGAGGCCATCTGCATCGCAAAAGGACGGCCGGCCGAGACGGATCGGCAGCCCTTCATAGCTGCCGCGGACACCCTGCCCCGGCTCTTCCTCGATGTCCGTCAGCGGCTCGTCCGCGCCGGCAGCGCGGGCCACGGCAGCGGCAACGGGATGACGGCTCGACAACGCCAGCCGGCCGGCGAGCTCGACGACGTCAGCCGGGATACTCGAGAGATTGGCGACATCGAGCTCGGGCAGCGTCAGCGTCCCCGTCTTGTCGAAGATGACCCGGTCGATCTCGGCAATGCGCTCGATCGCATCACCGGCATTGAGCAGCACGCCGGAACCGAACAGCGTGCCCGACGCTACCGTCTGCACGGCCGGGATCGCGAGGCCAAGTGCGCAAGGACAGGTGATGATCAGCACCGCGATCGCCGTCACGATCGAATCGTGAAACGTCGCTCCAAAGGCAAGCCAGCCCAGCATCGTCAGGAGGGCCGCCGCATGCACGACGGGCGCATAGAGCCGCGAGGCACGCTCGGCCAGCCGCAGATAGCGCGACCGTCCCTGCAGGGCCTGGTCGAGCAGCCGCGAAATCTCGTCCAGCAACGTATCCCCGGACGCTGCGGCCGCGCGGACGCGCAGCGTGCCCGTTCGAACCAGGGTGCCGGCGAACACGGCGCTGCCAGGCGTCGCGATCACAGACAGGGTTTCGCCGGTGATCAGGCTCTGATCGATCTCGGAGCGGCCCTCGATCACATTGCCGTCGACCGCACAGCGTTCGCCCGGTCTGAGCAGCACGACGTCGCCCGGCTGGATCGCGGCGGCAGGAACCATCCTGATCTCGGTCGGGCTGACGAACTTGGTCGCGGTCTCGGCCTTCAGCGCCGCGAGATTGCCGGCGAAGGCGCGGGTTCGCCGCCGCATGTTGTGGTCGAGGTAGCGGCCAGCCAGCAGGAAGGCGATCAGCATGATCGCTGCGTCGTAATAGGCGTGCTCGGCGTGATTGATGGTCTCGACGACAGACATTGCGAGCGCGAGCACGATGCCGATGCTGATCGGCACGTCCATGTTGACCCCGCGTGTCCGCAGCGCCGACCACGCCGACGAAAAGAACGGTTGCGCCGCATAGGCGGCGGCCGGCAGCACGATCAGCGCCGACAGCCAGTGGAAGAAGTCCCGTTGCTCCGGCAGCATGTCCGAGACATTGCCGGACCAGACCGGGATCGACAGCATCATCACGTTCATGGCGGCGAACGCGGCAACGCCGAGCCGGCGCAACAGGCTCTTGGCGCGCTGCGCTTCGCGCGTTTCGGTGTCGTCGCGCTCGAATGGGTAGGCCTTGTAACCGAGATCGGCCAGCCGCCTCACGAACAACGCCGGATCGAGCGCGCCTGCCCTCCACTCCAGCGCCAGCCGGCTGTCGGTGAGGTTCACGCGCGCCGACACCACGTCCGGGATGGTCGAGAGGTTGCGCTCGATCTTGGCCATGCAGCCCGCGCAGTTGATGCCCTCGACGGCGAGATCGAGGTGGACCAGACCTTCGCCTGCGCCCTTCAGATAGTGGGTGAAGTCGACGACATCCGCCTGCATGCGAGTCACCTCAGTTCAGGAGGATGCGATTCTTCGACAGGAACATGCGGTGCCCATCCGCATCTCCCTCGATCACCAGATCCCATTGCCCGGCGGCGACGCCGCTGGTGCTGCCGCTGTAGCTGCCATGGCCGGCTTCGGTCATATCGATCGCGTGGTCGGCGCGGCGATCGGTCGGACGCTCGAGCCGAGCGAGGAAGTTCAGTCCCGCAAGCGGCGCGCCTGCATGATCATGTGCCTCGATGGCGAGCAATGCTCCACCATCGGGCTGCCGCACCACATGAGCCTCGACCTGCCAGCTGCGCTCGTTCTGCTGCCGCGCGGCGACGATCTCGCCCTGATATGCGAGGCTCGCACTGTAGGCACTGTCGACCTCCGTTCCCGGCAAGGTCGTGATGGCGAGGCGCATCATGATCACGTTGACACCGATCACGACCGCGAAGAAGGCAATCGTGGTGATCAGGACGAAGCGGCCGGTGATGGGTCGTGCGGTAGACGTTGCTGTGGTCATGATAGCGCTCTGTCGGCGTTACGGAAGAACGAAGTGATCGGTTGCGGAGGCGGCCTCACCCAGACCGATGTCGGTGATGCGGAACCTGATCGGCACCGACTTCTCTGCCTTCCCCTCGAACGGCGTGGTGACGAGAACGCGGAGCTCGGTCGTCGTGTCACGTGTGAGGATGACCATCGGCCGATCCGGAGTCACGGTGTCGGCGCCGATGACATGCAGCTTCGCGTTGGCCGGCCCATCGACATCGATCGCGACAACCCGGTCGAAGCCGCGCTTGTTGAGGAAGCGCAACGTGTAGCCGTTGCGGATTGAGCCGTCACTGAGGCGCACGGTCACCGGATTGCGATCGTGCAGCACGTTGACGTCGAGCAACGTTCGCGACATCAGGGCGTAGAGCATCACGGCGCACACCACCGAGATCAGGCTGGCATAGACCACGGTGCGTGCGCGAACCGGCTTGAACACCTCCTGCTTGCCAGCGATGCGGCGTTGGACATTAATGTCGTTGTCATAGCCGATCAGGCTCGTCTTGCGCCCGACCTTGGTCATGACCGTGTCGCAGGCGTCGATGCACAGGCCGCACTGGATGCAGCCGAGCTGGGCGCCGTCGCGGATGTCGATGCCGGTCGGGCAGACCGCCACGCACTGGTTGCAATCGATGCAGTCGCCGGCTTTTTCACCAAGCGCGCGGATATCGAATGCCTTCTTGACCGAGCAGCGCGGCTCGCCGCGATCATATTTGTAGGAGACGTTGAGCGCCCATTCGTCGGTCAGCGCCGCCTGGATGCGCGGCCACGGACACATGTAGACGCAGACCTGCTCCCGCATGTAGCCAGCCAGCAGATAGGTCGACGCCGTCAGCCCCGCGATCCAGAGATAGGCGACCGCAGGCGCCTGGAAGGTCGCGAGATCGCGCACCAGGGTCGGCGCGTCGGCGAAGTAGAGCACCCAGGCGCCGCCGGTCCACCAGGCGATCATGAGCCAGATCGCGTGCTTGAGCACGCGCCGGCCTGCCCGCCTGACCGTCATCGGCCCGGCGTCTGCCTTGATCTGCTCGCGGCGATCGCCCTCCACGAGGCGCTCGACCGCATAGAACAGGTCGGTCCAGACCGTCTGCGGGCAGAGATAGCCGCACCAGATGCGGCCGCCCAGCGCGTTCATCAGGAACAGCGTGACGGCCGCCAGCACCAGCAGACCGGTGAAGTAATAGACCTCCTGCGGCCACAGCTCGATGAAGAAGAAATAGAAGCGCCGGTTGGGAAAATCGATCAGCACCGCCTGGTCCGGCGCACCGAGGCCACGATGCCAGCGCACGAATGGCAGCAGGTAGTAGACCCCGAGGCAGACCGCCATCAGCCTCCATTTGATGGAGCGGAACCGTCCCGACACGCTCTGCGGAAACACCTTCTTGCGAGGCGCGTAGAGCGGTCCGGCTTCGTCGTCTATGAGTTCGTCGGGCGACACGGGTTTGTTCATCTGTCAGCTCGGGCGAGGATGTCGCCTAGGACTACATCGTCCTCGCAGGTGCCAATTTGACGTCGGTCAAAATCTCCGAAATTGAGTCTCGCAGGGGCGGCGATTTATTTGCCGCCGCCAAGCGAGTGCACGTAGACCGTCAGCGCCTTGATGGTCACCGGGTCCAGACGCCCACCCCACGCCGGCATCACGCCGGCGCGGCCATTGGTGATCGTCTCGACCAGCGTCGCCTCGTCAGACCCGTAGAGCCAGATCTGGTCGGTGAGGTTCGGCGCGCCAACCTCCGGATTGCCCTTGGCGTTGTCGCCGTGACAGGTCGCGCAGTTGTCCGCGAAGATCTTCTTGCCGGCCGCCGCATCGAAATTCGGCGTCGTTGAGAGCCCCGACAGTGAGCGCACGTAATTGGCGACGGTGACGATCTCGTCCTTCTTGAGCATCCCGTCGCGCCCGAATGCCAGCATCTGGCCCTCATGCGCCTTCGGATGTCCGGACCGCGCGCCGAACTGGATCGTCTGCATGATCTGGTCGAGCGAACCGCCCCACAGCCAGTCGTCGTCGTTCAAATTGGGAAATCCCTTGGCGCCGGCAGCGCCGCTGCCGTGGCACGGCGCGCAATTGTCGGCGAACACGGTCTTGCCGCGGGCACGCGCCAAGGCCAGCAGCGCCGGGTCCTTCTCGATATCGGCCAGCGGAGCATTGCCCAGCACCGCCATCTTCTCGCCGCGCAGCTTTTCCAGGTCGGCCAGATCATCGGCAACACTGGCGCGGGTCGAATAATGGAATAACCCTGTGGTGTAGCCCGACACCAGCGGCCAGGCCGGATAGACGACCCAGTAGCCGATCGCCCAGATGATCGTAGCGTAGAACGTCAGGATCCACCACCGCGGCAGCGGCGTATTCAGCTCCTTGATGCCGTCCCACTCGTGGCCGGTCGTGTTGCGGCCGGACACGCGGTCAAATTCGCCATGCTCGCTCATGATCGGTCAATCCTCCCGCAGCGGCATCCGAGCCGCGGCATCGAAGCTGGTCTTGTTGCGGGGCCAAAGCGCATAGGCGACGATGGCGATGAAAATGCCGACGAAGACCGGTGTCCAAAACGTGGTGACGAAGGTCGACGCCAGGTTCTCGATTGAAATGATTGCTTTCATCGCGGTGGCCTCAGCGCAGGTTGGCTTTTTCGTTGTAGAGCTTGAAATCGACCAAAGTGCCGAGCATCTGCAGGTACGCAATCAACGCATCGAGCTCGGTCGGATTACCGCCCTTGCCGTCGAAATTGCGGACCAGAGCCTTCGGATAGCGCTTCTGGAACCCATCGACGCCGGGATTGTCCGGATCGGCCTGAGCCTTCAGGTCGGCTGCGGCGTTGGCGATCTCCTCGTCAGTGTAGGGAACGCCGACCGCGCGGTTTGTGCGCAGATGCGCCGCGATGTCGGAGGTGTCGATCTCGGTTTTCGCCAACGCCGGATAGCCGGGCATAACCGACTGCGGCACGATTGCCCGCGGATCGGTCAAGTGGGTGACATGCCAGTCATCCGAGTACTTGCCGCCGACGCGCGCAAGGTCGGGCCCTGTGCGCTTGGAGCCCCACTGGAACGGATGGTCATACATGCTCTCCGCGGCCAGCGAGTAGTGCCCGTAGCGTTCGACCTCGTCGCGCAACGGCCGGATCATCTGCGAATGGCAGAGATAGCAGCCTTCGCGAACGTAGATGTTGCGGCCGGTGAGCTCGAGCGGAGTGTAGGGCCGTACGCCGTCGACCACCTCGATCGTGCTCTTGAGGTAGAACAGCGGCGTGATCTCGACGAGCCCGCCGATGGCGATGACGAGGAGGATACCCACGATCAGGATGATCGAGTTCTTCTCGAAGATCTTGTGTCGATTCCAGAGGGACATTGCGCGACCTATTCGGCAGGCTGGAGGAGACCGGCGCCTTCGGTTTCGCTGGCTTGGCCGGCGTTGACGGTCATCCAGAGATTGAAGGCCATGATCAGGGCGCCGACCAGGAAGAGTGCACCGCCCGCGGCACGGATGATGTAGAAAGGATGCATCGCCTCGACGGACTCGATGAAGGAGTATTCGAGGAAGCCGAGTGAGGTGTAGGCGCGCCACATCAAGCCTTGGAGGATTCCGGAGACCCACATTGCGGAGATGTAGAGTACGATGCCGATGGTCGAGATCCAGAAGTGCCAGTTCACGAGCTTGAGGCTGTACAGCTGACGATTCCAGATCCAAGGCACGAGGCAGTACAGCGCGCCGAAGGACACGAATCCGACCCAGCCGAGCGCGCCGGAGTGGACGTGGCCGATGGTCCAGTCGGTGTAGTGGCTCAGTGAGTTGACGACCTTGATCGACATCATCGGGCCTTCGAACGTCGCCATGCCGTAGAAGGCGACGGAGACCACCAGCATGCGCAGCACCGGGTCGGTGCGCAGCCTGTCCCAGGCGCCTGATAACGTCATCAGGCCATTGATCATGCCGCCCCAGGACGGCATCCACAGCATGATGGAGAAGGTCATGCCCAGTGTCTGGGCCCAGTCCGGCAGAGCCGTATAGTGAAGATGGTGCGGGCCGGCCCAGATGTAGAGGAAGATCAGCGCCCAGAAGTGGATGATTGAGAGGCGATACGAATAGACCGGCCGCTCCGCACGCTTCGGAATGAAGTAGTACATGATCGCCAGGAAGCCCGCGGTCAGGAAGAATCCGACGGCGTTGTGGCCGTACCACCACTGGAACATGGCATCCTGCACGCCGCCCCAGGCGATGTAGGACTTCGACCCGAGGAAGGAGACCGGCAGCGCCGGATTGTTGCCGAGGTGCAGGACCGCGATGGTGACGATGAACGCGAGATAGAACCAGTTGGCGACGAAGATGTGCGGCTCCTTGCGCTTCACCAGCGTCATCAGGAACACGAGCAGATAGGTCATCCAGACGATCGTCAGCCAGAGATCGGCGTACCATTCCGGTTCGGCATATTCCTTGGACTGCGTGACGCCGAGCAGATATCCGGTGCCGGCGATCAGAATGAAGAAGTTGTAGCCGACCACCACGAACCAGGGCGCCAGATCGCCCGCGAGGCGGGCGCGGCAGGTTTTCTGCACGACGTAGAACGACGTCGCGATCAGGACGTTGCCGCCGAATGCGAAAACCACGGCCGACGTATGCAGCGGCCGCAGCCGGCCGAACGTCGTCCATGGCAGATCGAGATTGAGCGCGGGCCACGCAAGCTGCATCGCGATGATCAGCCCGACCGTGAAGCCGGCGATGCCCCAGAACATCGCCATCGCCGAGGCAAACTTGACCGGGCCGAGATTGTAGTGCGGCCGGCCGCCGATTTCCTGCGGCGGCGGCAGCGCCGGACGATTGTAATAGCGGTTGAAGATGACCGCCGCGGCGATCAGGCTCGCCGCGGAGGCCAGTGACGCATGAAATGTATACGCCGAGTCGTGCCCCATCGCCGCTGCGAACAGGCAAACATAGGCGAAGACCGCTAGCCCGAACGCGAGGCCCGCTTCACCCATCGTCATCGATTTCGAAACAGAGGACGGACCAGTCATGTCGAGGCTTTCCTTGGATGCGAGGAGGCTAGAGAAACCACAGCTGCAGCACCGCCGGATTGATCGACATCAACCGCCGCGTGCGCGCCGCTGGCCTCCCGGGCGAGCGCGCTCAGGGTGAACTCGTTTGGGCAGTATCTTGCCGGGCTCGCCCGCCGTTCCCGCGCCAGGTCGGCGGCGCATAGCGCCTTGTCCCGGCACAGACCGCAAACACGTTGCAGATCGCGCAACACGTCGCTGTGTGATCGTGCGAGTTCTTGTACGGACAAGCCGGCGTGCTCAAGCCGCTTCCGAAGCAATTCGGGCGAGCCCGGCTCGCGGGCCAGGGCGCGCAGATCAGAAGTGGACAGCCCTAGCTCGCGGGCGATCTCGTCGACTTCGTGAGCGTCCATAAGGGCGAACTCGTGACGGCGGGACAGAAATGAACGCAGACGGCCGAGCAGGCTTTCGAACTGCGGAGATGTGTTGCTGCCGGATTGAATGACCATTCTTCATACCTCCTTGGGATGTCCATAGCGGACGGTCGCTGATGTGGATTTGATCCCGATCAACCAACTGGCCCGGCGCACGGCGAGCGGCACTGTCCACGAGATGCGTCCGGCCTAGCCGCCCCACGCCGGCGGCAATGCAGGCGGCATCCGAAGCTCCATTGCATCGGCAAAAATGGTCCAGTCGCGGACACCTTTCTGTCGGCAGAAATCCGACTCTGCCTGCTGCGCGGCCGCGGTGAGCGAGGCAGCGTTGACCTTGAACGCCGCCTGGCAGGCGCGATGCTCATGACCGGTATCGTCGCACACGGTCTTGATGAACCGAACATCAAACGATGGCATGGCTGTCTCTCTCGCAAGCTGTTGCTCCAAGTTTTCGATGTTGCCAGCCCGACTACATCGGCGCCTTGATCTGCCGCAACAATGGTCAATGAAGCGCATCCAGCCGCGACAACAAGATCACCGGCATCCCTTGATGCGGATCAACGCGCACGCACTCGACGGGCACCATACTGAAGATAGTTGCTCAGGAGACAGCCATGACGCACGCACTGTTAGCCGCGCTGGGCCTAGTGGCGGTCACAGCCGTCGCATTTGCCAAGCTGAGTTTTCGAATGGGCCTGCTGAGGTGCTCGGCTCGTCTCAGCCGGCCGCTGGCTCCGCCATGCGTCAAGCCCTGTCGCGCCTAGCCGACCTCACACCGCGCGAGCGCGACGTCCTGCAAGGGCTGTTGGCAGGGAGGATCAACAAGACAAGCGCCCACGACCGCGCCATCAGTCGGCGGACAGTCGAGGTCTACCGCACCAAGCTGATGGCCACGACCAGCGTCCGCAGCATGCCGGAACAGCCCCCGCGCCCCATCTCGGTTGCCCGCTATGCCCGCTCCTCAAATGCCATTCACGCATAAAGCGCTTCGTTGAGCAAAGTTGCGACCTTGTCTACCGATTGCAAACCATCGACGTCTTTCAGGATTCCTTGTGCGCGGTAATAGTTGGCAAGCGGCTCAGTTTGCGCGCGGTATTCCTCCAAACGAACCTTCAACGCGGCTTCGTTATCATCCGCCCTTACCTGGCCGCGAGCAATTGCTTCTGTTGCTCGGCTGAGAATGCGATCCAGAAGGGCCCCCTCGTCGACTTTCAACTGCAACACACAGTCAAGCCCAGCACCTTCAGCCCACAAGATCTCATCGAGTGCGTCTGCTTGGGCAATTGTGCGCGGAAAGCCGTCCAGAATAAATCCGAATCTTGCGTCAGGCTCGCGAATGCGTTCAGCAACGATAGCAATGACTAGCTCATCGGGAACGAGTCCGCCCCGTTCCATCGTCGCCTTGACTTGCATTCCGACCGGTGTTCCTGCCGCCACAGCGGCGCGCAGCATCTCGCCCGTGGACAATGCCGCAATGCTCAATTGCTTTGCCAAGCGCGTCGCCTGAGTCCCCTTCCCGGATCCAGGAGGGCCTAATAGCACCAATCTCACTCTCGTGTCCTCCAATCATTGCAGTGGTCTGACATTCAATGCATCCGGTGGTGTCGGTTCAGGCCGGCGCGCCCTTCTTGTTCTGGCGGTTCTGCACGAGGTCGTCGACCACAGCCGGATCGGCCAGGGTCGAGGTATCGCCGAGGCTCGAGGGTTCGTCCTCGGCGATCTTGCGCAGGATGCGGCGCATGATCTTGCCGGAGCGGGTCTTCGGCAGGCCCGGCGCGAACTGGATCAAATCGGGCGAGGCGATCGGGCCGATATCCTTGCGCACCCAGGCGACCAGCTCCTTGCGCAATGCTTCTGTCGGCTCGGTGCCCTTCATCAAGGTGACGTAGGCGTAGATGCCCTGGCCCTTGATGTCGTGGGGATAGCCGACCACGGCGGCTTCCGAGACCGCCTCATGCGCCACCAGCGAGCTCTCGACCTCGGCGGTGCCCATGCGGTGGCCGGAGACGTTGATGACGTCGTCGACCCGGCCGGTGATCCAGTAATAGCCGTCGGCGTCGCGGCGGCAGCCGTCGCCGGTGAAGTATTTGTTCTTGTAGGTCGAGAAATAGGTCTGCTCGAAGCGGGCATGGTCGCCATAGACCGTGCGCATCTGGCCCGGCCATGATTTCGCGATGCAGAGATTGCCGGAGGTCTCGCCGTCCAGCACCTTGCCGTCGGCATCGACGATTTCAGGCACCACGCCGAAGAACGGCCGCGTCGCGGAGCCGGGCTTCAGCTTGGTGGCGCCCGGCAGCGGGGTGATCAAAATGCCGCCGGTCTCGGTCTGCCACCAGGTGTCGACGATCGGGCAACGGTCATCGCCGACCACGCGGTGATACCATTCCCAGGCTTCCGGATTGATCGGCTCGCCGACCGAGCCGAGCAGCCGCAGCGATTTGCGCGAGGTCTTCTTCACGGGATCGTCGCCGGACTGCATCAGCGCGCGGATCGCGGTCGGCGCGGTGTAGAAGATGTTGACCTTGTGCTTGTCGATCACGTTCCAGAACCGCGAATTGTCCGGGTAGTTCGGCACGCCCTCGAACATCAGCGTGGTGGCGCCGTTACAGAGCGGCCCATAGAGGATGTAGCTGTGGCCGGTGACCCAGCCGACGTCGGCGGTGCACCAGTAGATGTCGCCGTCGTGATAGTCGAACACGTAGTGATGCGTCATCGACGCGAACAACAGATAGCCGCCCGAGGTATGCAGCACGCCCTTCGGCGTCCCGGTCGAGCCCGAGGTGTAGAGGATGAACAGCGGGTCCTCCGCGTTCATAGGCTCGCACGGGCACTCATGGGTCACCATCGCCGCGGCCTCGTGATACCAGAGGTCGCGCGTCGGGTTCATGTCAACAGCACCACCGGTGCGCTTGACCACGACGACCCAGTCGACGCCGCCGGTTTTCGCAATCGCCGCGTCGACATTGGCCTTCAGCGGCACCCGCTTGCCGCCGCGCAGGCCCTCGTCGGCGGTGATGACGACCTTGGAATCGCAATCCTTGATGCGCTGGGCGAGGCTGTCGGGCGAGAAGCCGCCGAACACCACCGAGTGGATCGCGCCGATCCGCGCGCAGGCCAGCATCGCGTAAGCGGCTTCCGGAATCATCGGCAGATAGATCGTGACGCGGTCGCCCTTCTTGACGTTCCGCGTGCGCAGGATGTTGGCCATCTTGCAGACTTCGTCATGCAGCTGCCGGTAGGTGATGTGCCTGGATTCGGAGGGATCGTCGCCCTCCCAGATGATCGCGGTCTGGTCGCCGCGGGTGTGGAGATGACGGTCGATGCAGTTCCAGGCGACGTTCAGCTCGCCGTCCTCGAACCATTTGATCGAGATATTGCCGGGCGCGTAGGAGACGTTCTCGACCTTGGTGAAGGGTTTTGTCCAGTCGATCCGCTTGGCCTGCTCGGCCCAGAAGCCGTTGGGGTCCTTGACCGAGTGCGCGTACATCTCGCGATATTTGGCGTCATCGACATAGGCGCGCTTGGCCCAGTCGGCCGACACGTCGTATGTCGTCTTCAGTGAGGCCGACTCTGCGTAACTAACATCCATTTGAAAGCCTCCCAAAGGCGTCGCCACGTGACGCCAACCGTTCACTCGTGACGCTGACGATCTTTCGCGCTCTCTTCTTGGAGGCTGCCTGAGCCGCATGCTGACATACGGCGAGCCGGTTCGCTTTCGTCCGGCTCCTACGTGTCCTGCCCTATACCCCTATCCAGTCGAAGCCAGTTTGATCCTCGTCAAAGGGCATCGCACGAGCGGCCTGTTGCATTTCACGCCCGCCAATGCAGCCCCGCCGGGGTGTTGCGCTCGATCATCATCGCTCTGGATGATGCGGCCAAGCGATTCCCCGCCGCCGTTCTGATCGATAGCCAAAGCGGCGTCGCACACCGGAACGCAGTTTGACTCAAATCAACACGTCGCGCGACGTCTGGAGTGACAAGGAAACATCAGCAAGCGAGGACGAACATCATGACGAACCAAAAAGAAGATCGGATGAACGCAGGCGTTACCGCAGAGGCCATCCAAAGTTATGCAAAACGCGCAATCGCAGTCCAGTCAGATTTCTCGGAGAAATTGATCGAGGTGAACAAGCACTGGCTCGAACAGATCCAGATCGAATCGAACGCGGCCTGGGAGCTGTTCCGCAAGTTCAACACCACCACCTCGGTCACCGATAAAATCGCGACCCTGCAGGACTGGCTCAAGGGCGTTACGGCGCGCAGCGCGGAGGACGCGAGCTACGCGATCGAGACTGCACGAGCGCTCGGCAACATCGAGCTTAATTTGTTCAGGCGACGCACCGACGCTGCCGAAAAGCCATCGAAGGCGGCCTGAACTCGCCTTCAAGCGCTCGCAATCGCCCGAGACCAGTGGCGGCCTTCGGGAACGACTGGAAGCGGCGCCCTCTGATCGTGGCCATGAACTGGCCGCGATAGAGGGGCGCGTCGTTGTCTTTGGCCTGCCGCTCGGACGGACGGGTGGCTTCTCATCAGTAAACGCTGTAGTTTGGACCGGACCCAGGGACCGTCGAAGAGGCCAATGGACACATGACCGCCCGGCACAAAGTTCTCGTCATCGACGACGATCCGGCAATGCGAGACTCGTTGACTTTCCTGCTCGATGTGAACGGGTTCGCCGTGGCGGCGTATGAGACGGCCACCGCCTTTCTAGACCATTTCGTGCAAAATCCGGCGAGCTGCATCATATCCGATATCCGAATGCCGGGCATGACCGGTCTCGAACTGGTCCGCAAGCTCAAGTCCGACAACGTGAGTAGCCCCGTCATCCTGATGACCGGTCACGGCGACGTGGCGCTCGCGGTGGAAGCCATGAAGGCGGGCGCCGCCGACTTCATCGAAAAGCCGTTCGATGACGAGGTGCTTCTGCACGCGATCCGTGGCGCAATGGAATTGCAATTACCGAAGCCGGCCGATGATAGCGCCAAAGTCGAGGCGGAGGCTCGTCTCGCCGAGTTGTCGCCGCGCGAGCGTGACGTCCTGAGCGGTCTGCTGGCGGGCAAGATTAACAAGGTCATCGCCCACGAGCTGGGCATCAGCCCACGCACGGTCGAAGTCTACCGCGCGAACCTGATGGCCAAGACGAACGTGCGGAGTATGTCGGAGCTAATGCGAATCGCAATTGCGGCAGGACTTTAGGAAGAACCGAGGGCCCGCTGCCGACCGACGCTGCATATCGTGCGCCACACCAGAATGCTTCCGCGGGCACCAGTAATTCTACGGGCTTTCAAATCAACCGGAACGAAAGCACAGAGTTGTATTGATTGTTCGCCGGTCATTCCTCAAAGCAGTTACACGGATGCTTTTCAAGGCGCTGTCACCATCAACGACGCTAAACTTGGAGGCTTACGTCGACGTGGAGCACTTTCGCGAGAGCGAGCGGTATGTTCAGGCCCAGAGCATTCCGCTTGCCACGGCACCCCTTTCAGTGTTGCGCGCCAGCCTGTCGTTGCCTTCTGCGACATTATCACTTGTACGGACATTTCCACGGATCATCAACGGATACGACCTGTCCGGGCAGCTCGTTGTTGTTGTGCCCATGGACGAGGTGTCATCTGTGCGGCTCAATGGACGCGCCGTCGGCCATTCCGTGATCCTTATCAAGGGACGTGCCAATTGCACTGTCCTCGAGCCCGAAACTAGGCTCGTCGCGGTCCTGTCCGCGCACCCAGATGCCCTCGGGCGGCCTTGGGGCGAGTTAGCCGCCGGCTATTTGTTACTTGGGTTAACGCCGGATTCGCTGTCCCAAGTCCAAACGCTGATTCGAACCATGCTGACGTTCGTCGCCGGGCAGTCCGAGGCGGTGAAAATAACCCAATTGCGGACGCTCCAGGAGACGCTATTCTCGGCGCTGGATGATGCCTTTTGCCGAGGCACGGTGGAAGGCCCAGAACCGAACGCTGTCACGCGCTACAAGCAGATCGTCGATCACATGGACCACGAGGTCCTCAAGCATCTGACCTCCAGCAGGACCTGCGAAGAACTGGCAAGCGAACTCAGTATATCCGTACGCACGCTGCAGAACGCCGCCCAATCTGTCTGCGGATCCGGCATCCATCACTACCGGCGCCTCCGCAGGCTCTGGCTCGTTCGACAACAGCTGCGCACAGGCGCAGCGGGACTGACGATCAAATCAAGCGCCCTCGCCCATGGGTTTTCGCACATGGGTGAGTTCTCCAGAATATATCGGGCTGTATTCGGCGAGGTTCCCTCCCGCACCCTGTCCGAATCGCAAGGCCGGATGCCGATCGCGTACCTCGCGCAACGCCAGAGTATGATCCGCTGAGCGTGTTCTGGATTGGACGCCACATTGGTTACGCGTCGATCAGGCGGTCCGAAGACCCACAGGCCCTACCGATTCGTTAGCGGTCCGAAAGTCCCTTCCACCTCAAACGGCAAATCCGCACCAATGGATTTCCCTATGGCTTCTGACGTTGAGACTGCTGCGGCAATTCATCACGCGCGGGGAGCCTTCGAACTACCGCAAGAGGACGCTTGCTTTGGCAGATGCGATGCACGGATACGGCATGCGCTAAATGGAAGCAGGCAAGTGGCAAGATGACCGCTTCTGGCCAGTCGCGAGCGATGTTCCGACATCGCGCCGGTCAGACCGAAAACAATGGCAAATGACTTGTGCGAGATCGCTACGCGGTGCACGTGTCTATCCCTCTCCTCTCGCCATGACATCGATGGCAGCATAGAACCTGCTCAGTGCGGGTAAGCTCTCCATCGGCAGGAGCTTGCGCACGTCCGCTGCGAGCAACGCGAGCTCGCTCACTGCATGGCGCGTGTGATAGGCGAAGTAATATTCCCCGCGCGGAGATTGGAGGAGCCTGCTCCAATATGCCACAGAGAACGGCAATGGGACCATTTGAAATATCGCTCGAAGGACCAAGGGTGCATGGCCGACCCCGCGCCTATCCATGGCCGCCCAGCCCTCCCGCACGGCCTGAATAAAGACCCGTACTCGTTCCGTATCGCCTCCAAGTCGCGCCGCGTCGATACCACTCTCGCAAAGCGCACCGCCGATTGCTGTGATCAAAACGGCATGTCGGCACAGCCACGATGGCATGTCCGCGATTAGCGCGACTTTGAAGCCGGCTTGACGCAAAATGGAAGCCACATCGGATGCTGTGGTCTCAATTGCGGTTGGCTGTTCTGGAATTTCTACGTAACGGTCTACACCGTTTTCGACTCCACCGGCAGCCCCTGGAAATCCGAGCACCGACCAGCGGCGGTCCCGGTCATCGAAGTTCGGGGACACAGAACCGGCGTGATTTACCATGACCAGTACCCGAGCGATGCCGCGCGCCTCGGTCACTTTTTCCCAAGCAGATGCTAACTGCTCTCGACGCACCGTCACGAGACACAGATCGGCGCTCATCCCAGGATCGAGTGCGCTTGCTACAGTGACAAGGCTTGTCGCACGCTCTCCAGTCAAGGCATTCTCGATGACCGCGCCGTCACGACGCAGCTCCTCGGCGCGCTGACCTCGAGCAATGAATATTAGTTTATGCCCGGCTGCGCCAAGTGTGCGCCGTAGAGCGTGCCTTGCATTCCAGCGCCAAAGATAACGATGCGCATCGCTTCAACTGCCGATCACAATCACGCATAGCCGAGCTAACAAACCCACTTGGCCACCGTCTTCGGCGTCGTATTGAACAGATCGGCCGCGCCGGCTTGGCTGAGCCCGCCTTGCACCACGCTTCGGACCATCGCCTCTCGACCTTTGGGCGTCAAAGGCGCATTCTTATGGACGTTCATCTGGTCTCTCCCTGGAACACTGAAGCTTCGCAACCTCAGCTTCCTCGGTTCAGACCAGATGCACAACCTCCTGACAGACCACAACTGGGCCGCGGCTCGGGGCGCTTTCCAGAACTCTCGGAATGAACGCGTCGGTCCTCTAGTTCGACCTTGCTTCTCATGCGATCGATCGTATCGCAGCACGCTCTCTTCGCAGCCCGCGCAAATTCGCTCGTGAGTGCATTTCGACCGAGGTTCCGCCTGATTGTTCCAACACAAAGAGGTTCACGCTCACCCTGCTCATGATCCATCAAATTGGGATGTACGAACCGGTGGAGAGCATTATGCTGACGAGAAGGACCGCCCTGATGGGAGCCACGATCGCGGCGCTGATGATGACCGTGCCGGCGCTCTCGTGGTCGAATCCACGCAGTCGGCCATCGCGCGCCTTGCCCGAGAAGCGACCAACCTGCTGTGGCCGACATAGCTCGGAGCGAACTCTGGGGTGAATGCGCCGCGGAGCAGCGGCAAGATCGTGATCCTCGCCGTCGCCAAGCCGTTCGAGCTGCGTCGAAATTGACCTGACGCAACGTCCGTGAATGCGAATTCCTGCAGTGTGCGGCGCAAAGGAAAGGAATCGAATGCGCTCGGATCTCGCGACACGGTACGGACAGGACCGGCTCCCCCGCTACACCAGCTATCCCACGGCCCCGCATTTCAATCCAAGAATCGGCGAGGTCGACTATCGCCAGTGGTTGAAGTCGCTTTCTCCCCGGCAGTCTGCCTCGATCTACCTGCACGTTCCGTTCTGTCGATCCATGTGCTGGTACTGTGGTTGCCACACCTCGGTCACCAGGCGCGAAGACCCTATCGCCGTCTACTGTTCGGGCCTTCGCACCGAAGCGCACTTGGTCGCAGAGACGATTGGCCATCGGCAACCGATCTCGCATGTCCACTTCGGTGGCGGCACACCGACGATCATGACGCCAGAGACTTTTGCCGACCTCGTCGGCGCGCTACGCTACTCCTACTTCGTGCTGCCCGGCGCCGAGATCGCCGTCGAGATCGATCCGCGTACATTGATCGAGCCGATGGCCGAGGCCTTGGGCTTCAGCGGCGTCAACCGCGCAAGCCTCGGCGTACAGAGCTTCGATCCCGCGGTCCAACGCGTTATCAATCGCCAGCAAAGCTTCGAGCAGACCGCTCGCTGCGCGGATATGCTGCGCAAGTCCGGTATCCGTAGGCTCAACTTCGACCTGCTTTATGGCCTGCCGCTACAAACGGTCCGTTCGTGCCTCGACACGGTGGCCAAGTGCATCGAGCTTCGTCCGGATCGGTTCTCGGTGTTCGGCTACGCGCATATTCCATCGTTCAAGAAGCACCAGCGCAAGATCGACGAAGACGCCCTACCCGACAGCAACGAACGCCACCTACAGTCTGAAGCGATCGCCGAATCTCTCATTAATGCTGGCTATGTTCGCATCGGCTTCGATCACTTCGCCTTGCCCAGCGACGAGCTTGCAGTAGCGAAGCGGGAGGGTCGACTGCGGCGGAACTTCCAAGGCTACACCAACGATTGTGCCGACACCCTGATCGGTCTCGGCGCCAGCGCCATCGGCCGTATGCCGCAAGGCTTCGTGCAGAATGCGGTGGCGCCACGCGACTATCTGGCGAATGTCGCCGAAGACTGCCTCGCCACCGTCAAAGGTTACGAATTTACCGAGGACGACCGCTTCCGGGCCGACCTTATCGAACGGGTCATGTGCGACATGACGGTCGATCTTTCGAGGATCGCCCGATCCCACGGTCGTTCCCCGGAGACTGCCGTCGTCGATCGGCTGAGGCTTGAAAGCCTGATCGCCGAAGGGGCCGTTACAGTCGACGAAGATCGGATATCGGTCAGCGAGGGCGCGGAATTCCTTGTTCGTATCGTCGCATCGGCGTTCGACGCTCATCTGGCGCGATCGGCAGCGACCCATTGTCGCGCGGTATAATCCGCCTTCCCGAGCCACCGCTACCCCGAAGGTTTCGAGACGACTGGTCGTGGCTCCGGTCTCCAGACACGACACGTGTGAAGAAACACCATATGACCCGTCCTGAAGCATCAATCGTGATCATGTTTGCGCTGGCTCAAACCTGACTTGACCAGGTCCTGCATGATGCGGGCCGTCAAGACGAGAGACCCATCCTCCCCTTGGTGTCGTCTCGATACTCGGAGCCCGGCCGTTCGCCGGGCTTTCTTTTTGCGCTGCAAAGCTCCCGCGTGATTTGTAGGGCCGCCGGCGGCCGTCTGACGCTGCCGACCATGTCGTAGCCGCCACGGCAAGCCAGGCAAATCACCCGGGCCGATGCATCGATCATGCCATCAAACTGGCGCAACAGACCGGAACGTATGCCGCCGCCATCGGTTCGCGTGCGATCGAAAAAATCAAGTCAGGTTGCCCCGCAGCGTCAGGTGATGTCATTTGGGAAGATACTCATCGAAGCTAAAAAAGCGCTGAACGCTCGAAAGCGGTGATGGCGCAAGCTCGCGAACCGGCATCCTCTTATCCCGCGCCATTGATCGGGACCAACAAGTAAATGAAGAGCAGCTTATTTTTGTCGCAAAGTTGTTCGAATCTTGGGTGCGCCAAAGTCGATTAAGGTGCGCAGATGTGAAATCGTCTGCTTGAGGTGCCCGCATTCTGTCAACTGCAACTCAAGCAAGTTGAGGCGCTCCTCGACACGTATAAATTCTGAACTGGAAGGCCTTTGGCTCCTCGTGAAACCCCATCTCGCAATGCGCTCCGGCTCTTGAAGAACACGCTTCAAGCGAGCCACGAGACCGGCCCGTTCGGCGACCAACTCTAGAACGACTGCATCGATTGACATTTCTATCGACGAAACACGCTTTTCATCAAACTCAGCGTCACGTTCCGACGAGCGTGCCCGAAAGGTGGCCACCGCGCGTTCAAGTTCGGTGGAAAACATTGCAAGCATCCTCAGGACAAAGACGATCGATCGCCCGCTACGAACCCAACCCCGATCCAACGCCCGAATTCCCACAAGAGCTTGGCACGTCTGGTCACGCTTGCGTCGGGAGTGAACATGACGAAGAACTCCTCGCTTCTCATTCGTTCGTTGACATCACCAAAGTTATACAGTTTGGCACCGCCTTCGGAAATGTCGCCCAATCGACCGGCGGAGAACCATGTCCCATCGATCGACACCGCCCTTATCTTTCGCTCGATGCTGACACGCTTTGAGCGCCTTGGCCTGTTCATGTGGCCCTTCCCTAAGAGTGCAATGATGGCGCACATATAATGCAAGGCGCGATTTAACGTCTGGTAATCTAAAGTATCGAATTTCGGCAAGTTTGCTGTCTTGCCTCGTCTCGTTTTCCAATTCGTGGCGAATTCTTATGGAGGCTCTTGAAACGGTTTCAGTCTTGTTTCTTTGCGCTTGGCTGTAGAGGAAAGTCGAGATTGAGTGCCCGCAAGAGCGCTGGGAGTGAAGCGCCGCCTTGGTCAGCCCAGCAACGGCAGCGGCCCTTTAAGCGCCATTTTTGGAGTTGGGTGCGGCAGGTTTTCACATATAAAATGGAGACGGGGTAAATCGGACTATCGGAATCGTGCATCGGACGTAATATTCGCGGCGGCTGAGCTCGATGGCACTAAGACTGAAACCGGCTCCGAAGGCCGGCAGCCAGCAATAGCAGAAAGAGAGCGCTCTCAGCTCTATATTTTGCTGCGGCTCTCGACTTCTCCGTCCCTTGCATTACGACCGCCCCTGCCCGATTGCATACCTGCCACCGCCAGCGCCTCTGCTGTTCTGTCAAGATCACTTCAAGCATGAGGCAAGTAAGACCGAGTTGGGAGCGGAGCCCGAGGCCCGGACCTTCGACGACAGGACCGGGATGTCCATCGCCACCGTTTCTCCGGCCTTGCACGACATGAATTTAGCCGGGCTGGGAGTCATTGACCCATGTCAACCGCACTGCAAGGTGCAAGCCTGGGATCTGGAAGAGACCGGTGGATTAGCCGAGTAGACTGCAAAGAACCGCCCCGCCTTCTCGCCTCTGCAAAACACCGCATTGCCGCATCTATTCAGGCGAATTCGGCTCGTACACACGCGCGAGCGCGTTCATGCCGGAAGAGCTTCCGCGATCGCCTACGTCCTCGTCGCACCGCTGGATACGGCATCACCCATTGACGTCGCGACCTGGAAAGCCCATCGCGAGGTCCGCCGCGTCGTTCGTCAGCGCCCCAACGAAGTCGATCAAGTTGGCCATCTTGCACATGCCCCAGGACCAGCTGGCGCTCGCACGAAGACGCGGTCGGAGCTGCCGCTGAATGAAGGCCGACATCTCAACGGCGAGCGGTTTCGGCTCGGTGAATATGTCTCCGTCAGCGAGGCGGACGGCACTCACTCCTATCGCGTTGTGGCCGTCGCCCCACTATGAATTGAACGAGGGCCGGATCAGGACGTCCGCCCGGCCCGCCTCGGCAGCGGGAGAGCGGAGGTCCAGCACGACATCGACGACGCCATGGTCGCTAGCATCTGTGGTCGTGATAAACCCGAGTTCGCGACACATGCTCAGCATCATGGCATTTTCGGTCAGCACTTGGCCGGACAGCCGCTTCAGTCCCTCCGACCGCGCATAGCGGATCAGGAGCTGCATCAGCGCCCAGCCGAGCCCTTTGCCCTTAAGATCGGATTGCAGCAGGATGGCGTACTCGGCATTCTCGTAGAGCGAATCCGAATGCAGCCGGACCGCTCCCATCATCTCGCCCGTCTTCGGATCCAGCGCGACGAAGGCCATCGCCCTCGCATAGTCGAGCTGGGTCAGACGCGCGATGAAGGAGTGCGAAAAATCCTTCACGGCGTGAAAGAATCGCAGCCTGAGGTCGTCAGCGGTCACGCGTTTGAAGAAATCGCCGACCATGGGCTCATCCTCCGGCCGCATCGGCCGCACCACCACGCGTGACCCGTCCCTCAGTGCAAGCTGGCCTTCCCATTGGGAAGGATAGGGCCGGACGGCGAGCCTCGTGTGGCCGGCAAACAGCCGCGCCGGCTTGCGGATCGCGACGCGCGCATCGAGTGCGATCACGCCCGTCTCGTCCGCCAGCAACGGATTGATGTCGAGTTCAGCCACTTCGGGAATCTCGGCGGCCATCTGCGCCAACTTGACGAGGGTGAGCGGCACAACGTCGGTCGGCACGGCCGGCACGTCGCGATATGCACCCAGCAGCCGCGACACGCGGGTGCGCCCGACCAGGTCGCGGGCCAGATTCATGTCGAGCGGCGGCAGCGCCAGCGCCTTGTCGTTGATCACCTCGACCGCAGTGCCACCGCGGCCGAACACGATCACCGGTCCAAAGGTCGGGTCGTCGGCGATGCCGAGGATCAGTTCGCGGGCTCCCCGCCGCGTGATCATCGGCTGGATCGTGACCCCCTGCAGGTCGGCATCCGGCCGCGCGTCACGTGCCCGCGTCAGCACCGTTCGGGCGGCCCTGACGACAGCCAGCTTTGTCCGCAGGTCGAGGATGACCCCGCCGACATCGGACTTATGTCTGATGTCACGGGAGGACACCTTGACCGTGACCGCAAGGCCCCGGGCCAGGAACGGTGTGGCCTTCTCTGCGGCATCTTCAGGGTCGTGCGCTGCGACGGTTGGAACGATGGGAATGCCGTAAGCCTCGAACAGGGCGACGATCTCGACCGGATCGAGCCACTCCCTTCCCTCCGACAGCGCGTGCGTGACTAGGCGGCGCGCGGCCGCGGTCTCCGGTGTGAACATCGACGCAATGCTTGGCGGGGTTGCTGCGAGTATCGTCGCGGCCTCGCGATATCGCACCAGGTAAATGAAAGCACGAACCGCATCGTCCTCCGTCGGGAAATGCGGGATGCGGGCGAACTCGAAGATCCGGCCGGTGCGATCGTCCGTACCGGCCCACGCCGCGAGCACCAATGGGGCGACGGCGCTCCGCTTCACCCTACGCTCACGAACGCACTGTGCAACCGCATCGGCGATGCCCTCAGTGGGCGCTACGGCAGTCTCCACATTCATGACAAGCACGGCATCGGTGTTCGCATCCTCGAGCAGCGCATCGAGCGCGGACACGTAGCGGCGGGCATCGGCGTCGCCCGAGATGTCGACCGGATTCGCGCGCGACCAGCCCGGCGGCAACACCTTGTCCAGTTGCGCGACCGTCTCCGTCGTCAATGTCGCGGGGACACCACCCAGTTCGGCCAGGCGATCGGTCGCAAGAATGCCAAGCCCGCCGCCATTGGTAAGGAGCGCCAGCCGGTTGCCGCGAGGAACAAAGCCGCGACCGAGCAGCTCGGCACAATCGAATAGCTCCCGAAGGTCGTAGACACGCAACATGCCGGCGCGGCGGAAGGCGGCGTCATAAACCGCATCCGACCCGGCCAGAGCACCAGTGTGGGTCGCGGCCGCTTTCGCACCCTGCGCCATGCGCCCTGACTTGACCACGATGACCGGCTTTAGCCGCGCCGCTGAACGCGCGGCAGAGATGAATTTGCGCGCGTCCCTGACGGCCTCAAGGTAAAGCAGGATCGCGCCGGTATGCTCGTCAAGCGCGAAATAATCGAGCAGGTCGGCGACATCGACATCGATCTGGTCGCCGATCGACACGATGCCGGAGAAGCCGAGCCGCCGCTCGGCTGCCCATTCGACCATCGCCGCCGCGACTGCGCCAGACTGGGAAATCAGCGCCAGGCGCCCGTCAGACGGGCGATGCGCCGCGAAGCTCGCGTTGAGCTTGGCATGCGGAAACATGATGCCGAGACAATTGGGCCCGATTAGGCGCATGCCGTGCCTGCGCGCCGTCTGCCCGACCGTCTCGGCCAGTGAGCCAGCGCCATGACCGAGGCCCGCCGACAGGATTACTGCACCCGCGACACCCATCGCGGCGGCCTCCGCGATGATGTCCGGAATGGTCGCTGCCGGCGTCGTGACGACGATGAGATCCGGAACGAACGGAATCGATTTAATGTCGGGAACCGTCGACTCCCCATCGACACTGCTATGCCTAGGATTGACCACCGCCATCTTGCCGGCAAAACCGGCAGTCTTGATGTTCCTGACGACAGCCAGTCCCAGGGAGGACGGTCGTGAACTGCCTCCGACGACTGCAATCGATCGAGGTGAAAAAACCCGCTCTAGGCCAAACGTAGACATCGGACGGTCTCGCAGGGAACGAGCGGTGGCGCCTGCCGCTGCGTGCAGCGCACCAAGGCTCGCATGACATCCTCGCGAGCGATAATACCGAGCAGATGGTGATACTTGTCAATCACCGGCAGGCTCTTCAGGCGATGTGCAACCATCAGCTGCAGAACTCGCTGCAAATTCGTGTCAGGCTCGACCGAAATCACGTTGCTCGACATGATTTCGTCGACGGTGGTTCCCATGCGATCGTCATAATGCGGCAACATTTGATCGCAAGTGAAGGCGAATACCTTCAGTGCATCGAGCTTGGTCACGAAGCCGACCACGACATCGTCACGCAGCACCGGATAGGCGTCATAATCGTCCGTCGCGAACAGTCGGTAAAGGTCACCGACGGTCATCTCGGGGGCGACGCTCCGTACCGATGACGTCATGTTGTTCCGGGCGGTCTCCTGAAGAAATTCGTACATCGCTGATCCCCTTACGGACGGCACGTTGGGAACATAGCTCGCGACCCCTGGCTCGCGTTGACCGAGATCAAGTCCGCTCTCATTTCGAAAATTTCTTCCACCTCGACCAACACGCCCGCTCTCGCCCCGCCGATTCGCGGCATCTCCACTGAACAACGTGCCGCGTCAGGCGAGCCCACGCCGGATGTTCGCTCGGCCGATGCGGAAGTGCCGCCTGCACAGCGCGACGAGTTCACCATCGGTGGGATGATCGCTCGCCTCGAGGCTAAGGTGAAGGTCCGGCCTCGTCGCCTGCAGGTGATGCGCGAGTTCGGTCTTCTCCGTACCGGGCCCGATAATGAGCAGGTCCGTGCAGCCTTCGAGCGCATCGCTGACCCTCGCGAGGTAGCCGGAGTCTTCCCTGACACGCCCGGATCCGATCGCATTCGCGTGGTGATGAAGGTGCCGCGACGGCAAGTGTGCCCGCACTGCACTGGCCTGGACACCGGTCAGGCCGACCGAGAATATCTTGGCGATGATGTGATCGATCCAAACGACGGCACGCGCATGCGCTTGAGTGCTCGTCTCGTTCATGAATTCGCTCCGGCATTGTCTGTTGCGGTCAGCTCGCTCAGCCGGCCGGCCAGTGCTGCGAGCAGCTCCCGGCGGCTGACGATTCCGACGACCGAGCCGGCACTGACGATAGGCACCTGCGCGATGTCGTAGGTATCCATTTGCGCGACAATGTCGTCGAGAGAGGCATCGATGCTTGCCGTGATCGGCACTGGGCTCATCAGGGCTCCGACCTGCATCGTGTGCATGCGCGTCCGCTCGGGGCTGTTCTCGTCAATGCCGAGAAGGGCCTCCAGCCAATTGCCCGATGGCGGGCTGATGCCGAGTTCGTCGCGATGAAGAAAGTCTCCCTCTGAAACCATGCCGACGAGGTCGCCCGCGTCGTTGACCACCGGCAAACCGCGCTGATCCGTTTCCAGCAGCAATTGGACGGCGTCGAGCACACGGGTATTCGGCTTGACCGTCGCGAACGACGTACGCATTACATCCGTTGCGAGCATGATCGCTTCTCCTCCGCCACCCGGAATGCAGCCATGCGCTGAATGCGCGACGGCTGAATTGATCTGGGTCAAGCGAAAACGACAACAACAGATGAGCTAGATCAAAACCGGCATCGCCGGTTCTTGCTGTGATGCGGGAAATCCATCAGCCACGGAGAACGAGCGATGTTCAGAAGCATTCTGGTCCATATTCCAACGGAACGATCGCTGCGCCCGGTGGTCGACGGCTCGATCTCACTCGCGGTCAGAACAGGTGCGCATCTCGATGCAATCGCGATCGGCTACGAGGCCACCAACCTGCCCATCGCCGTGGAAGGAGGCGCAGCAGTGGCGTCGATTATCGAGGTCGAGCAACAGAGAGCATTGGAGCGGGCCGAGGCCGCGCTCCGAACATTTGATATGGAGGCCAGGAACGCCGACATATCCTACAAAATGCGCGCCGACCACGCCATTCCCGCGGAGGCGCAGGCGATCATCTGCGCCGGCGCGCGGCTGCACGACCTCACAGTCGTCATGCAGCCGGAAAGCGGCCATGACAGCTACGACGATATGATCCCGCAGGAGATTCTGTTCCAGGCCGGCGGTCCCGTGCTGTTCATGCCCTACATATTCCGCGGAATGTTTTCGACGAAACGGATCGGCATTTGCTGGGATGGCAGCCGGCTTGCCGCCCGCGCGTTGCACGACGCGATGCCGCTGCTGCGGCAGGCCGACGCCCTTACGGTGATCGCCATCACGGGCTCCGACTGGGCATTGCCGGAGAGCTCGACCGATCACCTGCTGCGTTATCTCGCAAGCCTCGGGCTCCCGGCGAAAGTGGCTTCGTTTCCGTCGTCACGCTCGGAGATCCAGCCGTCGATCCTGTCGATCGCGTCGGACGAGAGCCTCGATCTGCTTGTGATGGGTGGCTATGGTCATTCGCGCTTGCAGGAGACCCTGCTCGGCGGCGTCACACGGGACATGCTCGCCACGATGACCGTTCCGGTCCTGATGTCGCACTGACGGCGAGAGCGCCCATGGGGAACATCAGGTCATTCCTCGTCGCGGCCGTTGGCTGCGCCACACTCGCCGCCACGCTGACGGCTGCACCATCGGCAGCGGCATCCGACCTGGAGCAAGGGCGCCGGCTGGCGCGGCTCTACTGCGCCCGGTGTCATTCCATCGACAAGGTAAGCCCAAGCCCGCTGAGGATCGCGCCGCCTCTCCGAACACTTCACGAGCGCTATCCGGTCGACACACTCCAGGAGGCGCTCGCGGAAGGCATCATCACCGGTCATCCAAGCATGCCCCAGTACAGCTTTGCGCCGGATCAGGTCGGTGACTTCATCCTGTTCCTGAAGTCGCTGGAAGACAACAAGCCTGATCGTTGAGCCAGATCAACGCGCCGTCCGGGCATGTCGCTAGGCTTGTCCAATAACAGTATGGGAGGTTCGACATGCGTGCCCATCAGATCATGACCAAGAGCGTCATCGGAGTTAGCCCACACACGTCGATACGGGACGCCGCGAGCATCATGCTGCGCTGTCAAGTCAGCGGTTTGCCGGTAATGGACGAAGAGGGTACGCTCATAGGGATGATCTCCGAGGGAGACTTTCTGCGCCGGGCGGAAATCGGCACCGGCCACAAGCGGTCAGCCTGGCTCGAACTCCTCACCGGTGCCGGTCGCGCGGCGTCCGATTTTGTCCATGACCGCGGCCGCAAGATCGAGGACGTCATGACGACAAACCCGATCACGGTCGATGAACAGACTACCCTCGACGACATCGTCCATCTCATGCAAGCACACGGCGTGAAGCGGGTGCCGGTCATGCGCGGTCGGACCGTGGTCGGAATCATCAGCCGCGCCGATGTCCTGCTGGCGGTTGCATCAATGGCCCACGAGATTCCTGATCCCACGGCCGATGACGAGCACATTCGCGAACGGATCGCTCGTCAGATCAATTCCACCGCCTGGCGTCCGGCCGGATTCCAGGTCCGGGTGCGCAATGGTGTCGTGCACCTATACGGCTTGATCTTCGACGAGCGCGTTCGCCGGGCCGCAATCGTGCTCGCCGAGAACACTTCTGGCGTCAAAATGGTGCGCGATCATCTCCGTTTCGTCGAAGGTTACTCCGGGTATTATACAGATGCTGCGGATCCGCCGCCGGAGCTTCAGGCTGCGAGCTAGTGGAGTGGGGAAAGCAAAAGATGCAGGGCCTAGGTCTTGATCGCCGCTGACTTCGGCATCATTTTCTCGACGCTGGACTTCGTGCTTACCATGGCGAATGGATTGCACTTCGCCGACCCGTCGAAGAGCGGCGCAACGACATTGCCGGAGATGTCAGGGCCATGGATGAGATCATCCACTTCGTTGCGGTGCCGTACGACCTGACCGATCAGGGGCTAGTCGAGGGCCAACAATTCAAGTGCATCACCCCTGCGACCGCAATAGAGCATGCCAAGCAGATGTGGAAGATATTCGGCCACGCCGGAGCCGCCGCATTTGTCCGAACCGGATATCCTGAGACCAGAACGACAGTGCTCAGGACATTTGGCGTGGTTCCGAACGACCTAGACGACGAGCAGTCGGACGTCTGATCCCCACCTCTCTACCTACCGTTTCGTGCAGACATTACTCTGGCTCGCCCCGTCGCGATGGGCTGACCGCGGAAGTGCTCGATGTTTCCCGAACCTCATCATCTTCCAGTCGATCAAAAAACCAGCGGCGATCCGCCGGATTCGTAGAGTTGACCTTTGCGGCGCCCTTCTCTTGCAGCCCCGATTGCTCGACGATAGGCAATTTCACTTGATCTACCATGTCAACGCTCGTCAGATTGAAGAGACGTTGACCAATATCCGCGAACGCACGCGCAGACGCCTTGAGCAAGCTCAAATTCGCAGACGCGAGCCGATGGAGCTTGCCGAAGAGTCTAACCCGGCCGCTTTAGGAACAGTTCCGTCGCAGATATCCGGCTCTCATTGGTAAGCGTGTTTGAGCTGCCTCAAGCCATTCCCGTCATATTGGCCGTCTAATTTGCTCGACCGCTACTGGCGCGCCGCCAACTACCTTTCGGTCGGCCAAATCTATCTGCTCGACAATCCACTCCTCCGCAAGCCGCTTAGGCCTGACCACGTCAAGCCGCGACTGCTCGGCCATTGGGGCACCACGCCGGGGCTCAACTTCATCTATGCGCATCTCAATCGTGTGATCCGGACGTCGGCTCTCAACGTCATCCATGTCTGTGGCCCCGGCCATGGCGGTCCCGGCATGGTCGCCAACACCTATCTCGAAGGCGCCCATACGGAAATCTATCCGGAGGTGACGCGCGACGTGGACGGCTTGAAAAAGCTGTTCCGCCAATTCTCATTCCCGGGCGGGATCCCGAGCCACGCGGCGCCGGAGACGCCGGTCGTTGTGCGCGCTTGGCGGGCTCGCTCGCGGGCGTCAGCAAGGCGCATTGGTCGGAAAACTACCAAGCCCCATATCACGCGGACGGGGGCCTACTCGATATCGAAAGACCCAGCTGCGGCTAAAACCGTTATTGTCCTTCCTGGGTCGGACCTGTAGGTAAAGGCCTTGGCCGTCGCAGTGCAGGCTGGCGGACGCCGTCTAACAAAACCGGGCGGAAAGCGCACGTTCGACTTTGCGAGGCATACTAACCCATCCTAGTACCCATACAGCCAGCATGAGTTCTAGCGGTCGGTGACGAGCAATAGCAAGTGTCGATTTTGGCATTTGCCATTGATATCATTGTTGTTTGCGAGCGAGGGCGATTGGTGGCGAGCGACAGCGAGTTAGAATCCCTATCCCTCCGTCTCCGCCAGATCTCATACAGGTCCGTCCCCGCTCCTCCTCGACCTGACCGACCATCAAGTTCAAGTTGCCGCGTGTCGGCGCCGGCAGACAATCCATCAACAGCGGAGATACAAGCAAATGATCATTCGTTCATGGCGGGCCGTTGCCGGCTCCGATGAGGTGCTGGCGGCGTATGCGGATCACCTCAGGAAGACGACCTTTGTCGAAATGCCGAACTGCCCGGCCACCTCGGCGCGACCTTGGCTCGCAAGGTGAAGGGCACCGACAACGAACTCGTCGTCATGAGCTTCTGGGAAGACATGTCATCGGCCGGCCACTTCATGAAAGGCGAATTTGACGATGCCGTCGTCAAGCCGAGCACGCAGAAGCTGCTCCAATCCTTCGATTTGAAGGTCGAGTATTTCGAGACGCTGGTGTCGACGGGTGTTGCCGGCAGCCATGATGTCGCCGCGAAATAAGCCCGCACAGACTCAAACTGCTCCGCGCAGGCGCCATTGCAGCAATGAGAAGGACGGCGCCGCTTCAGGGTGGTGTTCGAAGACGCCTTCAACATCGGCGCCGATCGTGACGGTCTGCATGGGATCTCCGAGCAGATTACCCACCATCCTGACGTTGCCGGCCTCCGGCAACTCGACGAGCACCGCGATATAGGAACCGTGCTGCTTCAATGCCGCATGCGAGGGGTGCCACACCCGCTCCCAGCTGAAGATCCGGCCACGCGGCTCGACGTCCGTCCATGCGGGATCGAAGGCGTGACAGTGGTGGCACAGCCATTCCGGTCCGAACTGCCAGGTTCGGCAATGCGCGCAGCGTTGCACGAGCAGCCGGTTCTCGCGTAGCCCGGCCCAATAGGGTGCCGACAGGCCATCGGCTTCCGACACCGGTACCGGCAAGCCTGCGGGAAGATAGGGCAAGCTCATAGCGCGGCCTTCGAACCGAGAATGAGGTTGCTCACCGGGGTGACCATCGGACCGCCGATCACCATCGCGACGTCGCTTCGTTCGGCCTGGCAGGTCGACATGCCGCGCACCTGGCGCACCGCTTCCAGAACAAGCTCGAAGCCGTGCATGTAGCACTCGGCGAGATTGCCGCCGCTGGTGTTGAGCGGCAGCCGGCCGGATGGCGCGATCAGGTTTTCGACCGTCAGGAAGGCGTTGGCGTCCTCAGGCCGAAAGAAGCCGTGCTCCGCCAACGCCATCACGACGCCGCCCGTGAAGTTCTCGTAGCATTGGACGACGCCGACGTCGGACGGACCGACTCGGGCCATACGATAGAGATCGGGTGCAACCGTGTCGAAGCTGGCGCCGGCGTAGAGCGTCGCATTATGCGCAGTGGCCGCCGCGCGATGGCCGGACCCGACCGCCGCGCCGAGCAGATAGGCGGGCTTGTGCCGAAACTCGCTGGCACGCTCTTCAGACACCAGCACGATGGCCGCCGCGCCGTCGTTTTCCATGCAGCAGTCGTAGAGATGGAACGGCTCGACGATCCAGCGTGAGGCATCATATTTGTCCGCATCCAGCGGCTTGCCGTGCATCACCGCGCGGGGATTTGCCTGGGCGTGGTGATACGACGCCAGTGCGATCGCGCGCTGCGCCTCCTGGCGGACGCCGTGTTCGTGCATGTAACGCTGGACCCGCATCGCGAAGCGTTGCGGCGGCGCCAGCACGCCGTACGGCATCAGATAGGCTTTTTCGCCCGAGATCATGTCGACCGCGCCAGCCTGTCCAAAGCGGCCGAATTGTCCCTGCGCCAGCGCGCGGAAGACGACGACACAGTCCGCGAGGCCGGCGACGATGGAGGCCGCGGCATTGGCAACGGCCGCGCAGCACCCGCCGCCTCCCCCGCCCCACTGCATCATGGCGGTCCGCAGCCGATGCGTCCCCAGCGCCGCGGCCAGGCGAGATGCCTCGTTGCGATCATCGCTGTAGGACGAGAACCCATCGATATCCCGGGAGTCGATCCCGGCGTCCGCGCAGGCCGCCAGAATGGCCTTGAGCGCGAGCTTGAATTCCGGATCGGGCGATTCACCGTGCCGATAGTAGGTGGTTTCGCCGATCCCGACGACGGCGACGCGGCCCCTCAGCGTGCGCTCGCTTCGCTCTCGCGCCGTCACGGCTTGTCCCCCTGTCGTGATGCTTCAGCTTCGCCGAAGGCTCCGGCCTGGGCAAGTCTCGCCAGCTGCTCGTCGCCATAACCGAGCAGTTCACGCAAAACCGTTTCCGTGTGCTGTCCAACCGCGGGCGCAGCCACGGGATCAACGATCGGCGTGCGCGAATAGCGGATCGGCAGGTTGACGTTTGGAATCCAGCCGATCGTATCGTGCGGAATGCGCGTCACGAGACCGCGCTCTCGCGCTTCCGGGGAGCGGATGGCCTGGCCGACGGTCCGCACCTGCCCGTGCGGCACGCCGGCCGCACGCATCCGCCCCTGCCAGTGCGACCAGGGTCGTCGTGCAAACGCCTCGCCAAGGAGTGCGAACAACTCCTCCCTGCGCCGGATCCGGTCGGTGCCCGCGGCGTAGATTGGCGCCTCTGCGAGATCAGGTCGATCGATCACCTGCGACATCAGGCGCTGGAAGATCTTGTCATTGCCGCAGTTGATGTAGAAGGCACAATCCTCTGCCTGGAACACGCCCGACGGACAGGTATCCGGACTGGTGTTGCCGTGCCGCTGCGGATTTGCACCGCTGAAGAGGTGCTGCATCGTCGCGTAACCCGTCATCAGCACGGCGTTGTCGAACAGCGACACCTCGACCGACTGGCCGAGCCCGCTGCGCTCGCGGGCGACCAGCGCGCCGAGGATCGCGTTGCAGGCCATCATGGCCGTGCTGATGTCCATGACCGGCGACAGTGCCCGCACGCCCTCGCGATCGGAATAGCCGTTCATGGAGACGAACCCGCTTTCGACCTGCGCGATCGGATCGAAACCGAGCCGGTCCTTGAAGCTTCCGTCACGCCCATAGGCCGAAACCGAACAATAAATGATCTCGGGCCGGATCTTGCGGCAGGACTCATAGTCGAACCCGAACCGCTCCATGACTCCCGTCGAGAAGTTTTCGACAACCACATCAGCGGTCGCGATCAGCTCGCGCGCGATCGCAACACCGTCCGGTGACTTGAGATCAAGCGCGACGCTCCGCTTGTTGCGGTTGGTCCAGACGAACGGTGCGCCGTGCCTGAGTTCGGCATGAACCGGCGGATACCGGCGAAGGTCGTCACCGCGGCCGGGCGCCTCGATCTTGACGACCTCCGCCCCCATATCGGCCAGGATCATCGTCGCGAAGGGGCCGGCGATAAAGTGGGAGAAATCGACGACCCGTATGCCCTCGAGGGCCTTCGGCGCATGCGACGGGCGCGGCGTGTGCTCGGGAAGGTCCGCTTCGATATTGTCCAACATGTCCTTGTCCATCGCTCTGCCGCGCCGCGGCCGTGAATGTCTATTTCGTGCGGTTCAGAGATCGAGCACCAGCGCACTCGATTTTGCCCCTGAACAGCAGATCATGATGGTCTTGTTCTCGGCCTGCTCATCCCTGCTCAGGAACTGGTCGCGATGATCGGGTACGCCGTCGATCAGGCGCGTCTCGCAGGTGCCGCAAACGCCTTCGGCGCAGGCATAGTTGGCCGAGATTCCCGCAGCGAGCAGCGCGTCCAGGATGGTCTGACCGGCTTCGACCGCGATCGTGCGATTGCTGCGCGCCAGCTTGACCTCGAAGCCGCCGGTGGTCACCGGCGCTTCCCTGGCCTGGAAATATTCCACATGCACATGACCGGCGGGACGGTCCGCTGTCGCGGCCTCGAAGGCCTCGAGCATCTGCACCGGACCACAGCAGTAGAGATGCGCGGATACCGGCGCGGCGTTGACGATGGCGGCAAGATCGAACACGCGACCGGAGCGCTCGTCGTCCAGGTCGACGTGCAGATCAGAATCACGTTGAAGCGCAGCAAGCTCGTCGAGGAAGGCCGCCGCCGGGCGGTTCCGCGCCGCATAGAACAGCTTCCGGCGGCGTCCCAGCGCCGAGAGCCTGCGGATCATCGACAGCAACGGCGTGATCCCGATCCCGCCCGCGATCAGCACCGAGAGTTCGGCGTCCTCGCAAAGTGCAAAGTTGTTGCGCGGCTCGGACACTGCAATGACGTGTCCGGCCCGCAGATTGTCGTGGACGAAGCTGGAACCACCTCGCCCCGCCACATCCTTGTTGACCGCAATGACGTAGCGATGCCGCTCGCGCGGATCGTTAAGAAGCGAGTAGCTTCGGATCATGCCGTTCGCGAGGTGAAGGTCGATGTGGCTGCCGGCGGAAAACGGCGCGAGATCGCCGCCGGCCGGAAGCACCAACTCATAGGAGTTGATACGCTCGGCCTCATAGCCGATCCGCCTGACCCGGACCTCGGTCAGGTTCCGCCTTGCACCGCTCACAGCTCGTACCCGAAATCAGCGCCGAGCTTCGCGCGCATGAACGGCGCGCCGACGTCGACCCAGGAATCCTCCAGCGGCAACCGCAACGAGACGGCACGGACCATGAAGACGTCGGGATCGCTCACGCCCTTGGGCCTCACGGCATGATCGCGATAGGCCCCGAGCGCCTCCAGGATGAAGCGCCGCGTCATCGCAATTCCGGTATCGCTCGAGCAGAGGTTCTCCCTGGTGCGATCGAAGATCGGCGATACACCGCTTTGGCAGGCGCCGTCCTGCACCCAGAGCCCGGGCAGGCCCGAGAACCAGGTGGTCTGCTGCGCCTCGTAGTCGAACTGGAAGCCGTTCTGCGGATTGTATTTGGTCCAATAGCCGGCATAGGGGACCGTCACCGGATGCTGAACCAGCGCGTTGCGGCTGGCGTGACCACTCTCCCGGCCCTTGTGTCCTTCGGCAAAGACCTGCCGCGTCTTCGGCAGCAGTGGCTCGGACGGGTGATAGGAGAACATGATGCAGAGCGTGTTCTCGTCGTCGATCGGCACCCAGGCATGTCCGCTCAGATCGGGAAACGGCGACAGCGGCGGCACCAGCGTATAGAACGGCAGCATGAACTGATTGACGCGCCAGTACAGCGTGTTGGCGTCATAGTTGCGCCGCGCCGCGATGCTCATCCCGAAATCCTGCTTGATGCATTCGAAGGTCGGGCGCAGGTCGCGCTTCTGGATCCAGGCACTGGTCGTGCCCTGGGCATCCAGCCGTCCATGCAGCAGAGGCGCATGCGCCGAGTCGATCTCGCCTTCGACCGCCTGCAACCAGTTGCACTCCTGGACCCGAACCGAGACGTGCACTTGCTCCTCGGGCACCAGATTCCATTCGAGGTTCGGCAGCGGTGGAAGGTCGGCCTGGTCCGGCCCCATATAGGTCCAGATCATCCCGTTGCGCTCCTTGCAGGGATAGGCCTTGATCCGCACCCGCTCCTTGAGGCGGCTGCGCGCCGGCTCGGCCGGCATGTCGGTGACGGCGCCGGTCACGTCGAACTTCCAGCCATGGTAGACGCAGCGCAGCCCGCAATCCTCGTTGCGTCCGAAGATCAGCGGCGCGCCGCGATGCGGGCACGCCTGGTCGACCAATCCGACCCGGCCGTCGGTATCCCTGAAGGCGACCAGGTCTTCACCGAGCAGACGGATGCGCTTCGGCTGCCCGTTCCTTGCGAGGTCTGCCGACGGCAGGAACGGAATCCAGTAGAGGCGGAACAGCTCCCCGAGCGGCGTACCCTTTCCGACCCTGACCAGGCGTTCATTGTCTTCGCGCGAGAGCATGAGCTTTCTCCATTGAATTGGGTGTAACCGGGCGCCCTATTTTGGGGGCCTATTTTGCTGTCCTGCTGCTGATAAGCGCGGTGATCCGACCTGATAGTCCGAGGTCGGTTGCGGTCCAGAGCGGATCAGAAGCAGGAAGCGGCGCGCGCGGGATGGGAGGCTCCCTGCCCTGCTCGACGAGGCTGACGATCATTTCGATCCGCCGCCGCTCCAGCTCCTTCAGGGTGTCTTCGACGACGGCGCCTTCCGCGGTGCATCCCGGCAATTCGGGACAAGCGAGGCGCACCAGCCATTGTCCTGGCCCGGTCTCAACCGCCTCCGCCTCCAGCAGATAGGGAATCGAGAGCAGCTCACGCAGGTTCACGACAACCTCCCGGAACGACGTCTTGCGCGTCGCATGTGATCATGTTCGGCTCTAGGCGCTGCCTTCAGTCGATCGCATCCGGCAGCGCACCGGCAGCCGCTTCACCCCGCCGAGGAAAGAGGTCTCGGTCCAGGCCGGCTTGCCGGCAAGCTCGACATGGTCGATTCGCCTGAGAAACTCGCGGAAGAACGCCACGATCTCGGCCTTCGCCAGATGCCTGCCGATGCACGCATGGATGCCGAAGCCGAAACCGAGATGCCGGTTGGGCGAACGGTCCAGAATGAATTCGGAGGGACGATCGAACGCATCCTCATCGCGATTGCCCGACGGGAAGCTGATGAAAAGGCTGTCGCCGGCCTTGATTGTCTTGCCGCGGATTTCGTAATCCACCGCCGCAGTCCGGAAGAAGTGCTTGACCGGTGAAACCCAGCGCACCATCTCCTCCGCCGCATCGGGGATCAATTCAGGCTCGCGCTGCAGGCGGGCCATCGCGTCGGGATTCTCGATCAGGGCGAGCAAACCGCCCGCGATCGTGGCGCTGGTGGTGTCGTGACCGGCGCTCGCCAGCGCCACATAGTAGGAATAGGCCTCGAAATCCTCGATCGGCCTGCCGTCGATCTCCGACATCGCTATGACGGTCGCCACATCATCCCTGGGGTTTTGCCGCCGCTCCCTTGCGACATCCTTGAAATAGTCGACATAAGCGAGCGTCGCGTCGATCAGATCGCTGCCCTGCTGCATGTCGGGATCGCCGCCGCCGAAATAGGCCTGCGTGATCTTCAACAGGCGCTGCTCGTCCTCGCGCGGCAGGCCGAGGATCGTCATCAACACGCGCAGTGGATAATAGATCGCGATGTCACCGTAGAAATCGCACTCCCCGCCCATGGCAACAAGCCGGTCCACGCTTTCCCTAGCGAGCGCCTCCATCCGGTCGGACAAGGTCCGGAGTTGGCGCGGCTGAAACCACGCATGTGTCAGTTTCTGGTATTTGGCGTGGTCCGGATTGTCCATCTGCGGCAACGCCCGCACCAGCATGGGCCGGCCGTTCACGGCCTCCCGCACCTTGCTCTCGAAATCGATGCTCAGGAGCTTGGTCCGCGGCGTGTTGATGAAGCGATCGGCCTGGCGCTCGATCTCGATGATGTCGGCATATTTGGTGACCGTCCAGAACGGACGATAGCCCACAGGCTCGGTCCAATGGATCGGATCCTCGCGCCGCAGCCGGGCGAACAGCCGGTGCTGCAATTCGACACTGCCGTAAGTCTTGTGATCGGCGATGGCATTGTCCAGCGACGTATCGAGCATGTCATTCCCTCCCTTGGTGTACGACGCCCCCGCTTTCATTCGTGCGAGTTCGGCGTCATGGGTCATCCTGGCCGACCCCTTGCCTGCTTCTCGCTCAGTTGTTTGCTAACCCCTCCGAACGCCCCCAGCTTCACGAGGGCGGCAATCGCCTCGGGCGAAAGCCCGAGCGTGCGCGACAGCACCTCATCGCGGTGCGCGCCGATGGCGGGAATCTCGCGACCGATGGAGATCTCGGCACCGGACATCTTCCAGGGCGCGTTCACGCCAGAAAATTCGCCGGCGCCATCGGCAATCGTCGCGAAGGAGCCGCGCGCGAGCAGATGCGGGTCGGTCAGCGTCGCGCCGGGATCGCGGTATCTCGCGCAGGGTACGCCGGCGGCATCGAGCGCCGCCATGCATTCGTCGACCGTATGCCGCTCGGTCCATTTCTCGACCACCTGCATCATGGCCGTCCAGTTGGCGCCACGCGCCGGCAGCGCGTTGAACCTCGGATCATCGGCGAGCTCGCGCTGTCCCGTCACCTCGCACAGGGCGACGAAATTGCGAGCGGTCACCGGCGCGATCAGAAGGTCTCCATCGCGCGCCCGCACCGGACCGTAGGTCGGTCGCGGCGCGCTGATCGGGAATTGGGCCTCCTGCAGCTCGTAGACCAGCAGGTTCAGCATGCAGTCCATCAGCGCGACGTCGATGCGCTGGCCTTCGCCTGTGCGCCCACGCTGCACCAGCGCGGTCTGGATCGCGGAGTAGCCGAAGATGCCGCCGAGCACGTCGGCGACAAAGATCGCGCCCGCCGCCGGCCGGTCCCGGTCGCCGGCATACCGCATCAGCGACCGATCAAGGCCGCTCTCCGCATGCACGATCATCGCATAGGCGGCACGCCCGGCATCGGGGCCCGACTGGCCGTAACCGGAAATCGAGCAATAGATCAGCCGGGGATTGATCTCGCGCAGCGCCTGATAGCCGAGGCCAAGACGCTCCATCACGCCCGGGCGGAAATTCTCCACCAATACGTCCGTCTCCGTGACGAGGCGGTGCACGAGACGGACCGCCTCCGGGCTCTTCAGGTCGAGCGCGAGGCTCTTCTTGCCCGCATTGAGCTGACCGAAATAGGTGCTGTGGCCCTCGCGGAGCGGCGTGCGCAGCCGCATGTCGTCGCCTTCCGGCGGTTCGATCTTGATGACCTCGGCGCCGACATCGGCGAGCAGCCGCGCGCAGTAGGGTCCGGCGAGCATGATGGAGAAATCGAGCACGCGGATGCCATCCAGCGGCGCCGTCGTCGTCTGCTCAGACTGCATCCGAAATCTCCTATCTGGGTAGCCCAAGCGCGCGCTGGGCGATCAGGCTGCGCTGGATTTCGTTGGTGCCGATGCTGATCACCCACATCAGCGAATGACGCAGATTCTGCTCGAACCGGCCGTTGTCGATCGCACCCTGCATCTGCTCCGACAGGGTGGCGCGCATGCCAAGAATCTCGAGCGCGGCTTCCCCGAACCGTTCCATCAGCTCGCCGGAGAACACCTTGCTGATCGCGCCATATTCCGGCGGCGTCACGCCATCGGCGGCAAGATCGGCGCAATGCATCATCAATTGGCGGCCGACCTCGATCTCAGCCGCAAGCCCGGCGATCTTGTCGCGGACGATCGGATCGTCTGCGAGCAGCGATCCAGCGCCGGGATCCGCCATCACATGCCGCCGCAGTTGCTCGAAGGCGTGGGCGACCTTCAACACGATCCCGCCGCCGACCATGCCACGCTCGAACGCGAGCGCACCGGTCAATACTTTCCAGCCGTCATTGACCTCGCCGACGATGTTCTCAAGGGGAATGCGGACGTTGTCGTAGAAGATGTTGGCGAAGGTGCCATCATACATCGTGGTCGACGGCCTGACCGTGATCCCCTCGGCATCCATCGGCACGATGAACATGCTGATACCGGCATGCGGCGGCCTGACGTCCTTGTCGGTTCGCGCGGCGAGGAACATGTACTTGCCCCACCAGGTCGTGGTCCAGATCTTCTGGCCGTTGATCACCCAGTGATCGCCGTCGCGCACCGCGCTGGTGCGCAGCGCTGCGAGGTCGGAGCCGGCCTGCGGCTCGCTGTAGCCCATGCCGTGCATGGCCTCGCCGCGCAGGATCTCCGGCAGATATTTCTGCTGCTGCTCGGCCGTGCCGAACATCATCAGTGCATTGGCCTGGATCGCCGCGCCGATCCGCGGTGCTTCGCCGCGCTCCATCATTTCCATGAAGGCAATCTGTTCGAGCGGCGAACGTGCCTGGCCGCCGAACTCGCCCGGCCAGCCGAGGCCGATCCAACCGGTTTTGCCGACATCGCGTGCGAAGCCGGCATCGAATTCGCGTTTGGAGAACGGGCTGCGGTCGAACACGGCCTTGCGCTCTCCGGACCAGTTTTGCTCGAGCCAGCCCCTCACCTGGTCGCGCAAGACGTTGCCGGCGAGACCGAGATCGTATTCGGGAAGGCCTGCACTGCCGGGATCCAGCAACGACGACGCCAACGACCGCTTCGCCTGCGACGATCCGCCGAGCGCAATCGTGTCAAGATGCACCCGCTTGAAATGCAGCGGCGCCTCGTGCTCGTCGGCATAGCCGACGGCGCCGAACGCGTGATGGGTCTCGAGCGAGACCCGGCGCAGGGCCTCGCCCGCGAAAGCCACGGTGCAGTTGGCGAAGTGCCGCCAGTGCGGGTCGTCGAGATCATGCAGCCGGGCTGCATGGTCGACCATCAGGCGCACGCCTTCGAGTGCGATCAGACCGTTCGCGAGCTTGTGCTGGATCGCCTGGAATCGGCCGATCGGCTGGCCGAACTGGTGACGCTCCCGGGCGTAGTCCGTCACCAGCTCGAACGCACGCCGGGCCGCGCCATGCGCCCGCGCCGTCAGCGCAAGCTTTGCCTTGAGTAGCAGCCCGTCGAGGACACCATCGCCCACCGCGATGACCGACACGGCCGCCATATCCAGCCGCACTTCATAGAGGCCCCACGCGCCCATCGCGCGGGTTGGAGCAATCTCGACGCCTGCTCCGTCCAGCGCGACGAGCCCGAGCCTCGATCGATCGATTGCAACGAGCAGATGGGTGCAGCTTCCTGCAGACTCCACAAAGCGAAACAGTCCGTCCGCACGATCATCGGAGATGCGGACCTTGCCCGCGCCGGGATCGGGATCAAGCGTCCCGAACGAAAACGCCGCGCGCGCCGAGCCTGCGTGCAGCGCCTTCAGAAGATCGACCGCCGCCTTTGACCGGGAGGTCGAGAGCGCGAGATTGGCGAGCACGGCTGACCACAGCGGGGCCGGGCACGCCGCGCGGCCAAGCTCCTCGAGCGCCACCGCGGCTTCGCGGAGCCCGCCTTCATCGCGATTGCTGCAAAGTGTGGCGACGCCCTGCCCCACCAGCCTGGTCCATATCGCCGCAATGTCCTGCGGCGACGGTCCAGTCTTGATACGCCCGGCGTTCCACTGTTCGCCCAGAAATCCACGCAGGGAATCCCGCAGCATTTCCCTGACGTCGTCGTCCGGAGACAAAGCCGCAACCATGAGCGGCGCCCTAGCCCTGGCCGAACCTCGGCTTGCGCTTCTCCTTGAACGACATCGTCGCCTCCTTGTGGTCGGCGGTCTCGAACGTCACCTGCTCGAGCGCCATGGACGCCTCGAGCAACATGTTGACGCGATCCTTGACGATCTGGTTGATCGACAGCTTGGTCCAGCGAATGGCCCAGGTCGGACCGTTGGCGAGCTCGACCGCGATCTCGCGGGCCTTGGCCAGCACGTCTGTGCGCGGCGCGATGTGATTGACCAGCCCGATCCGCTCCGCTTCGTGCCCTTTCAGCAACGTTCCCCGGATCAGGAATTCCTTCGCCTTGTTGATGCCGATAAGCAGCGGCCAGATCACAGTGCCGCCATCGCCGGCTACGAGGCCAACGCGGGAAACATGGGTGTCACCGATCCGGGCATCCTCGGCCATCACTGTGATGTCGCACAGCAGGGCGTGGGTCGCGGCTAGGCCGATGGCGTCGCCGTTGATCGCGGCGATGATGGGCTTGTCCAATTCGAGCTGGCGGGTGACGGCACGCCGGCTGATCATGGGATCATGCACTTCGCCCTCTTCGAGGACGTCGCCGCCGGGCCGCTCCGACATCGCCTTGACGTCACCGCCGACGCTGAAGAACTCGCCTGCGCCGGTCAACACCACGACGTTGACGGCATGATCGTCGGCCAGGTCGTCCCAGATCGTGCGGAGCTCACGGATGAGCTTCTGGTTGATCGCGTTGCGCGCTTGCGGACGGTTCAACGTCACGATTGCGACCTTGTCCGCGACCTCGACCTTCAGACATTCATACCTGGCGTAATTGGACACGTTTGCCTCCACTCTTGTTGCTGGTTCGGTTCTGTTGTTGCTAGCGGCGCATCGCAGGCTGCACGTCCGCCAATGCGACATGAAGCGACATCGCGCCCGGATCCTGCTCGAGCATGCGCTGCACGGATTCCAGATGCGAACGCAACAGCCGGCTTGCCAACGCCGCGTTCCTCTCGCTCAGCGCCGACAGGAGCTGGCGTCGCTTTTCCGCCAGCCGCGCCATCGCCACGCCGCTCGACGCGACCTTGGCGTACACGAAGCGCATGTGAATCTCGGTGACGGAATCCACGATCATCGCGATCACCTTGTTTCCCGTCGCGGCCGCAAGCAGCTTGTAGAATTCGCGCGAGCACTCGACCCGATCGAGCAACCGCCCTTCTTTCGTCGCCAGCTCCGTCCGCTCGATATTGCCCTCCAGCGCATCGAGATCGGCCCGCCGCGCATTTGCGCAGGCCAGCTGCACCACGAGATCGAGCACGTGGACGCGCGCCTCGGACAATTCCCGCACCGAGATCGTGCCGAGGCTCAGCATGTCGCGCATCACCTCGTTCATGCGGCGCGTATCGCCCTGCTGGATGAAGGCGCCGCCCTTGACGCCCTTTTGCAGCCGCAACACGCCCGCCATCTCGAGACTGCGCAATGCCTCGCGCAGCACGTTGCGGCTGACGCCGAGCTGCTGCGCAAGGTCGCGCTCGGGCGGCAGCTTGTCGCCGGGCTTGAGAATGCCGAGCGCCAGCCGCTCGCGTATCCGCTCGCAGATTTCCTCGAACGTTCGCCTGGTGTGGATCGGCCTGAAGGTCGGCGCGGCCGGCACGCCGACTGCGCGGTGCTCGGCAAGGCGCTCACGCCGGTTCGGCGAAACCTTCCTTGGACGCAAGGGCGTCCGGGGGCTTGACTTGGTGCTCATGAGATGGATTATTAAATGGATCACCCATTCAATGGAAGCCCCTTTTTTGGCTTCCGGCAAAGAAAACGGCCAGGGAGCCCAGATGAGTTTCTCCGAGGAGCAGGTCGCGTTCCGCGACAGCGTCAGGAAAATGGCGATCAAGCACGTCGCGCCGATCGCGGCCGAGATCGACGAGACCGATCGCTTTCCGGTCGAACTGGTGAAACTGTTCGGCGAGATGGGCCTGATGCAGCTCTGGGTCCCCGAACAGTATGGCGGCCCCAACGGCAACCTGACCATGGCCTGCATCGCGCGCGAGGAGATCTCGAAGATCTCGCCGGCCTGCGCGTCGATCGCCTGCCTCAACACCATGTTCATCATGCCCCTGCTCCATTTTGGGTCGGAGGAGCAGCGCAAGAAATATCTGCCGGTCATCGCCAAGGGCGGCATCGTGACCGCGATCGCGATCTCCGAGCCGCAGGCCGGCTCCGACGTCACCGCCATCAACACGCGTGCCAAGAGAGACGGCGATAGCTACGTCCTCAACGGCCGCAAGCAGTGGTGCAGCTACGGCGTCGTGGCGGACTACATCGTGGTGATGGCGCGCACCAGCGACAGCTCGGGCGCCGACGGCATCAGCGCCTTCATCATCGAGCCGAAGAAAATGCCGGGCATCACGTTCGGGCGTCACGAGCGCAAGATGGGCTTCCGCGGTGCGCCCAACACGCCGATCTTCTTCGACAATGTCCGGGTCCCCGTCGAAAACCTCGTCGGCGAGGAAGGCAAGGGCTTTCGCGCGTCGATGCGGGCGCTCGATCTCAACCGCCCGACCATCGGCGCGCAATCCGTCGGACTGGCCCAGGGTGCGCTCGAGGCCTGCGTCGCCTACGCCAAGGAGCGCAAGCAGTTCAAGAAGTCGATCTCCGAGTTCCAGGGCGTTCAGTTCATGCTTGCCGACATGGCGATGCAGATCGAGGCGTCGCGCGCCCTGGTCTACGAATGCGCGCGCGCGGGTGACGTCGGCGACTGGAAGCGCCTGAATACGCTGGCCAGCATGGCCAAGTGCGTCGGCAGCGACATGGCGATGAAGGTCACGACCGATGCCGTCCAGATCTTCGGCGGCTACGGCTACACCATGGACTACCCGGTCGAGCGCATGATGCGCGATGCCAAATTGACCCAGATATTCGAGGGCACCAACCAGATTCAGCGGATGGTCATTGCCCGCGAGCTATTGCGCTGACGAAAAGAAAATTCAACGGGAGGTAATGCCTTGGACAAGACGATCTGTCGGATTCTGGCGACCATTGCGACATCCACGACGCTCTTTGCCGCGCCAGCCTGTGCGCAAAAGGCCTATGGCCCTGGCGTCAGCGACACCGAAATCAAGCTTGGACAGTCGACCCCGCTCAGCGGGCCGGCATCGGCCTTCGGTGCCGGCGCCGGGCGCGCCGTCGTCGGCTATTTCGAGATGCTCAACGCGCAAGGCGGCATCAACGGCCGCAAGATCAGCTTCACACAGCTTGATAACGCCTACAGCGCACCGAAAGCGGTCGAGCAATCGCGGAAGCTTGTCGAGGATGTCGGGGTCCTCGCCGAGGTCGGCACCATCGGCACGGTGCCGAACGTCGCCATCCAGAAATATCTGAACTCCAAGCAGGTGCCGCAGCTGCTGATCACCGCCGGCGGACGCCGCTTCAACGATCCGAAGGATTTCCCGTGGACGGTGCCGTTGTATCCCGACTTTGAGACCGAAGGGCGCGTCATCGCGCACTACATCCTGAAGGCCAGGCCGGATGCCAGGATCGGCATTCTGTTCCAGAATGACGATTTCGGTCGGGACTACATGAAGGGATTGCGGGCGGGCCTCGGAGCAAAGGCCTCACAAATCATCGCCGAAGCCTCCTATGAGCTGGCCGATCCGACCATCGATTCCCAGATCGTCCAGCTCAAGGCTGCCGGCGTCGATACGCTGATTGAACAATCCTCGGCGAAGGCCACCGCACAATCGATCCGCAAGGTGCACGAGCTCAACTGGAATCCCCTGCACATCATCGGCGGATCGACCGCATCGATCGAAACCGTGCTGCGACCGGCCGGCCTGGAGGCATCGAAGGGCATCGTGACCACGCAATTCCTCAAGCAGCCCAGCGATCCCGCCTGGGCGGGCGACGAGGAGATGAAGGCCTACCACGACTTCCTGAAGAAGTATGCGCCTTCGGCCAATCCCGACGACTACTCGGTCCTGGTTGCCTACATGAACGTGAATGCGCTCACCACCGTGCTCAGGAAATGCGGCGACCAGCTGACGCGGGAGAACCTGATTCACGAAGCCACTTCCATGCATGGCGAGCGGATGCCGCTGATGCTGCCGGGCATTGCGATCAGCACGTCGCCGGGGGACTACACCCCCTTCAAGGTCCTGCGCATCGCCACGTTCGACGGCACGAGCTGGACGCTGTCGGGTGATCCGGTGTCGGCCGACTAAAGAAGATCCCGGCGCAATGAATCGAGCGGTGGCGATCGCGCGACCGCGCGCGAACCCGGCAGCCGAAGCCTGCCGGTCGCAAGCGATCAAACCACCTCTTGCGAGACGGTCGCCGCCTGACGCGCGATCACGACGGGCGAATGCTGCTCCGGGATCTGCTTCGCGTCATCCGCAATAGCCAGGATCGACCGGAGCATACTGTCCCGACGGATAGCGGAAATAGCATGCGCCCTGCGACCAATAGTATCCGGGCCGTCGCGCCGCCTGAGCACCTGCGATCGCACCGACCGTCGCGCCGGTCACCGCGCCGACCGCCGCACCGACAGGCCTGCCCGAAATCAGACCGCCAAGCAGCCCACCGACGACGGCGCCGCCGACGACGCTCGCGGCCGGATCCGGCGCAGGCGGTGGAGGCGGCGGAGCGTAGGCACCAGGGGGCGGCGGATAGCCGTCAGCGACCGGCGGCGGCCCATCGGGACCGCCGGCGTCGTCGTACACCTCGACATCGGAGACGTAGGCGGGCGGCCCTTCCATCGCTTGCGGGTAGAAGTACCAGACGCCTCCCACATCCCACCACCAGCCCATGCGTCCATTATGCATCTCATGGCGCCAGCGTCCGCCCTCCCAGGCGAGACGGCCGTGATATGCGTGTCCACCGAAATTGCGTGCGGGCAACCCACCATGCGCAAATCTCGCGTCATGCGGTCCCCGACCTGGCGCCGGTCGGGCGACCGGCGCCGGCCGCGCAGCGTGAGCTCCCGTCCCGCCCGGCCCCGAATGGCTCGGTTCCTGGGCCTGGGCCGACAGCGAGAACACCGCAAGAGCGGTGAACAAAATTCCTGAGCGCGCGAACGTATTCATCTGAGACCCCCTCGAAAGCTGGCCGCGTTGGTGTGGATTCTCGCCGGGTCCGCCGGCCTTGTCTCGTTACAAATCTGTTAGACCAAAGCCGACAGGGCGGGAATACACAGGTCGATGACCACCATCGTCGGGCCTGAATACGACATTTTTCTTACACGCAACCCGGCTATCGTCCCCCTCGGAAGCGCCGAGGACCAGGCCATGAAACAATCTGTAACGATCGGACTGGCCGTCATCGCGGGAGCCGCGCTGATCGAAGTCGCGCTCGTTCCGGGCTTGCTGATCGGCGGCGCCGCCATGCTCGCGCCCAACTATCTGCCGGGCCTGCGCCGCCGCAAGCGAAGGTCCGCTCCGGCGTCGCGCCGGGAAGCGACGCCCGTAACCTCGCTTCTGAGCCAGCTTCCCGTCAGGCTGCCATCGATCACACTGCCGTCGATCAAGCTGCCCCGAGCGCTGCTGCCAAAGCTCGCGCTGGGGCAGACGGTCGCCAAGACCATCACGTTCCGCATCATCGTCACGAGCCTCGACTTCACCACCAACTATCTGGTGATCGGTGAACTCGGCACCGCGGCCGGCCTCTCATCGTTCAATTTGGTGGCCGGCCCCCTGTTCTATCTGGCCCATGAAACCACGTGGAATTACTTCAAATCGTCAGACACCGACGTCGACCTGACTGCGCCCGCCTTACCCGCCGGTGATGCACCAGCCGACGGCGCCGGCCTCAGGATCAGCCGCGCGCTGGCCAAGACGATCACCTACCGGACGATCGCAACCGTGGTCGACTTCACCACCAACTATGTGGTGGTGCGCAATCTCAGCGAAGCCGTGATCCTGTCGGCAAGCGGCTTCATCCTCGGTCCCTTCGTCTATTTCGGCCATGAGAAGGCCTGGGAGTATTTCACGTCGCGAGCCGAGCGCGCGGCTGAGCCGCCGATCGAGACCCGCCTGCTGCCGGCGCCCGGTTGATCCCAGCCGCTATCTCTGGAAGCAGGCCCGCATCCGCGGAGTCCAGACAAAGTCCGCGGGACACGGCCGACGAGGCCGGGCGCCTGCCGGGCATTCATTCCAGACCCGGCCTCCATTCCCCCAGCCATCGACGACGCACGAGCCGGCGACCGTGGCGTGGCAACCGGGCCCGCATCCGTCGAACGCAGCAGCCGAGCCGATACCGAGCATGAGCGTCCCGACAGCTATCACGAGAGCTTTCATGTGAGCCTCCTTGGCCGCCGAGTTGGGGCGGAGCCTTCACGCGCCGATCGAGCACGCCGACAACTGCGTTCGTCCCGATCGGGTTCCCGCCGCAACCGGGGTTATCCAAGATTCACGGAACGTCAGGAGCCGATGGTCTCGGACACAAAACCGACGTGACGGTTTCGCGCAGCACGGCGAGCGACCAGCTAACCAAGGACGGCGGCAGATTGCGCGAGCGGCCCCAGGATCCACTCCCTGAACGCCGTGATCTTCGGGAGCGACTTCCTGTTGTCGGGGCAGACCAGGTAATACGCGAACTCCTCCATCTGCGCCGTCTCGAGCAACTGGACCAGCTGACCGCCGGCGATTTCATTCGCCACCATCGCGGCCGGCAGCAAGCCTGCGCCCTGCCCCGACAGCACGGCGGTGAGAAGCAGACCTGCATCGTCGAATGAGGGCCCGCGCGGCGCGCTCACCTCCTCGACGCCGTTGGCCTGAAACCACAGGCTCCAGCCTTTGCGCTCTGCGTCATGCACCTGCGGCCAGCGCGTGAGATCGCCGGGAGAGGTCGGCCGCCCGAGGCGTGCAACAAGTGACGGTGCCGCGACGGCCACCATCTCGACCGTGACGACGCGGTCGCTGCGCAGACCGGGATAGCGGCCGAGGCCGTGACGCACCGCGACGTCGACGCCATTACGCGAGAAATCCACCAGCGCGCTGCTGGTGACGATCTGCAAATCGATCTCGGGATGCGTGTCCTGAAACGACGCGAGGCGCGGCACCAGCCAGGCCGATGCAAAGAACGGCGTCACGCTGACGGTGAGCGTGCCGACGTCCGTCGATGCGGCGACGCGGCGCGACGCCTCCGCGATCTGGCGAAACGCATTGCGGATCGACGGCAGATAGTCGCGGCCGGCGTCGGTGAGATAGATGCCGCGTGGCACGCGCTCGAACAGTTTGACGCCGAGATGGGTCTCGAGCGTCTTCAGCATCTGGCTGACCGCGCCCGGCGTCACGTACAGCTCCTCGGCCGCGAGCTTCACCGACAGATGGCGGGCGGCGGATTCGAATGCCTTGAGCGCATTCAGAGGCGGAAGCCGGTCATTCATAACTTAGATTTTCTAACGTGAATTGCGCAAAACTTCTCGTTTGCGAACACGGTCCTTCATAAGCATATCTCTGCCGTTCGTGCCTAGTCAACGCAACGTGGCGCCGCCGATAGCTTAGATTTTCTACCTTATACGAGGAGGCGCCGCATGAGCAGCCTGGTCGATCAGATCAACGCATCGCAGGTGGGCAGCCTGCCCGGCGTGCTCGCATTCCGATGGCTCGAAGCCGGGAACGGCCGCGTATGTGGCCGGTTCGAGGTCACCGCAAAGCACTTCTCACCGCACGGCTATCTGCATGGCGCAACCATCGTTGCACTGGCCGACAGCGCGTGCGGGTTCGGCTGCCTCGCCTCGCTGCCCGAGGGCGTGCACGGCTTCGCCACCGGTGAGCTGAAGACCAACTTCATCGGCACGGTGCGCGAAGGACACGTGAGTTGCGAGGCGCGCCTCGTCCATGCCGGACGCACCACCCAGGTGTGGGACGCCGAGATCCGCAGCGAAGCGACGGGAAAGACCATCGCGCTGTTTCGCTGCACGCAGATGCTGCTCTACCCGCCCGGCGAAGCCGCCCGACGCACATCATCCTCAAAACGATCACAGGAAAGCATGCCATGATGTCAGATCCTCCAAGGACAAGACTGTTCTATGGCTGGTTCGTCGTAGCGGCCGCCTTCGTTGTGACCTTCATCGGCTTCGGCAGCGCCTATACGTTCTCGTCGTTCGTGGAATCCCTGCAACGCGATTTCGGCGCCTCGCGCGGCTCGGTGTCGCTGGTGTTCTCCTTTGCTGGCTTCCTGTATTTCGGCCTCGGCGTGATCTCGGGTCCGCTCGCCGACCGCTGGGGCGCGCGCAATCTCGCGGCATCAGGCATGGCATTGGTCGGGCTCGGCCTGGTTCTCGCGAGCCAGGCCCAGACCATCATGCAGGTCTATGCCGCCTACAGCATCGGCATCGGCGCCGGCGTCGGTTGCGCCTACGTCCCGACGCTCGGCGCGGTGCAACGCTTCTTCGTCAAGCGACGCGGCTTTGCCTCGGGGCTCGCGGTCAGCGGGATCGGTGTCGGCACGCTGGTGATGCCGCCGCTCGCGACCTGGCTGATCGCAACGCTGGGCTGGCGGGACTCCTATCTCGTGCTCGGCATTGCAGCTGCCGCGATCGGCGTCGGATCGTCGCTCTTGATCGCCGATGAGCCGCTCCGCTGCGGCACGGGACCGGACGGCGAGCCGCTCGACCTGCGCGCAACCGCCCCGACGCGCCAGGGTGTCGCGATCGGCGAGGCGGTGCGCACGGCGCGCTTTGCCGGCCTCTATGCGGCCTGCCTGATCAGTGCGTTCGGAGTGTTCGTGCCTTTCGTGCACCTCGTGCCTTACGCGGTCGACCATCGGGTGACGCCTGGCGTCGCGGTGTTGCTGCTCGGCATGATCGGTGTCGGCAGCACCGCCGGCCGCTTCTTTCTCGGCGGCATCGCCGACCGGGTCGGCCGCGACACGTTCCTCGTCGCGATGTATGTCGGGATGGCGGTCTCGCTCGGAATCTGGGCCGGAGCCGGCGGTTTCCGGTCGCTCGCGGTCTTCGCCCTCTTGTTCGGCGTGTTCTATGGTGGCTGGGTCGCGATCCTGCCGGCCGTCGTCACCGATCATTTCGGCGGCCGCAATGTCGGCGGCATCATCGGCATCCTCTACACCAGCGTCGCAATCGGGACGCTGCTAGGGCCGAGCGCGGCCGGCTTCGCCTTCGACATCGGCCACAGCTACTTCATCCCCGTGGCGATCAGCGCGGCCGCCAATATCGTTGCCGCGGTCATCGCAGTCGCCACGATGCGAAGCCGCTCACCGATTGTATCGCTGGCTTAGCGATCACCGGACTCGTGATCTGCGCGGTGCGGAATTGGCTTGAGAGCGCTTTCGACCGGAGTGGCACCGGTTCGCGTCAAGAAGACGCGTCAAGAAGCGTGTGAGGGGGCCGAAGCCCCCCGCAACAACAGATCAATGCGTCGTCATCCAGGCGCGGGCTTCGCGCTGGGCGGCCGCGATCTCGACATCGGTCATCTGCTCGGCGATCTCGCGGCGCATCGCGATCGCCTCTGAGCGACCCTTCACGGCGGCGAGGTTGAACCATTTGTGCGCTGCGACGAGGTTGACCACGCCGGAGCGGCCGCTCGCCCAGTACAGACCACGTTCGAACAGCACGTCCTGGATCGCAGTCGCTGCAACCGGAATGGCCGTATCCTGATCGATGAACCCCTGAAACACTGTCGCAACTCCCCTTTTGTTGTTGGCCGCCCTCCCCCGAGCGCGGCCCCCGTCCACTGTTAAATCGCCTGTCTGTCACCGCGCTGATCTCTGGGATCATGCGCTCGCCGTTGGCCGGCTTGTTGAGGCGATCATGGCCCATCAAATTTGAAGAGCGGTTTAAGTATCGCGATGAACGGGGTGTAAATTCGGGAGCGGGGCGGCGATTCCAGGAATCGCAGAAGTGCCTGTGCCGCAGGCACTTCTCTGCATTCGTGAACGCCTGTTTACCGCAGTGTTTCGGACAACGATAACCATTTGCCGACGAAGGCGGATGCCGCGCGGACGGATGGTATCGATCCGGGATCATGGAGGTCGCGGTGTCAGAACCCGCCGTCGGTCCGAGGCTCCCGATGGAACCAACCGGCATGCGACCAAGCGGCAAAGCCACAAGGCTCGCCGGCGATAGGATCAGGGTATGGGGAATACAGGCGCCGGGCGCTGATGGCGCGGGCTACCGGAACGAGGGCGTCGGCGAACACGTCAGGACCAGATTTCACGTGAGCATATGCCTTGAGCACTTGCTTCGGGCATTTGCGCCGGTGAAATTGCGGAACCAGATGGGATCCGCACCGAGCGAAGAAAGCTCTCGTTTCTTCTGCCGGACCGGTTTGGGAAGAGTGAGCCCTCTTTCGAGAGCAAGCCTTGCCCGAATTCGATCCAGCCGTTTGACCTGATGTCTCGCCGACACCCTCTTTCGTCAACCAGAGCCTCCGGAGACCTTGCCTCTCGGCCGTCCACCCGGTGGCTCTCGTGACGCGCCGGCATCAAGCCGCCGGCAATCTTCTCGAGCCGAGAAGATTTACTTCTTCTTCTTGGCGACCTTGCGGGTCTTCTTCGCAGTCTTCTTGACTGCCGACTTCGCCTTCTTCGCCTTCTTAGCCTTCTTAGCCATGTTGCCCTCCAGTATGTGAGATGGCTCTACTTCGCTGCGTGCACTCGGGAATCGAGATGCACAACATCCCGAATACACCAACACACCGAAAAAAACAGCGTCCGGCTTAAGGAAGTGTTGACGCAGTGATGCCCCGTCACGCAGTGCGCGTCGTCGCGCAAATCGGCGATGCGTTCGCGCGACGACGCAAAAAGTGCCGACGCCATCGGCATCGGCATTTGTCAACGTCGCAGGAAACACCTTTATTTTAGGCATTTCCTGAATTCGCATTCGATTGATCGACGCGCGATCGCCGTTGCGCTGAGTCGACGACGACGACGAAAAATCCGATGTCGCGGACTCCGAGTCGTCACTTTTGGCAACGAAAAAATTTTCGTGGGTAACCTGACTTCGTCGCCTCAGCGGTGGCCAAAAGCCGGCTTTTGGCCGAATCGACCGCCGCGCGATTCGAAGGCGGCGACGATGCAGGCAGGCGCGCGACGTGCCGTCGCGACGCGTTCGGCATCAACGCGATGACGTCAAAGAAGACGACATGCGCGTCGTCTCCGGCTGCGTTCAGATGCCGAGCTTGGACTTCAAGAGGTCGTTGACCGCCTGCGGGTTCGCCTTGCCGCCCGACGACTTCATCACCTGGCCGACGAACCAGCCGACCAGTTGCGGCTTCGCTTGGGCCTGTGTGACCTTGTCCGGGTTGGCGGCGATGATGTCGTCGACCACCTTCTCGATCGCGCCGAGATCGGTGACCTGCTTCATGCCGCGCGCCTCGACGAGCGCGCGCGGATCGCCGCCTTCCTGCCAGACGATCTCGAACAAGTCCTTGGCGATCTTGCCGGAAATCGTCCCCTCGCCGATCAGCTCGACGATCGTGGACAACTGCTGCGCCGACACCGGCGAGGTTGAGATGTCGCGGCTCTCCTTGTTCAACCGGCCGAACAGCTCGTTGATCACCCAGTTGGCGGCGAGCTTGCCATCGCGCGCCTTGTCGGCGAGACCTGACAGCACCGTCTCGTAGAAGTCGGCGCTCTCGCGCTCGGCCACCAGCACGCTCGCGTCATAGGGCGACAGGCCGAAACCCGTAATAAAACGGGACTTCTTCTGGTCCGGCAGCTCCGGCAGCTGCGCTCTGAGATCGTCGACGAAGGCCTGGCTGAACTCGAGCGGCAACAGATCGGGATCGGGGAAGTAACGGTAGTCGTGCGCCTCTTCCTTCGAGCGCATCGAGCGCGTCTCGCCCTTGTTCGGATCGAACAGCCGCGTCTCCTGGTCGATAGAGCCGCCGTCCTCGATGATCTCGATCTGGCGCCGCGCCTCATACTCGATGGCCTGGCCGATGAAGTTGATCGAGTTCATGTTCTTGATTTCGCAGCGGGTGCCGAGCGGACCGCCCGGCTTGCGCACCGAGACGTTGACGTCGGCGCGCAGATTGCCCTTCTCCATGTCGCCATCGCAGGTGCCGAGATAGCGCAGGATCGAGCGCAGCTTGGTGACGTAGGCCTTGGCCTGCTCGGCATCGCGGATGTCGGGCTTGGAGACGATCTCCATCAGCGCGACGCCGGAGCGGTTGAGGTCGACATAGGTCATCGTCGGTGACTGATCGTGCAGCAACTTGCCGGCATCCTGCTCGAGATGCAGCCGCTCGATCCCGACCGTGACGCTGCGGCCGCCGTCGAGCTCGAGCTCGACCTCACCCTCGCCGACGATCGGCGACTTGTACTGGCTGATCTGGTAGCCCTGCGGCAGATCCGGATAGAAATAGTTCTTGCGATCGAACACCGAGCGCAGGTTGATCTTCGCATTGAGCCCGAGGCCGGTGCGCACCGCCTGGCGGACGCATTCCTCGTTGATCACCGGCAGCATGCCCGGCATCGCGGCATCGACCAGCGAGACATGGCTGTTCGGCTCGCCGCCGAACGCGGTCGAGGCGCCCGAGAACAGTTTCGCGTTCGACGTGACCTGGGCATGGATCTCCATGCCGATCACGACTTCCCAGTCGCCGGTCGCGCCTTTGATCAGTTTGTGGGGTGCGGCAGGTGCATTCATGGCTCTGATTTTCCGGATAAGGCTATATCTGGGGTCGATTGGGCTTCGCGCAACCGACCGCGTCAGTCAAGCCGGATCGGAGCCGGACGTGTCGCCCTTCAAAGCCCGCGCCGGAACGACTGATAGGCCTTGCTCTGGCGCAGCGCGTCCGCCCCGCCTGCGATCAGCTGATCGACCTGCTCGGCGGGAAGCGAAAACCGCGTCGGGATGGCGTTGAGGAGGCCGGCGCGCTCGGGGCCGAGCTGGTCGAAGCTCAGCCGCTCGATATAGAAGGAGACGTCGCCGCATTTCCAGTTGGCGCCGACACCGAGCCGGGAGCGCTCCGCGGCCGACAGCCCGCAGCGCCAGCGCTTCAGCTTGCCGTTCCAGTCATTGGCCAGCGCCGTGAACGCCGCGTAGCTCGAGCGCACGCTGGAATCGATCGCGGTATCGGCCGCCGCGGACACCAGCTCGACGCCGTTCGGTCCTTCCAGCGTCTGCACGAAGTCGCCGGAGATGCCGCGGCCGGCATCGACCACCAGGAACAGGATGCGGCGCAGTTTCGCCGCCTGCCGCTCGCTCAGCGGCTCGTAGGGGCGTTGTGCGGCGAGCAGCCCGATGCTGATGCCCGACAGGCCGTAATTGTCCACCAGCCCGCCGTCGAGCAGCTTGACGTATTTCATCGAGCCGTCGCGATAGCGCGCCTGGGCCTCGGCGTAGGAGCGCAGCAGCGGCTGCGCGTTCGGATCGTCGCGCACCCGCTCGAGCCAGGGCGGCAGCGGCGCCTTGCAGCCGCCGGGAAATGTCTCCAGCACGATCGGTGCAAAGGCCAGCGGCACCGCAGCCGACGCTGCCACCGCCTCGGCGACGCGATAGGCGCGGATGTCGCTGCACAGCGCGTCGAACGAGGTCTTGCCGAACACGAAGGGCGTGCGGTTGTAGATGTCGGAGGCGTTGATCCAGACCCGCGGCCGGCGCTCGTCGGGCAGCGCATCGAACCGCGCGCCGTTGAACAGGTTGCGATCGAGCCAGTCGGTGAACTGGCTGTTGTTGACGCCGCCGCCGAGCGCACGTCCGATATTGCCGAGCGAGACCTGGGTCTTCAGTCCCTCCTCTGCATTGCGCAGCAGGAAGCGCTCGCGGAAGTCGTCGAGCGCCGCACGCTTCTTGAGCCCGAAATAGGCGGCGGTGACCGATCCGCCCGAGACACCGGAGACGAAGTCGACGCGGTCGAGCAGCGTCTTGGTGCCGGCCGCGCCGGAGCGCGTACGATCCAGCTCCTGCAACACGCCGAAGGAAAACGCCGCGGCGCGCGTGCCGCCGCCGGAAAACGACAACGCCAGCAGCATGTCGTCGTCATAGCTCGGAAGATCGTTGACGCCATTGCTGTCGGCGAGCGCAGCGCCGAGCGGCACATTACCCGGGAGATTGTAGATGCTCGCGCAGCCCGCAAGGCCTGCCGCCATCGCGGCCACCAGCATCGCTGACAGCCATCCCCGTCTACCCAACCCAGACACGACTCGAACTCTACCCGCTGGCCCCCGCCCGGTTCCGCCAGCGTATCACGGGCAATCTGGGCGGCGGCATGGCGGCCGAAACAGGGTTAATGATCACGGTGCTACGGCACCGGCGTGATGAGGCGTGTTACGCCTGTAGCGCGGCGACGATCCGCTCCCACTCTGCTTCGAGCGTATCCTTGGCGACCGGCTGGCCTGCCCGCCGATACCAGTAGCCGGCATTGCCGAGGTCGCCCTCGACGCGATGCAGATAGGCATGGACCCAGGCGGAGTTGGCATCGTCCTCGTCCTGGACGATCCTGTGCGCCTGATCCCAATCGCCTTTAGCGGCCCACCACAGCGCGGCGAGCGGCGGCGACAACGCCGTATCGGGCGCGGCCTCAGCGAGACTGGCGCGGAACTCCGCCATCGCTCACCACCATCTTTCCGGCGTGAAGCGGCCCGCCGCCTGCTCGATCACATCGCCGAGCGAGAACAGCGTCTCCTCGTCGAACGGACGGCCGATCAGTTGCAAGCCCAGCGGCAGGTTTTGCGCGTCCTTGCCTGCGGGTACCGCGATGCCCGGCAGGCCGGCCATGTTCACGGTGACCGTGAAGACGTCGTTGAGATACATCTCGACCGGATCGGCGCCGCCCTTCTCGCCGATGCCGAACGCCGCCGACGGCGTCGCCGGCGTCAGGATCGCGGTGACACCCTTGGCGAAGCAGTCCTCGAAATCCTTCTTGATCAGCGTGCGCACCTTCTGCGCACGCAGGTAATAGGCATCGTAATAACCGGCCGACAGCACATAGGTGCCGATCATGACGCGGCGGCGTACCTCGGCGCCGAAGCCTTCGGCGCGGGTGCTCTCATACATGTCGATGACGTTCTTGCCCGGCTCGCGCAGGCCGTAGCGCACGCCGTCATAACGCGCGAGGTTCGACGACGCCTCGGCCGGCGCCACGATGTAGTACGCCGGCAGCGCGTATTTGGTGTGCGGCAGCGACACCTCGACCAGCTCGGCGCCGGCGGCCTTCAGCCACGCCGCGCCCTCGCTCCAGAGCTTCTCGATCTCGGCCGGCATGCCGTCGAGACGATACTCCTTGGGGATGCCGATCTTCATGCCCTTGACGGACTTGCCGAGCGCCGACTCGTAGTCCGGCACCGGCACGTCGACCGAGGTGGTGTCCTTCGGATCGTGACCGGCCATCGAGCGCATCAGGATCGCGGCGTCGCGCACGCTGCGCGCGATCGGCCCGGCCTGGTCGAGCGAGGACGCGAACGCCACGATGCCCCAGCGCGAGCAGCGGCCATAGGTCGGCTTGATGCCGACGGTCGCGGTGAACGCCGCCGGCTGGCGGATCGAGCCGCCGGTGTCGGTCGCGGTCGCGCCCATGCACAGCATCGCTGCCACGGCCGAGGCCGAGCCACCGGAGGAGCCGCCCGGCACCAGATTGGTGTTGGAGCCCGCGCGCCGCCACGGGTTGGCGACCGGGCCGAAGCACGAGGTCTCGTTCGACGAGCCCATCGCGAACTCGTCATTGTTGAGCTTGCCGAGCAGCACCGCGCCGTCGCGCCACAGCTGCGAGGTGATCGTCGATTCATACGGCGGGATGAAATTGCCGAGGATTTTCGAGCACGCCGTGGTGCGGATATCGCGAGTCGCGAACAGATCCTTGATGCCGAGCGGAATGCCGGCAAGCGGGCCGCCCTCACCCTTGGCGATCGCCTCGTCGGCGGCCTGCGCCATCTCGCGCGCGCGATCCGGCGTCTCCAGCACGTAGGCATTGAGCAGGCGCGCGGCCTCCATCGCCTTCAGATGGGCGTCGGTCAGCTCACGCGCGGTGAACGCCTTGTTCGCCAGGCCCTGGCGGGCCTCGGCGATGGTCAGTGATGTCAAATCAGTCATTTATTGATCGGGCTGCAGAAGAACGGGGACAGGGTCTTGTCGTTGGCGGGATCGTCTTGCAAGGCCTTGGTATTGCCTTTGGCGTGTTCCTTGGCCCGCGCCGCGTCGAGCGCCTCGAGATGGTCGAGCACGGCATCCATCGCCGCATTGGGATCGGCGACCTTCCCCTTGCGCTCCATCGCGTCGAGGAAATCCATGTAGGCCTTGTAGGCCTTCTCATCGTCGCAGAGCAGACACATCGAACGTACCGGTTAGAAGTTTTACTCGACCACCTTCGGCACCAGGAAGAAGTGGTTCATCGTCTCAGGGGCATTCCGGACGATGGTATCGGCGATCTCGCCGTCATTGACCACGTCGGCGCGCTTCTTCATCTCCATCGGCGTCACCGAGGTCATCGGCTCGACGCCCTCGACGTTCACTTCCGACAGCTGCTCGACAAAGGCCAGCATCGCGTTCAGCTCGCCCTGGAGATGGGGAACCTCGGCGTCGCTGACCGCGATCCGCGCCAGATGCGCGATGCGGCGGACGGTGGTGGCGTCAACGGACATTATATAGGGCCCCAAAGCGGAAAGGTCAGGCTGAAAGCTCAGCCAGCCGTATAGCAGAGGCCGGTTTTGCACCGCAACCGCGGCAGGCCCGCCTCCCAGTCATGGCTCTGCCGAACCGGACGCCACCGGTGCGTGGATCGGGGGGCAAAACCCCGGCAACGAAACCACTTTGCACCCCCGACGCAGTCGTCCTGAAACATTCCGGGCGCGTACTCGGCTCAAAGAGAAAAGTGGAGCGCGTCATGTCCATGCTCAAAACCAGCTCCCGGCCGGAAGGCTGGGACCCCGCTTTGTGGTCGATCGGCACCGTGCTCGGTATCGCGATCGTTTACGTCTGTTGCCTGGCCTGACCGAGGCCATAGCCATGTCCCAGGCCACCACTCTGCGGGAAAAGGCTGAGATGTTCGAGCGGCGCGCCGAACCCGTGGCCGATCCGATCTCGCGGCAGCACTACAAGGAAATGGCCGCGCATTATCGCGCGCTCGCCGCGGAGCATCTGGAAATCAACCGCGACGAGCCCGCCGATCAGGCCTGAGACAGCGCGCTCATGCGCGCCAGCGCGGCGCCCGCCAGCGCGCGCGTCAGCTCGGCGGCCGGCATCTCGCGGCCCATCCGCACCGCCTGACCGGCCCACAGATTGGTGAAATCGACCTTGCCCTGCTTCTCGGCCGCCGCCTTCAGCGGCCCGAGCGCGGTCGCGGCATGCGGAAATGCCGGCGCGTCGGACGAGATCGGGCCGACCTCGCGCATCACGCGGTTGGCGACGCCGCGCGCCGGGCGGCCGGTCATGACATTGGTGATGACGGTGGAATCGTCCCGCGCCTGCGCCAGCGCCACGCGCGCTTGCGCTGTCACCCTGGATTCCGGGCAGCGCAGATAGGCGGTGCCGATCTGCACAGCCGACGCCCCGAGCGCAAACGCGGCGGCGATGCCGCGACCATCGGCGATGCCGCCGGCAGCGACCACCGGCACCTTCACCGCATCGACCACCTGCGGCACCAGTGCGAAAGTGCCGGGCTGCTCGGCAACGTTTTCGGTCAGGAACATGCCGCGATGGCCGCCGGCCTCGGCTCCTTGCGCGATAATCACATCGGCGCCGTTCTCCTCGAGCCAGATCGCCTCCTTCACAACAGTCGCCGACGCCATCACGATGGCGCCACTTGCCTTGACGCGTTCAAGCAGCTTCGGCTCCGGCAGGCCGAAATGGAAGCTGACGATCTCGGGCTTCAGCTCCTCGACGACCACGCAAAAGGCAGCGTCGAACGGCGCGCGGTTGGCGGCGTTGATCGGTGCATCAGGATCGAGCCCGTGCTCGCGGTAATACGGCGCGAGCCGCTGCCGCCAGACCTTCTCGCGCGCGGGATCGACGTCGACCGCCCTGTGACAGAAGAAGTTGAGATTAACAGGCGCGGTGACACGCTGGCGGATGATGTTGACCTGCTCGCGCGCCTTGTCCGCCGACAACATCGCGCAAGGCAGCGAACCGAGCCCGCCGCCCTGCGCCACCGCAACCACCAGCTCCGCATCCATCACGCCGGCCATCGGTGCCAGCACGATCGGGAATTCAGTCTTGAAAAGGTCAATCAGACGACGATCTGGCCACATGGTGTGTCTCTTTCGTTTCGCTGCCTCTCAAACCCTCTCCCCTTGTGGGAGAGGGTGCGCTCGCAAAGCGAGCGCGGGTGAGGGGTTTGTCTCCGCGGAGAGAGGCCCCTCATCCGGCGCGCATGTGCGCGCCACCTTCTCCCACAAGGGGAGAAGGTGAAGAATTGCGCCGGCCGCGCAGCGATTGCTCCGCCTCGGCCACGATGCGGCCGACGATCTCGGCCGCTGGAGGAATATCATGAATCAGGCCGACCGCCTCGCCCGCGATCACGGCTGCGATGTCGAAATCGCCGCGCGCCTTGGCCTCTGCATAATCGGCCCCGACCTTCCTCACGTTCTGCATCAACTCGACTTCACGCCCCATCCAGCGCCGCGCGTGGTCGTTGACGAGACAGCGCCCGGTGAACGGCGCCGGCCAGACATTGTTGCGCGAAAGGTCGAAGATAATGCCGCGCACGGTCTCGCCGCTCTTGGCCGCGCAAACCCGCCGCTTCGCTTCGTCGGCGATGTCGGCCTCCTGGCTTGCATAGAAGCGCGTGCCGAGCAGCACGCCGGAGGCACCAAGCATTAGCATCGCTGCGAGACCCCGGCCGTCGGCGATGCCACCTGCGGCGACCACCGGCACACGGCCTGCGGCGAGATCCACGATCGCTGGTACAATATCCAGCGTCGTGCGCGATGCGCCATGTCCACCCGCCTCGGTTCCTTGCGCAACCAGGATGTCGGCACCGGCATCCAGCGCCAGCCGCGCGATCTCCTCGGTTTGCACCTGACAAATCAGAACGGCACCCGCCTGCTTGATCCTCGCCGCGAACGGCGTGGGGTCGCCGAACGACAGCATGATCGCGCGCGGCCGGACCTCAAGCGCGACGTCAAGCAGCTCCGGCTGCTTGGCCAGGCTCCAGGTAATGAAGCCGATGCCGAACGGGGCGGTCGCCTTCCGCAGCTTCGCTGTCTCCTGCTCGAGCCAGGTCCGGTCGCCATAACCGCCACCAAGGATGCCGAATCCGCCGGCTGTGCTGACCGCTGTCACAAGTCTTGCGTTTGCGACCACATCCATCGGCGCCAGCAGGATCGGATGCTGGATACCCAAACGGTCCGTCAATTCGGTGCTGACAGCCATGCCCTTCCTCCCTGTTCTGGACAGCAAGCGTAAACCGGCCTAACATTCTCTGAAAATGAATACTTGAGAATGCTGCCATCTGAAAAAAGAAACGGAGTGGCTGCCGTGGAACTGACCGACCTTCTCACCTTCTCCACCGTCGCGCGGCTCGGCGGCATTACGCGCGCCGCCGACGAGCTCAACACCGTGCAGTCCAATGTCACCCAGCGCATCAAGGCGCTGGAGGCCGAGATCGGCACCGCGCTGTTCGAGCGGCACAGCCGCGGCATGACGCTGACCGGCGCCGGCCGCAGGCTGTTGCCTTACGCGCAACGGATGGCGGCGCTGTCGCGCGAGGCCGTGCTTGCGGCGCGCGACGATGGCGAGCCGAAAGGACCGCTGTCGATCGGCTCGATGGAGACGACGGCCGCGGTGCGGCTGCCGGCGCTGCTCGCAAATTTCCATCGCCGCTTTCCCGCCGTGCGCCTGACCTTGCGCACCGCGCCGACCGCCGACCTCGTCGCCGCCGTGCTCGACGGTTCGCTCGATGGCGCCTTCGTCGCCGGCCCGATCGAGCATGGCGAGCTGATTTCGACGCTCGCATTCCGCGAGGAACTGGTGCTCGTCACCGCGCAGCGCTGGAAGAACCTCGCCGCGCTGCGCGCCGGAACCCCGGAGTCGGGTCCGACCGCGCTGGTGTTCCGCACCGGCTGCACCTATCGCCAGCGTCTCGAACAGGCCTTTGTCGAATTCGGCTGGCCATCGGCGGCGCGCTTCGAGCTCGGCACGCTCGACGGCATGATCGGCTGCGTCGCCGCCGATATGGGCGTCACGCTGCTGCCGCGCGCGGTGGTCGAGCGCGATCACGTCAAGGGCGACGTCAACATCCACAAGCTCGGCGCGCAGCACGCCAACGTCGAGACGCTGTTCATCCAGCGCCGCACCACGCATCAATACAGCGCGTTGCAAGGCTTTGCGGCCAGCCTCAGCGGCGAGGATCGCGTCATCGCCGCGTGAGGCGACGTTTTCGCATGAACGTTACGCGCTGATCCGGCTTTGCCTCACCGTGCGGGCGCATGGTATGCGCATGAGCCATGCCCGCCCCCATCCTTCCCCTCGTCGATGCCGCCCCGCTCTGGCCCGAGCGCGGCGCGCTTGTCGGCCTCGATCTCGGCACCAAGACCATCGGGGTTGCCGTCTCCGATCCGGACCGGCGGCTCGCGACCGGCGTCGAGACCATCCAGCGCAAGCAGTTCAAGGCCGACGCGGCGCGGCTATTGGCGATCGCGGCCGAGCGCAACGCGGTCGGCTTCGTGCTCGGCCTGCCCATCAACATGGACGGCAGCGAGGGCCCGCGCGCGCAGTCGACCAGGGCGTTTGCCCGCAACCTCGCCGGCCTCACCCCGCTTGCGATTGCGTTATGGGACGAACGGCTCTCGACTGCCGCTGTCGAGCGCGAGCTGATCGGGATGGACGTCAGCCGCGCCCGCCGCGCCGAGGTGATCGACGAGCACGCCGCCATCTTCATCCTGCAAGGCGCGCTGGACCGCCTCGCCAGGCTGCGCGGAGACCGCTGAGCATGACGGCGGTGATCGCGGCGCTGCTGCCGGTGTTCCTGCTGATAGTGCTCGGCTTCATCCTGAAGCGCACGCTGATGCGGCTGGATACGCAGTGGCATGGGCTGGAGCGGCTGACCTATTACGTGCTGTTCCCGGTGCTCCTGGTGCAGACGCTGGTGAAGGCGGACCTGACCAAGGTGCCGGTGGCAGGCGCCGGCGGCGCGCTGCTGCTGTCGGCGCTGGCGATGTGCCTGTTCTGCCTGGCGCTGCGCCCCCTGCTCGGCCGTGCCGGCGTCGACGGCCCGGCCTTCACCTCGATCTTCCAGGGCGCGACCCGCTGGCAGACCTATGTCGCGCTGTCGGTGTCGGGCAATCTGTATGGCAGCACCGGCCTTGCGCTTGCCTCGGTGGCGATGGTCGCGATCATCCCGCTGGTCAACGTCTTCAGCGTCGCCGTGCTGGCGCACTACGCCGCGCCCGAGAAGCGCTCGGTGGGCGCGATCGTGATGACGGTCGCGACCAACCCGCTGATCTGGGCCTGCGCGATCGGTCTCGCCATCAACCTCGCGCATCTCCCGCTGCCGCAGATCTGGCACGAGGTGGCGAATGCGCTCGGCGGCTCATCGCTCGCGATCGGACTGCTCGTCACCGGCGCCGGCCTGCATCTCGAGGGAATGTTCCGCCCGAGCCTGGCAGCCAGCGTCGCGCTGGTCCTCAAGCTGATCCTGATGCCGGTGCTCACGGTCGCTCTCGCTGTGTGGTTCGGTGTCACCGGCGCCAATCTCGCGATCGTCGCCGCCTGCGCCGCGGTGCCGACCTCCCCGTCAGCCTATGTGCTGGCGCGGCAGATGGGCGGCGACGCCCCGCTACTCGCCCAGATCATCACCCTGCAAACGATTCTGGCAGCGATCACGATGCCGATCGCGATCGCTGCGGTGGGGTCGTAACGCACTGCTCGCGAGATCGTTACTTTCGCCCCAAAAGGGGACCTCGACGCCGAAACGGCGATTGCGAAGGCCCAACCACCGCTTGCGGCGCGGACGGTCTCGCAGCAACTTTCACAGGTCAAGTATGCGCCGGAAGGCGCCGACTTGTCGTTGGTGTGGGGTCGGGGTAACACGCCGGTTTGTCGGCGATCCCTGCCTTGGAGGACGGACTATTTCTTCTCGCACGCCTCTGGCGCTTCTCCTGGTATCCCTTTGTGCGATCGCCGCAGCGTGGTGGTGGCTGGCCACACCGATCAATCTGGCGCGCGCACCGATCGATCCGAGCGCCAAGCTGCAATGCATCTCGTACTCACCCTTCCGCAACACTCAGACCTCGTCGACAGCGACGCCGGTATCACGGGAGCAGATCGCGGAAGATTTCGCCGGGCTTGCCAAGATCACCGACTGCGTCCGTACCTATGCGGACGATCTTGGCCTCGATCAGGTCCCCGAGCTTGCGGCTAAGGCAGGGCTGAAAGTCATTCAGGGAATCTGGCTCAGCAAGGACCAGCAAAAGAACGCGACGCAGATCTCGACGGCTATACGCCTTGCCCAGCAATATCCGGAAACCATCAGCGCGCTCGTGGTCGGCAACGAGGTTTTGCTGCACCGGGAAATGTCGGTTTCCGACCTTGCCGCCCTGATCCACTCCGTCAAGGCGCAGGTGCCCGTCCCCGTCACCTATTCCGACGTCTGGGAGTACTGGCTGCGCTATCGGGAACTGAAAGACGAAGTCGATTTCGTCACCATTCATATCCTGCCCTATTGGGAGAATGTGCCGATCCCGGCGAAGGCCGCCGCAGCACACGTCGACGCCGTGCGCAAAGAGGTCGCCGCGGCATTTCCGGGTAAGGAGATCCTGATCGGAGAAACCGGTTGGCCCAGCGAGGGACGGATGCGCGAGTCAGCGCTGCCGTCGCGCACCAATCAGGCCCTGGTGGTCTCGGAGGTGCTCGATCTGGCCAGGCGCGAGCATTTCCGCGTCAACCTGTTCGAAGCCTATGACGAATCGTGGAAGCACGAGTTCGAGGGCGCGGTCGGCGCATCCTGGGGCCTGTTCGATTCCACGGGGCATACGCTGAAATATCCGCCCGGCATTCCCATCAGCAATTATCCGCTCTGGAAGCTGCAAATGAGCAGTGGAATGGCGCTGGCGATCCTGGTGTTCGCCGCCGCATGGCTGACCTTGCGCCGCAAGCCCCGGGAGACGGGACTGGCCTCATGGACCGCGGTCGGACTATCGGCAACCACGGCCGGAATCCTGCTTGGGGTGGTCGCCCAAAAGATGTTCTACGAAAGCTACGGAGCGGTGAGCTGGCTCCAGTGGGGCGCGCTGCTGGCGGCGGCAACGGCGTCACCGGTGTTCGCCGCCAACGCCCTGGTGTCGGGACGCGCACCGCCAACGTTTCTCGAATTGCTGGGTCCGAAGGACTACGAGACACCGTCGCTGACGACATTTGTCCACGGATTGGTCTGGATCGTCATCATCGTGATCGCCACGCAGACCGCGTTCGGCTTCGTGTTTGACCCGCGGGAAAAGGATTTTCCGTTCGCCTCCCTGACGATGGCGGCAATCCCGTTTGTGGCCATGACCATGCTCAACCGGCCCAGGAAAGGAATCCGCCCGATGGCGGAATCGATCTTCGCCGCGGTGTTCGTGATGGCAGCGATCTATGTGGGATTGAGCGAAGGGCCGGAGAACTGGCAGTCGCTGTGGACCTGCGCTGCCTATCTGCTGCTCGGGTTTACGCTGTGGCGGGCGCGGGCGTGAGGATTTGGTCGGCCAATCACCCGGCCAGCCACCAGGTCTGCACCGTCGCTGCCAGATTGTTCAGCCCATGCAGCAGTATGGTCAGCCAGATCGAGCCGGTGCGGAAGCGCAGATAGCCGAACAGCAGACCGATCGACAGCACCTCGCAGAGGAAGAACCAGTCGTATTGCAGGTGCATCACGGTCCAGACGATCGACGACAGCGCGATCGCGCCATACGGACCGAGAAAAGATTCCGACCAGCCGCGGTAGAGCCAGCCGCGCGCGAACAGCTCCTCCCAGAGCGGCGCCGCAACCGCGAACGCGATCACCAGCAGCCACAGTGCGCCGTCGGCCTGCGCGGACTTGAGTACATCGCCCATGAATCCCGGCGTGACCTCGCGTCCCGCAGCGCGGGACACCATGTCCCAGATGCCGACCAGGACGGCGAGCGCGACGACGCCGATGATCACATTCTTCCAGGAGGTCCCGTGCAGCCCGAGATAATCGGCAAACGAGGTCCGGGTCAGGCGGATCGCGGCCCACAAGGCCAGCAGCACCATCGGCAGCCCGGCCACCACCGAGAGCGAGATCGTGAGACCGTCGGCCACCACATGCGTGAGCAGCGCCACCGAAAACGGCTCGTCGGAGCGCATCACGTAATAGACGATCACTGCGAGCTGGCCGAGGAACATCGCGGCGAAGATCACGAGCCCCCACAGCGTCGTGCCCCAGAATTTCCAGACTTGCCGACGCGGCGCCGGCTCGGTGGCGGCGGGCATTTCGGAATTGAGTGCGTCCATCACAAGACCTTCAAGGCAGCGCCCGCGCCAGCAGCGCGCGCATATCGTCGTTGGAGAATTCCACCGCGCCATACATGCCGGCGTGGGTGGCGGCAAGCCGGGTAACCGCGAACAGTTCGGCGCTTTTTGGCGCAACCTGGTTGAGCGCGGCGGCGGCCGCGAGCAGCGCCAGCCGCTCGACCGCAAGCCGCGCCACGCGCTCGCTGTCGGCGCTGCGGAAGGATTTTCCGATCGAGGCGACCGTCTCCGTCGCGCCGGGCAGGCCCTGTGTCTCCTCGGCGAGCGCGCGCAGCACCGCCAGCGCCGCATCGGCCTCGCGGCCCAACGCACGCAGCACGTCGAGGCACATCACATTGCCGGAGCCTTCCCAGATCGCATTGACCGGCGCCTCGCGATAGTGGCGCGCCAGAATGCCCTCCTCGACATAGCCATTGCCGCCGAGGCACTCCATCGCTTCGTAGAGGAATGCGGGTGCGCTCTTGCAGATCAGGTATTTGATCGCGGGCGTCAGCAGCCGCATATAGGCGGCCTCAGCCGGATCCACCGGCGCACGGTCGAAGGCGCGGCAGAGCCGCATCACCAGCGCGACCTGCGCCTCGACCTGCAGCGCCATGTCGGCGAGCACACACCTCATCAGCGGCTGGTCGGCGAGATGCTTCTGGAACACGCTGCGATGCCGCGCGTGATGCAGCGCATGCGCGAGCCCCGAGCGCATCAGGCCGGCAGAGGCGATCGCGCAATCCTGCCGCGTCAGCTGCACCATCTGGATGATGGTGCGGATGCCCTTGCCCTCCTCGCCGATCAACTCGGCATAGGCACCGTGGAATTCGACCTCGGAGGACGCGTTGGAGCGGTTGCCGAGCTTGTCCTTAAGACGCTGGAAATGGATCGCATTGACCGAGCCGTCGGGCGCAAAGCGCGGCATGAAGAAACAGCTCAGCCCGTCCTTCGCCTGCGCCAGCACCAGGAATGCATCGCACATCGGCGCCGACATGAACCACTTGTGGCCGGTGATGCGCCACGCCTCGCCGTTGCGGTCCGCGCGCGTCATGTTGGCGCGCACATCGGTGCCGCCCTGCTTCTCGGTCATGCCCATGCCGAGCGTCATGCCGCGCTTGGTCCACCATGGCGCGAACGCCGGATCGTAGGTGCGCGTGCCGATCACCGGCATCGTCTTGGCGAGGATATCGGGCTGCGAGGCGAGCGCGGCGACCGAGGCGCGGGTCATCGTGACAGGGCAGAGATGGCCGGTCTCGACCTGCGCGGCGATGTAGAATTTCGCCGCCCGCACCACCTCGGACGCACCGCCGGCCGGCTTGCCGTCAGCGCTCCAGGTCGAATTGTGCACGCCGGCATGCGCCGAGTGCGCCATCAGTTCGTGATAGGCCGGGTGAAACTCGACCTCGTCGCGGCGATTGCCGCGGGCGTCGAACGGACGCAGCTTCGGCGTATTCTCATTGGCGAGCCGGCCCCGCTCGACCATCGCGGCGGAGCCCCAATGCTTGCCGAAATCGGACAACTCGGCGGTCGCAGCCGCCCCGCCATTGGCCGTCACCGCCGCGACCAGCGGCGCATCCGAGGCGAACAGGTCGACATCGCAAAACGGCGGCGACTGGTTCAACACGTCGTGGGTGGCAAATGAAGCCTGCGTCATGGTCTTCTCGTCAGGAATCAGTTGCGGTGCGGAAGTATGGGGAAATCATAGGCGTCCCGGCCTGCCCCCGGCAGCGAAAAGTGCCACCATTCCTTCGAATAGTTCACAAATCCCTGTCGGGACATCGCCGCCACCAGCGCGTTCCGCCAGCGCCGCTGCACCGGTGTGATCGCGCCAGTGGCGGTATGGGCCTTGGCGTCGGAGCAGTCATAGCCGGTGCCCATATCGATACTGCCCTCCGGCGCTCGAATTGCGGCCGGCGCGGTGCAGTCGGCATAGTCCTTCGCCGGATCGAATTTACCCGAATTGTCCGCCGTGAGGTCGACCAGCGTGAGATCGACCGCGGCGCCGGTGGAATGGCCCGAATAGGTCGCGATGTAGCCGAGCCGGAACAGATCGGCCTTGGAGAAGGCCGGGTTGTAGCGATGCTCGGCCGCGGTCTCGCGGCCGTTCTTCGACCACGCGACCATGTCGGCGACCGCGCGGGCCGGCCGGTAGCAATCGAACATCTTCAGCGACAGTTTGCGCGGCGCGAGTTCCTGCTGCACCGCCTTGAGGCGGCGCCCAACATCGCGCTTCACCACGCACTCCCCGGCAGCGTAGCCGGCAAGCGGCCGCCCCATGAAATTATCTGAGGTCGCGTAGCGGATGTCCTGGATGATGGTCGGGTCGATGTCGCGCAGGAACACGAAGTCCCCGGGCAGGTCCTGCGCCAGGACCGGCGGAATCCAGGCCGGCGAAATCCACGCCGCAACAGCGGCCGCGATCATGACAATTCTCACAAAGCTCACCCTGGTTACCGTCAGCGCCGGCCTGTCACGGCCATGGCCGCAGAAAGCCGATCACATCTTACTCGGGGAAAACTCGTCCAGCCCCTCTTCGCGCTTGCCCCTCGGTCTGTCAGCGCCTATAGCCATGGCTTTAATGACCCCATCATTGAAATCGACTTTCGTCCTTGGTCACCGGCATCTGCTGGGCATCGAGGGCCTTTCCGCTGACGACATCACGGGCCTGCTCGACCTCTCCGAGGAGTATGTCGAGCTCAACCGCCAGGTCGACAAGAAACGCGCCTCCCTGCGCGGCCGCACCCAGGTCAATCTGTTCTTCGAGGCCTCGACCAGGACCCAATCCTCGTTCGAGATCGCCGGAAAGCGGCTGGGCGCCGACGTCATGAACATGTCGGTATCCTCGATGTCCACCCGCAAGGGCGAGACACTGATGGACACCGCCGTGACCTTGAATGCGATGCATCCGGACATCCTGGTGGTCCGCCACCATGCCTCCGGCGCGGTCGAGCTCTTGGCGCGCAAGGTTGACGGTTCCGTGATCAACGCCGGCGATGGTGCGCACGAGCACCCGACCCAGGCGCTGCTGGACGCGCTAACCATCCGCCGCAACAAGGGCCGGCTCGAGGGCCTCGTGATCGCGATCTGCGGCGACGTGCTGCATTCACGGGTCGCGCGCTCCAACATCCTGCTGCTCAACACCATGGGCGCCCGCGTCCGCGTGGTGGCGCCTTCCACGCTGTTGCCTGCTGGCATCGAGCGGATGGGCGTCGAGGTCGCGCGCGACATGCGCGAGGGCTTGAGCGGTGCCGACATCGTGATGATGCTGCGGCTGCAGCGCGAGCGCATGAACGGCTCCTTCGTGCCGTCCTCGGCCGAGTATTTCCACTATTTCGGCCTCGACAAGAAGAAGCTCGGCTACGCCAAGCCGGACGCGCTGGTGATGCATCCGGGCCCGATGAACCGCGGCGTCGAGATCGACACCTTCGTTGCCGATGGCGCGCAGTCGCTGATCCGTGAACAGGTGGAAATGGGAGTGGCGGTGCGCATGGCGGTGCTCGAAGCACTCGCCCGCAACCTGCCGAACGCGTGACACAATGCTGACCGACCGCAGACCAATCCTGCTCGCCAACGCCCGCGTCATCGATCCGTCGCGCGATTTCGACGGTCCCGGCGACGTCCTGATCGCCGACGGCGTGATCCGCGACGCCAAGCGCGGCATCGGCGCCGCCGGCGTTCCCGAAGGCACCGACGTCGTCGACTGCGCCGGGAGGATCGTGGCCCCCGGCCTGATCGACATGCGCGCCTTCGTCGGCGAGCCCGGCGCGAGCCATCGCGAGACCTTTGCGTCCGCGAGCCAGGCCGCCGCCGCCGGCGGCATCACCACCATCATCTGCCAGCCCGACACCTCGCCGGTGATCGACAATTCCGCGACGGTGGATTTTGTGCTGCGCCGCGCCCGCGACACCGCCATCGTCAACATTCATCCGATGGCGGCGCTGACCAAGGGCCTGCGCGGCGAGGAGATGACCGAG